>JAABUL010001171.1_pt1 | contig 51415 bp, 79 predicted proteins | sample 5559151 | NCBI WGS metagenome assembly JAABUL01 (sample SAMN10711876, study PRJNA513368) | rock metagenome | isolation source: Antarctica rocks | place: Antarctica: Victoria Land, Pudding Butte sud
GCGCGCGCGCGGCGCCTCTAGTTTCACCTGGTGTGCTGGTTGTGCACAGCGGCATTCGTAACTGAGCAGCGCATGCTGGCTCGGCGTCGGCGAGCAGTGACTCGGGTGCCAACCCGCAGTGCACAGCCTTGCAGCACAGCACACTCGTCGAGTCGGCCCTCGTTCCGTGCAAGTATCTGACGAGAGAGCACAGCAGACAATGCCTGACCTCGCACGCTGCTGCCGCGCAGTATCATGGCCAACTTCGGGTGCTGCCCCGGCACCAACAACTCCGAGCACCGCTTCGACACCATCACCACCCTGCTGTCCAGCATATTCAACATGTGCGGCGCCTTCTGTGCCCACACCTCGCCTCAAACACATCGCCGCCGGCCTGTCACACTGTCACATGCACAGCCTGTAAGTTGCACTCCTGACCACAGCTGGTGCAATGGTGTTTCTGCTGTGGTGGGGCACTGCCAAAGGCGGGCTGCCTGTGACCATGCTTGCGGTTGGTCCGTAGCGAGGGTTTAGGATTTAGGGCTTAGGATTCATGCGCGCACTGCAGTTTGGATTGAGTAGCCTCCATCACTGCCGCAGGCCGGTGGCGCTGGTCGTGTTTCTGGATTCCGCGCTCGGGTACATCATGTCCAGCGTCGGCATGAGCCAGGTGAGGCCTCAACTCCTTTCACGGGGAGTTTGGCGCCACAGCCAGCCACCAATCACTACTGCCTGCACCCACCTCGACGTTGGCGCGCAGGCTGAGCTTCGTTTCTGACAGCTCGATCCGCGGTAACACGAAATTCCTGATTTTGTGCTCGCCGCAGGCGGAGCCGACATCGAGGGGGCTGTCCTTCTGCACCTGGACGCTGGTGACGCTCAAGCCGGAGGTGCAGGTCGTCACCGACACGCACAAGGACGGCAGGTGGAGTAGGCATTGAACGCAGAGGGATTACAGCTCAGGCACTGGTCGCTGACGGGCTGGGCCACGTATGTTACCTGGCGAGGGGTTGTGCGGCAGCTGCCAGGGCGCCACATGCCAAGCACAGATGCACGACAACTTTGGCTCCACAACCGTGACCAATTGAGCCTTCCTCTTTGCAGGTTTAAGACACACCCGTACGTGGTGGGGCTGCCGCACCTGCGCTTTTATGCCGGCGCGCCCCTCATCTCCAGCCGCGGCCACCGCCTCGGCAGCCTGCAAGTCCCTTTGCCTGCCGGAACCCCCAGCTGTGCATGCACGCACATCCCTGCAGAGATACATTTGGGTGGGGCCAAGGGCCGTTATTGGAAGCACTTGCCAGCGCAATGCACCCGTGCAAGCATGCTCTGGCGCCCACGGCACCTGCCGCGACAGCGGACGTGGCCAGCAGCTGCCGGCGGGGGCCGAGCCCGTGGAGTCCCGGAACGGTCGCGCTGAATCCTAAACCCTGTATTCTGCACGAGCAGGTGCCTGGCGGACTACCAGCCGCGCTCTTTTGACGCAGAGTGCTGCAACATCCTGTGCAACTTTGCGGAGATCGTGGTGCGGGACGCAGAGCGCTTTGCCCTCGAGGACGGCGTCAGCGCTGCCGCCGTGGACTCCGCCATGTCGTCAGGTCCTGTTATTCCACGAACACCAGTTCACATGGCATGGATTCACAAGTCACTCGAATCAAGTTATGGTTCGAGCTGTGAATTGCACACGATCGCCATCCGTGCAGCGACCCATGTTTTCGTCGCTTCCGCTTCCCTTTCAGTTCATCACTCAGGGTAAAGGGAGCTGCTGCTGCAGCGCTCTTCGGGACTGCTGCAGAGAGATTGCTGCACCAGGGGCACGGCGATGCGAGAGGGCCAGCAAGCTCAGAACTTGGTCGGACAATGCGCAGCTGGGCCCATGCGCCTGAGGCGGTTACCCACTGGCAGTGCAGGCGGCGGTGTGATGCGGGAGCTGGGGCCGGGGGAGGCCAACACCTCCGTGGCGCTGGTGTCGGCGCAGGAGGCCGGCTGGCCGCTGCTGTTTGTCAGCGACGGCTTCGCCAGCGAGACAGGTGACACAAAGCCCGCACACAAGGCCCCGTTCCCCAGTGTTTCCTGGGTGTGCCACACAGCAAACCCCGCAGGGCCGCTGCTTCTACCCTGCTGTGCCACAGAGTGCGGCATGCAGAGCTGTCGCACCACTGCGCTGCGGCCGCGGTGCAGCGGTGCAGGCTTACAGATGCATGCATGACGGTCCGGCTGCAAGCCTCCGCAGCAACAGCTGCGCCCTACAGCTCTTCATAGTAGACACATGTCTCGTGCTCCCACCTTCAGCCCCGCACCAGTGAGTGCGACGGTCGACCCTGGAAGAGGCCATGCAGGTATCGGGTCGGCGGCAAGCGCGCAGGGCCAGCCGTTCTGGCAGCTGTTCTCGGAGCCGGGGCAGAGCGCCGGCGGCGGCGGCGGCGGCAAGGCGTTTGCGGATCGCATCGCGCACGGCGCCTCTTTCATCGTGGAGGTGGTGGGTGCTGACGCCTCCTTCGACTCCACCTGCCTCGTGCGCTTCCGGTGCGGTTTCGACGCTGGGAGATGGGAATACTTCCTCCTCCTGAACACATGCGTCTGATGGCATTGAGTTGTGGAAACGCGATGCGTCCCTCGACTCCACCTGCCTTGTGCGCTCCAGGTGCGTGTTGAACCTGGCATGCATGTTCTGCCTGTCGATATCGGACCCTACCGGCTTGTGACTGGCTTGTGACTGGCTTGTGACTGGCTTGTGACTGGTCATTGGCCTACGCTGCCCACAAACATGCACGGGCTGGCGGTTTCAGATTGCCAATGGCTGCAGGCCGGCGGCGCTGCGCATGCTGGACAAGAACCAGGTGCACTTTGACAGCTACACATCCCCGGGCAATCGTGACGGGGCCACAAGCCAGACTTGAAGATTGCTCGTGTATTGTGCAGGCCGGCCGCGCTGCACATGCTGGATGACAACCAGGTGTACGTGAACATCAACATCCCGGGGCCGGTGCGCAAGGCACTGGACCAGGACCCGTCTGCCTACTATTTCGCCACCGTGAATCGGGTGCGCGCCGTCTTACTCGTTGTCGCCTTCATCTTTTCCTGCCCATAAACTCTGAGCATCCGAGTGGGGTCGTGCTGCGGCAGCTCTGTCCACATGTGCAGCACATGTGTCCTGTGCTGGATCCTGTGAGGCTGCATGCTCGAAGTACAAGGCAAACCCGCTGACGCCCCTTCCATGTTGTGGCGCCACTGCAGGTGAAACGGGTGTCGGGCAGCAGCCTGGAGCAGCACCGCGGAGCAGAAAACATAGGACTATGCCGAGCTGCACATCTCCCTGCTGGCCCTCTCACATCCTTATGTCTCTGTCGTTCGTTGCTTCCTTTAGGTGAGCCAGACGTCAGGCGGCAGCCTGAGCAGCACCCATGGGCACGACTCAAAGGAGGAGGTGCCCTTTGATGACGTGAGGCTGGGCGGCCTCCTCGGCAAGGGCTCCTTCGGCAGCGTCTACATCGGCCTCTGCGCCGGCGCCCCCTGCGCCGTCAAGGTAGCAGTTCGTATGTGCCTTTCTATGATGCACTGTTGCGGCATCCGCGAGAGCAACATTGCTTGTGCTAGCTGCAAACGCAATGGGCTCCTCCGGCAGCGACTGCATCGCCCTTTGCTCCGGCGCCCCCTACGCCGTCAAGGTGGGGGCCGCAAGCAGCTGAAGCTCGAATCGTGGAGTGTCACACCTCGAAAGGCGGTCGCTGGCATGTTCACGGTGTTGTGCTGGCACTGCTGCTCTGCTGTGAGTCCGCCATCTATAATCCCCGCAGATCAATGAGCGCCAGGGCACGGCGGCGGCGGCGGCGGCGGCGGCGGAGGCGGCGACAGCAAAGGGGGCATCGACTGATCTCGTTGCTGTGCTGGCGCCGGGCCTGCTAATCGAAACTGTTTCATTCTGTCCCCCGCAGGTCATCGAGCACAAGGGCGCGGCGGCGGCGGAGGCGGCGACGGCCAAGGAGGAGCTGGAGGCGACGCTGGGCATGCAGCTGGCCCACCCCAACATCGTGCGCACCCTCAAGTTCGCCACCCGCCAGCGCGCACAGGTGGGCAATCGATCCTTATTCCGACTCTGAAACGTATGTAGACCTGCCGTGCATGCTGTACGACAAGCTGGGCATGCAGCTCGCCCATCGTAACATGCGCACCCTGAAGTTCGCCACCCGCCAGCGTGCGCCGGTCTGCAACCTTCTCTGAAACGAGTCGAGCTCTATCGTCCGTCCATTTCCCAGGCTGGAGGCTGTCCAGGGTAGCACCACGCCCAAACTCCCTTTCATGCCACTTCCTGCGTGTCGCGCCGGGCCTCTGAAGCTGGAAACGGTCATGTGGTGCACGTCACCCTCAAGGTTTCCATTGGCCTATCAACACCCCGTGAGGCTTGCTTGACTCCTAAACCCTAAACCCTAAACCCAAACCCTCTTAGCGCGCCGCAGGCGGGCAAGGCGTGGAGCCTGGTGGGCGGCGGCAGCAGCAACGGCACCGCCGGCGGCAGCAGCCGCGGCTTCGCTAGCGGCGCCGGCTCCGCCTCCGCATCCGCCAGCGGCCGGCCCAGCCTGGACTTGGAGACAAAGCGGCGGCGGCTGGAGACGTGGATCGTGCTGGAGCTGTGCGACCTGGGCTCCCTGCAGGTAGGGTTTTGGGTTTAGGTACGTACTCATGGAGTATTGGATTTTATGCGTCGATTTTATGCGTCAAAGTGTTGTGTCTCACTTAGTCGGAAGTTTACCTCATGTGTTTTGACCACTTCTGCTCAGCTGCGCTGCAGAGGACCAGAAGTGCGCAGCACAGTCGTCCCCTGAGCATGCGACAGATATCTGCAGGCATATCCTAGTAGGGCTTCAGGCTCTTGGTACGGTCCAGCGTTCCAATACCCTGGCTGCGCTGCTGGTCGCTTTTGCGCTTTCTCGGACGCCACATGACTGCATTTTCAAACTGTCTGCAGGCGGCCATCGACGAGGGCTGCTTCCGGCAGAGCGGCAACGTTTTCGAGGGCGCGCCCGACGTGGCGCGCATTCTGGCCACTGCCTCCGAGATCGCCTCCGCCATGGAGTACCTGCACACCAAGGTCGGTCGCTCGGATCCAATGAAACATCATGGATGTCCGGCCGGCGAGGGCCGCTGATGATGCAGACGACAAACCTGCTGCAATGCGCAGGGCGCCAACGAATCAGGGTCACCTCCGTTGAACTTGTTCAAAGCGACTCAAAGGGTGGAGCATGCGCAGGGCTGCATGCACGGCAACCTGACGGCAGACAGCATCCTGCATCCTGCTTCCTGCATCCTGCTGCAAAGCGTGGGCGGGCCACCAACGGACCTGGATCACCTTCTCGATACCCCACCAGTGAAGGCAAAAGTGACTTGCACAGTGGAAACAATGCGCAGGGCTCCATGCATGGCGACCTCACGGCGAACAACATCCTGCTGCAAAGCGTGGGCGGACCGCCGATGGACCTGGAGGGCGCCTTTGAGGCCGCCGAGCTGGACCTGTCGTCATCTGCCGCGAGCGATGCCCCCGACGCCGCCGCCTTCGTCGCCAAGGTGCCCCAGCCGGGCCTCGGCTCGCGTGTCTGCGCATGCGGGTCGCGCATGTCACCTGTGAATGCTGGAAGCTGCGAGGCTGCTGCAAGCTGCGAGGCTGCTGCAAGCTGCGAGGCTGGCGGCGAGCAGCTAGCAGAGCCGGACGGATGGTGCTGTTGTGCCAGGAAAAAAACACAAAAAAAAGTGATGCTGGTGGCTGGCGCGCGGTGCACAGCCGCTCCACAGGCGGCACTCCGCGGCTCTGCCGTCTCCGACTGACTGACAGATGCCGAACGCGTGCCGCCGTAGGTGTCCGACTTTGGGCTTAGCCGCGCGGCCGCAACGGAGAGTGCCATGAGCACTAATACCTTTGGCACGGTGAGAGCTGTCCACTGTCTTAGGGTGCCCTAAACCCCACTTCTTTAGGGTTTCTCATTTAGGGTCTATGGTTTAGGGTCTTCAAACCCCACCTGACACCGCGTCACGCACATTGCTGTCGCTAGGATCTCTCTGGGGGCAGTTGTCGACCGCAGCCGCCGAGTGCATCCCCTGCTGGATGCGCCGCATGTGTGCCACACATCATGCGTCGAGTGACAGGCACTGCAGGCATGAACAGTTGGAACAGTTAGTTAAACAGATTAGATAGAGTCAGTTGAATTTGTTACATTCATGCGAATGTGCAGGTCACACACATGCCGCCGGAGCTACTGCGGGAGGGGCAGGCCTCCAAGGCGGTGGACGTCTACGCCTTTGGCGTGCTGCTGTGGGAGATGTGAGGCCGTCAAAGCCTCCTCCGCTCGGGATGACTTGCTGCAATCCCCTGCGCATGCATGGACATGTTCTTGGCGCCTGACCTTGCATACAGGTTGGACACAGCTTGGACACGTAGTCATTAGTCATTGGTTTCTTTACACCCTGCTGTGTTGTGGTCGACAGGTATGTGGGGGAGCGGCCATGGGCGGGGCTGCGGCCGGTGACCATCATCCTGAAGAAGACGCAGGGCAAGGCGCGGCTGGCATGGCCCACCGGCACGCCAAAGGCCTACCAGGTGTGCAGCGCCGCATGTGGCAGACACGCGCATCCGTGGTTGATTTTGAATTTGAATTTGAATTAGGCATGGACAACGCCTAGTGGGCACTCATGGAGCGCATGTGCACCTCTGCTCCGCTCCGCGATCTCTGCACGCCCGGCCAAGATTTTGGCTCACACTCGAGTGTCGCTGCGCGCAGTCGCTGGCGGACGCGTGCATGTCGACGGACCCCAGGGTGCGGCCGCCATTCACGGAAGTCGTGCAGCAGCTGACCGAGCTGCGCGCCGCCGCCGCGGACGACCAGCTGGCGCCGAGCGGCAACTTCGCCATCTACCACGGCTGGCAGGCGAGAAACTTCATGTTGACAGGCCCTGCAGATGCCTCCTATGTGTTCCTCGATCACGCCATGGAGTGTCTGTTGCCGGTTGTACAATGGCAGGTTTTGCATGCGCAACTGCATGGTGATGCGGTCACTGCATGCCTGGAGCTGCAGCGGCTGTTGCATTTCATGGTTTCGAAGCCCTCATGCAGCTGAGGGGGACAAGGATGCTGTTGCAGCCTCACGTGCATCAAGCTGACGCATGTGTATATCTGATCCGGAGCATGCACATCTGCTGTGCTTTGGGCGTTCGAGGGTCGAACGAAAGGTGCTGACCTTGCGTGCTGTTCATTTTGCCCAGGCGGGCATGCCGTCGACGCAGCCAGGCGCAGACCCCGATGGCCTGTGAGACAATGCGGGCAGAAGATCCGCAGGAGAGGCGCACCGAGGCTCATCAGCGGGCGTCCCAGTGCGCTATGGCTTCTCACATATGGCCACGGGCAAATATGGTCGTGACTGGCGACGAACAAGACAGGATTGCAATCAGGGCTGAGGGGGTTTCGCCAAGGCAGCCCCGCTTTCGGCAGCTGGCATGCTGCGGCATGCCGCCGTCCTAGGGCGGAAAGCATCCCCTGCAACAATTGTACGGTTGCGTGCTGATGCGGGCGGCGCAAGCAAGGCTCGGCCCGACAGAATTTATATGCTCGGACAGCGCGACCACAGCGGTGCCTGCATGTTTCCTCCTTGCTGCTGCTTCTCATGCCCGTGCTTATGCTTGCGTCTGTAAGGGTATTCACCTCAGGGCTCTGATGTAGCTGTCCCCTAGTGATTTGTGGATTTCAAACGATTGTACAAACAAGTACGGGCACGCACAGGACATGGTCCGCATGGCCTCCGGGCTGTAAGCGCGGCAGCAACTCCTCAGGCGGCCGGCCAGAAAGAAAGAAGATTCCTGTCTCTATCAACGGACACGCGCAAGGAGTCACAAAACGCCTGCAGCTGCTGCACCCACGTGGTCTCAGACACGCTGCTGTGTAAACTCGAGGCGCTGTGAGGTCCGTGACCGGCCTCGGAACAAACCGGGCTGCAGGAAAGGCGGATCGATCAGTGAGGAGAGAAAGCTATTGTGCGTGAGGTGAGTGCTCGTGCCGGACTGCCGGCGCAGCGGTCATAATGCGTTCTTGCGCCATAATCCGTCGAGGCAGCACAGGTGGGCTCCGTGCCATCTGACGGGAGACAATTCTGGTTTGCGAGGCAGTGACAGAGTCTGAAGCGTGTTTGGCATGGCCTGCACCTGGCCTTCAACCCTGCTGACGTTGCCCATTCCCCGGCAATTGCTGACAAAGCCGGCAGGACATCGTTGCTGGCGGCACGGCTGTGCATTCCTCCGGCAATGGGACCCATGCCGTTGCAGTGTGATCATACGAGCCGTACGACAGCTGGCAACCTAGCTAAACTGCTGCGCACCGTCCTGAAACGTGATGATAGTCGCAGCGCGTGACCCTTGGACCAGTGATCCACAGGCGCAATTTGCTTGCAGGCGTAGTTGCTAAAAGCAAACAGCAATCAACGGAGAGAGAGTGGCAGTCAGTTATCTGGCTGATAGCTAGTTGTCATAACAGTGCATTTCCTACTGGGCTGACGGAGGACAAGGGCCAGTCAACTTGGCAAGGCAACACCCGGTCAGTCCCTCGGATCGTTTGCTTGGTGCATATTTTCACTGTGTCGCTGTCGCACCTCAGCAGAGCGGTCCGCATTCCTCTTGAGTTTACCGGCAGGAGGCCGATCTGGCAGTTGCCTCGAGGGCGCAGCCACTGACAGCGCCTTGTTCAGTGTCCCACAGGACCCTCGGCAGCCCTTCTGCAGAACGATTTTAGCTGCAGACTTGCAAATCCTCGTACAGCAGCTAACTCAAAATCCGAGGTCTGCCACCCCCGTCGCATGCGGCCGGGCGGCCGGCCCGCAGGGATGGCGCTGAGGGTGCGGCGAGGCGCTGGCGGAACGCCGTAGAACCGAGCAGCCTCGGTGAGCCTCCAGCAAGGCAGCATGAGGCTCGGGGTGGTGTGCAGCCCAAGCCGCATGACGCTTGCCCCGCGGGTGGGCCGCTCGCGTGTCGCGGCTCGCATGATGGCGGCGCTGGCGCTGGCACTGATCGCCGCCCTCTCCTTCTTTGCCGGCAGCGCCTGGCGCAAAGCGTGAGTCAACACTCGCACACGTCTGCATGCACGGTGTCCTCATCTGCGGCAGAGCCGCTGCCGCCGCCGCGGACCGGGCCGCGAGTCTTGGCGGCGCACGCATGGCTGAACCCCTCTACTGACCTTGTCTTAGGTGTTGCAGCGTCTGTAGTCGTAATGTAGGCATCAGCACATCTTATGCAGCATTTCGTCATGCTTGCAGCATGGTGTCTGGGTGCTGACATTGCTAGGGTTTGCTGCTGCAGCCATCCAGTGGGGCCGCACCTGTCGGACTGGATGCCGCTCGCGACACTGACGCCGCAGGCAGGAGACGCCAGCGCGCAGCCCAGGCTTCTGAGCAGCAGCGGCGGCGGCGGCAGCAGCAGCAGCAACAGCAGCAGCGTTGGCAGAGACAGCAGCGCCGACACTGGCAGCGCCGTTGCGGTCATCAGCCATGACACCAGCAGCAGCAGCGGCGGCGGCGGCGGCGGTGGCAGCGGCAGGGGCAGGGACAGTTTCAAGGGCAGGCCCCGCAGCACGGCCAAGCGCACAGAATGCTACCTGGACCCGCTGGAGGCTGCCTCGGATGTGGCCGTGAATGACACGATCATCCTGACGGTGAGTGGGCTGCGGCACTGCGGCTGCAATGCTGCTCATAAGGCAAGCCCCGGCAGTCGGCATGACAGGACCTAGCATGCCATCATGCCTCATGGAAGAGGTCGTGCCGTATGGCCATACTGGCTATTGCTTCACCTCGCGCGGCCTCCACCCAGCCATCGTTCTAACTGGGACAGGTGCTGGACCTGTTGCACAAACATAAGGCGTCTGCAAAGCATTGCGGCCTGACGCATGTTCGCGTGCAAACTTGCCCGCAGGTGGTGAACGAGGCGATGCTGCACTTTGCGCGCAACTGGCTGGCGCATTTGACCGACACGGGCGCGACCAACATCCTGATCGGCGTGTACGAGGCGCAGACTGCACAGACGCTGCTGGAATGGGGCACGCCGTGCCTCAACATGACAGAGCTGGTGGAGATCGACCCCAAAGGCGAGTTGCCTTTCAAATATGCCTATGGGGTTTCCCAGATAACTTCACCACAAAACAGCCAATCACAGCGGAGCCGGGGACATCGGCATGGCTTTTCAAGGCACTCAAAACCCTATAAACTCCTAAACCCTGCTGTTCCGCAGAGCCAGCTACACAAGGCTGTCCCAGCGGCACACGAGCAGAGCCCCTGGCCGAGTCGATTGGAGGGGATTAAGCAGTCAGTTGCTGAGGCAGAGTGCTGCATTGCCGCATGTACTCCCCCCCGCCAGATCTGCAGAGGTGACTTGGCAGCTGGCGTGATTCCGTACCATCTGCCTACAGGCGCCACCCGAAACCGATGTACAGGCCTCTTCCCTGACCATAACCGCTGTGCATCGTCACACCTGCGCAGGCGGCTTCGGGTGGGGAGAAGCCAGACTGGCGCAAGGCGTCCTGGTCGTGGCCGCCACACCTGTGACGTCGCCCTGGAACGAAAAGACATGAAGCAGCCAGTCACCCAGTCTGATTCGTACGCTGCAGGCGGCTTTGGGTGGGGGGACCCCAACTGGCGGAAGACCTCCTGGTCGCGTTGCTTCATCATCCCGGAGATCATGCGCTCCGGCTACCACCTCATCTGGTCCGACATTGACGTCGTGTGGTTCAGAAACCCCACCGAGATGCTGCCGCTGCACCCCGAGGTGAGCGATTCCCGCGCATGTAAGCTGGGAAGCTGGGACTCGTGTTGGTCGATTGATGTGCAACTGCGGCGGGCATTGGCCGATTGCTGCCACACTACAGGGTTGTCGCACAGACAAACGGCTTTATTGAGCCAAGCCTTCCCATCGGAGCTCACCATGCATGCGTGGGGCTGTGCCAGGCGGACACGTCAAAGGACAGCGACCATCTCACGACATTGCTTGGTTCATTCACTGATCCCTGGCGATGTTCGGTGCTTCTCTCAGGTCGACATGGTCATGGGCAGCGATCACATCGCGACATCGCTGGCCAAGGGAGACGCCTACTTCGAGCGCCCCGCGTTCGCCTTCGACCACCAATTCAACGCGGGTGCGTCCCTTCAATTGACGTTCATACAGCGTCGGTCTGGTGACGATGACGCCATCTCAGAGAGGCTTGAAATGATTGGTGTCACACGGTCCATGTGTGACCTGTTTGAGCGGCAGGCATCACCTTCCTGCGCAACTCGAGACGCATGATCGACCTCATGGACGCGTGGAAGGTGGAAATGGACGCCGGACGCCAGAAGATGAACCAGGACGCCCTCAACAAGGCAAGCGACATGAAGTTTGTATAGCCTCACGTCGAATGAGCCCCGGTATCCAGGCGAAAGCCAGCCGCTCACGTCCACCACATGAGAGGAACCGCCATGCCCTCAACAAGCCATGTGACAACACCTCACGACAACACCTCACGGCAAACTGACAAAGCTTAACTGTACCTTCGAAAATCGGAATGCAGGAGCTGCTGCGGGCGGGCATCCCGAAGGCCGTCAACGTGAGCAGCCACTTGGCCAAGGACAATGACAGGGTGCGGCTCTGACCTGACCTACTAAATTCACGAACGTTGGAGCGTGTGCTTTGTGCTGTTTGCGCTTTGTGCTGTTGCTGTCGCAGTTCGTGCTTCGTGCTGTTGGACACTTATGGAGTGTGGTCAGTGGTTTAGTGTGCTTTCACCACTCGTGTGAGCTGCTGTACTGGCATGAATTGCAGGTGATGCTGGCCTTCCGCGACACGATCCGTCTGGGCATCCTGCCGACGAGCGTGCTGATGACAGGACGCACCTACATGCTGCAGCAGCTGCACACGGTGCGTGAAAGTCCGGTTGGATGGGTCGGGGCTACCCGCTGCGGTGCTGTTGCTGCGACCAGACATCCGCAGACATCTGCCGGGATCGGCGTTGCAGTGCAGACAGTGGGCAGAGGCGCCAGGCTGGCATTGCTGCGGCCGCTTGGCACGTGATGGCAGCTGTCGAGCGCGTTCGATATGAATGTGTACGATAACGAATCCTGATTACGTAACGAATGTGTTGTCCCTGCCGCAGAAGCTCAAGGTGGAGCCGTGGAGCCTGCACCTGACGTGGATCTGGGGCAAGCAGAGCGGCAAGCTGGCGCGGCTGCAGGAGGCGCGGATGTGGAGGGGGGAGCCGCCCGATTCACCCTGGTACGGCGGCTCCGGGGGCGATAAGTACCTGGCCATGGACCTGGTGCAGCCGCAGGTGGGGCAGCAGCAGAAAGTCCCTAAAACCATAAACCCCCAGGAGCTTTTGCAAGTCCCGACAACCCAAGTCCTTATGGCGCGGCGATGCGCCCCGTTCGTTCTGGTACGGCGGCACCAGCGGCGGCAAGCACCTCGCCATGGGCCTAGTGCGGTCACAGGCGCGGCCCGAGGACCTGCAAGGTGTCAACACATTGGGAAACACGCGGGTTATGGACCCCTGCAGCCGGAGGCTGGCAAGCCCGGCCTTGGAGCGGAGCAATGCCTGGGGTAGAGCATCAGGCCATCGTGTTGCACCCCGTCGTTACGGAGGCGAAACCAGAACCACTTCTGTGCAGGTGCCGTACGATCGCAACGGGGTGGTGTTTGGTGACTGGGACAAGCGGGCGAGAGATATGGAGGCTTACCACCTGGCCGCTGTGGAGTTTCAGCTCAGTCAGATATGGTACGGCTGGAATTTGGCGCTCGCACTCAACCGCACCTTCATCATGCCCAAGGTACGGCCGTCACGATTCGGTGCTTGACATTTCACAAAAGACACAGCAAAGGTGCGCCAGCTGCTGGCTGGAATCCGGCGCTCGCTTCCGAGCGCACCTTCATCCTGCCCAAGGCGCTGGCCATCCCCTTGGGCGCCCGTCCTCCGCTTCGGAACCGTCACAGACGTACCTGCAGCTTCATCACCGAACGTGCGCGCCACTCCCGCCTGCGCAGATGGCGTGCTTCTGCGACCACAACTGGGTGCGGCCGTGGCAGTGTCGCTCGCCGCCCGCGTGGGTCACCAACACCGGCCCCCGCAAGGAGGACTTCGACCTGCCCTACGCCTGCCCCCTCGACTTCATCTTCGAGCCCGTCCACATGCTGGAGGGCGACGAGTGCGCGCCCTCACTCGTTGATGCCCCGCAGGCTCAAACCAGTCAAAACGGCTGTTGTTTCCAGATAGCCCTCTGGACTTCGGCCAGTCCACATGCTCGGGGCGACCAGTGCGCCTTTGTTCCATCAAAGGGCACTGTTCGTCGAATTAGTCAGCTGTCAACCCAGTCAGCTGGGCTGCCGGGGGCTTCGCTTTGCACATGCTGGATCGCAGCGGGTGCGCCGGCTTGCCTCAATGCACAAGGAGATGAATACGGACGTCTTGCCAAGTGGCTGGCATCGTGCACAGACGTGTCTTGACTGCTGCTGCGGCGTGATCCACACGAGCTGCGAGTTGCATGCAGTGCAGGTTTCGACCAGCGCGAGATCGGCTCTGTTGCCATCAGCAGCGTGCCTGGCCTGTCGTGGGCTTGCTGCCTGTTGGAGGCCATGTGCTTGCTGAGCACGGTATGCCATTCTCCTGTAGGTGGGGGCCGCCGCTGCCGCACCGCTTCAACAGCTTCCTGACGGACCCGCAGCTGCACCCCTCAGTGAGAGCGTCACAGCTGCGCCTGCGCACCTCGCCCGACGTTAAGTGAGCAGCGCCCAAAACCCTTTCTGGCATGACGTATTGGCATGCTAGAATCTGTATCTTGCAAGGGGCGTCGAGATGGTTCTTGTTCAGCCGGCACAGCGAGGCTGCCCTGCTGCAGCCGTGAGAAACACAACAGTTGTGGCGCACACAAGGCCATCTACCTCTCCATATCGGCACAGATGAAGCTCTCGATCGCCTTCAGAACTCGTGAACTGGTTTTGAACCTCCTGCGGCCGCCTCGCAGGTGCGCCGGCGGCAAGTGCGCCGACGCCAAGATCGCGGAGTGCGAGGCAGGGGCACGGCCGCAGGGCGCCGGCAACTCCGGCACCACCACCGTCGCGGAAGACGGCAAGGTGCGGACCCTCAACTGGAACATGCTGTGGCCTTTACCCTCAGCATTGTCTTCAATGTCTCCATTGGAGACAATGTCTCCAGGCGACGGAAGCTGCGGCGTGAGACAGCAAGCGGGCCTCGCTCAGGGTTCTGATGTCCCCAACTGGATCGTCTCCCGACGCCAGACCTCAGGTGCTGCTGCCGGTGCCATGCTCACCTCTGGCTTGCGGCTGCCAGGGCGTTTGCTGCAATCTCGCGTTTGCTGCAATCTCGCTCGAGGATTCGGGGATTGTGTTTCGTCCCTGAACGTCTGAACTGATCCCTGACCGTCCTGCGAAATGCTGGCCGCAGGAGGCGCCGCTGTTGACCAAGTGCATCCCGCCGGGCCTGGACTCGCAGCAGCTGCCTGCGGCGCTGAAATCCGTCGAGAGCGTCCGTGTGGACATCGGCGATGCGCCGGTCGCCTGGGGCGGCTGGAAGGACGCCGAGGTGAGCAAACCAGAATGAAACGGGGTTTCCCGTCATGCCTTGTGCGGTGGTTTCTGGCATCCGCTGCAGTGAGCGAGTCCTCAGCTGATCTCTTCTCAGCTTCTCAGCTGATCTCCTCTCAGCAACGACTGCGCACAGCGCATGGGGCACAGCATGCCGAGCTGCATCGGACAACACATGCTGGAATCTCTCGTATATTCTGCCGCAGATGGCCAAGGCGGTGAGAAAGCGTATGGATCACAGCATGCTGTACTGGATGGGGCGGTGGAAAAACGCCGCAAAGGAGTATGGCCGCAACGAGACGGAGCCCTACTTTTGGCGTCCCTTCACCAGCGTTGACGAGGTGGGCGGTTCAACTTCATACGATAGAGTGGTGGCTCTGGGAATCTGTGGTGAGTCGCAAGCAGGCGGGTCCCACCTCTGGCGTGCTCCGGTGCCGCCCCGCAAGAGCGACGCCGACGCTGGAGACGCAAACCGCCACAAAGTGCCGGCGAATTTCGAGGCTGCCTGGAAATTGCAGCGCAGAATGACTGGCCAAACGGCGGTGACTTGTCGAACTTCGGAGCCACGCCTGTGGCAGCCAACCTGTCACTGCGCAACTGCACTTGCCGGCGCCCTGTGGCGCTGGCCATGCAATGCCGACCCGCAGTCATTTCACAATCACGCATACTATATCAACGCATGATAGGGGCGCTGGTCGATGACAGCAGCTGTCTTCTTCTCCATGGCAGACGCCCTCCCCATCCCCGCCCCTTGCGCACCGTGCATTCTGCTGCTGCAGCACGAGTTGTGCTCCGAACCCATAGATGGTCTCCTGATGTGAGGTCTTTTGTGTGAGGTTGCCTGCAGGTGTATTTGAAGGCTGTCAAGAACAACGGCGCACTGGATGTGGCGCGGGTTTTGGCGGACCGGCCGCAGCCGTGGCCCATGAACAACAGCCTGTACGTGTTCAAAGGGGAGCACGTGCCGGCGTCGTTGTGGCTATGAGGCGGCAGCTGAGCTCACGTGCACGGCGCGTGTCCCGAGGGGAAGGGTGCTCCAGTGGAAGGGGCGGCGCACTATGCGCCCCGGGTCGCTGCGGACACGAGAGCGCATAAAAAACAATAATAAAAATTTAAATAAAACAGACACACGTGGCACATTGGGCGCGGGCGCTCCAGTGTGGCGATTCAGGTATGGCGATACTGTTTAGATATGAGAGGCGAGGCTTGTGCAGGGGTGCGCAAGTAAACCACCCCCGGAGCAATTTTCAGGGAGGGGGTGATCCAGCAACGCCGTGACGCACATGAAGTCGCGAGCGTCAGTACTGTCTGTGAAGCCAACGTTGACCTCCGAAGTTGGAAGTGCTTGATTCACCTCTTGAGTTGCCTCCCGGGTCAGCGGTGAAACTGCTGTGTATTCCAAAGGCCGGTGTGGAGTGTGTGACATTTAGGGTGTGGTATACCACCGGTGGGAACTCCGTCGGCGGCGGCAGGCGAACCCTAACATGCAGGACTTGGGCTGCTTCAGCATTTCTGATTGTTTGCCAGAGGCTAGGTCGTTTCAGGCAGTGACACCGCCATGTGGTGCCGCCCTCGCCACATGTGCTTGTCCGCTATGTCGGCAAAACAATGTGACCACTGGTGCAACTCCAAACCATGCCTGGCGAGCGGTGGCAAAGCGGTATTGTCTTTTTAGGTATTCTTTCCACATCTTCATCGCAATTGAAAAGCCTCGTCGGCGGCTTCATACCAAGCGTGCTGCAAAATCATATAGCTACCGCCCCCACCGCGAGGCGGGCGGCAGGCGCGTGCACCAGCAAAAGAAAGCAGAAGATCCACGGGAATGCAAGACACCAACAGAGCCGCAGCTACACGCGCGGGCACGCGCCACACAGACAAAATGCACTTATAATCAAGCAGCACCCGTGTGGTGCGCGACAAACGAGCTTTCTTAGCGGTCATCAAAGGACGGTGTCGAATCAAATAAGCAAGGGGGCATAGAATCAAGGGCCATGGTGGCGGCTACAGTGGACATCTAGATGTGTCGCTGCGCGGCACACGTGCTGTGGATGTGCACAGCAGCAGGATTGCGCCAAATGTTTCCGAATCAGCTCGGCATGCGCCGCCCGAGATGCAAAGACGGCCGGCCGGCTGTTGCCGCCCTCCCTGCCTGCTGCGAACCGCGGAGCAATCTCGCCGCGGAGTAGCCTTGCCGCCACAGGCTGCTTCGCCGCATCGGCCGGGCTGCCTGATGCCGTGATGTCGAGCGCGTCGCCGGGCGCCACGAGCTGTGATGGGCTCGAGTTCGCAAAGCTTCTGGTGTGCTCAAAACCCTGGGCTGCCCAACAGCAGGCACTGGCGTCGTGCGCGCCGCCGGGCGCCAGCAGCTGCGCAGCGGACTCGAGCGCTCAAAACCCTGGGCTGCCTCAAAACCCTGGGCTGCCTCAGAACCCTGGGCTGGGCTGCCTCAGAACCCTAGGCCGCCATGTCGTGCGCGCCGCCGGGCGCCAGCAGCTGCGCGGCGGGCGGCTGGCCCAGCTCCTCCGCAACGGCCGCCACCAGCGCGGGCACGTCGCAGGCGTACGGGTACGCCTGCACAGTAGCCAGCGCCGCCTACGGCATAGACATCGGCACACGTGGTGTCTCGTGGCAGCAGAAGATGTTGCAATCGTGCTTGGTAATGACTGTGCCAGCCGCGGGCACAGTCATCAGGCGTACCCTAAACCCTAAACCCTACGCCTGCACCGCCGCCAGCGCCGCCTGCGGCAAGCCAACTCCGACACGAGACTCGCGGTATTTTGGACTCGTCCGTTCTGTTGCCAGTGCCAGTCGCGCGTGCAGGGGTACGACTGCACCGTAGCCAGCGGCACCTGCAGAGACAGCTTCGTACTCTGCGCCATTCATCGCAGCACGAACTTCGTGTACCGGGGACCTGCGGAATAGCTGCACAGTCGCCAAGGTGGGTTTAGGGTTTAGACCCTAGGGTTAAGACCCTAGGGTTTAGAGGCTAAACCCTACAGTCGCCAAGGTCGCAGGCGCATTCTTGATGTGGGAAAACAGGGTTGAAGTCTCGTGGCGGCACTGACTGTGCCAGCCCCAGACGTGAGGCCGCACCCTCTCCAGCGCAGCAATGATACCGCCAGCAATGATACCGCCAGCAATGATGCCCGCAGCGGTGATACCGCCAGCGGCATTGATACCCGCAGCAACGATACACCAGTAGAATCCATGGCAGCGTTGAGTGTTGAAGGTGCCCCTGTGGTCGACTGTGTCACAGGCGCGCGGCTGCGTCTTCCTCCGCCACCACCTGCAACCGCTTCGGCGTGTCCTGGCGGGCAAACCTCTCGAACAGGAGGAGACAGTAATTGAACGTTCTCGAGATTACGTAAGAATTTACATTTAATAAATTTCAATTTAATTTAATTTTTTTAATTTTCACGTTGTACCAGAAAAGTTTCACGTTGTACCAGAAAAAGTAGCTCAACAGGCCACACCTGGATGGGCGTCAGCACGCGGCCCCAGGCGATGGCCTTGTAATGGGACAGCAGGGTGCGCTCCTCGGCCAACGACTCCTGCAGCGCTGCCGCCGCCCCCAGCGTCTCCTCAAAAACGCTCGTCGCCTCGCCGTCGCCATCCGCGCACACGCACCTCGTCTGCGGTGCGAGGCGTAGGGAGGGTGTCAGGATCTGGTGTCGGGCTGTCGAGAAATCTCCTCGAAAACACGCTGGTCGCAAAACCCTAAACCCTGGCCGTCCCCCCTGCGCACGCGCGACGAGCCTGCCGGGAACCGCAGCATCGCGTAGGGTTTTGACTGATCGCATTTACAGATTGTATTGCGCCCGGCGCGTGTTTCGAAGGGTTTTGAGGGAGCTTTGGAGGCCGCACTGCTACATCTGAAACGGCAGCTGACGCGCCGGGCGGCTGTCCGCGCGGGCACGTCCAATGGCGCAGTTGCCCGCCAGTCTGGCCCAGCCCAGATAATTTTCACTATAGAATTACTTAATTAAAAATAATAGTGCCAGGGCCGCGACCACCTGCCTTCGGCTGAGTCGTGCAATTCGACAGATGAGAAGGCCCCTTGTCAGACGCACCGAGAGAACCGCAAGGGCGGCCGTCCGCCGCCGCCGCATGGCGCCCAGCGTCTGCAGGAAGCTGCACCGAAGCTTGGCCAGGTGCCCCGCCTGCGCGGCCGCAAACAGCCGACTGCCGTCTGTAACACGTCTGCACCTGCTTGCAGCCTTCTTTGGACCGTCGCTGCATTTCGGAAGCCTGGAACCTGAAGGCTCCCACAAACTGGTTTGGCAGGCTCTGAGCAGGGCAGAGCGCAAAGGCTGGAGCCTCTGGAAGCTGGAAGCTGCACGAGTGGATGTCCTGACACACTTGCGTCAGGCGTCAAGCGCGCAGAGGAGGCAGCTCGAGGAAGGGGAACCCACCGCAGACGGCGTGAGCAGCAGCGACGCAGCGATCTCGCGCCAGCGCTCGGGCGAAGGCGGCGGTGGCACCGCTGCGGCGTGCGGTACGAAGCACAGCCTCACGTCGGCGCCGCCGCTGGCACGGCCGGGCTGCGCCGCTGCCGCATCTCGCAGCAGGCCTGTTTTGTATACAGAGGCACACGAGTTTGAGCGGGCACCGGGATCGCTCAGGTGACAAATACGGGCTGGTCAATGCAGCAGGTGTGAAGCAGTGTGTGCCTGGCTTGACCTTGGTCGTGCCATGTGAGCTGCAGCGCAGGGACCTGGCAACATGCCCGTCTGATCAGGCGCCCCAACGCAGGGACTCTGACGCTAGGTTTGTGGGATGATTGCAGCCGCACCTGATTGAAACCCTAATTGAAACCCTAAACCCAGCCGCACCCGTTTCGAAGAGCAGGTGCGCGAGGCGGTGGGCGGCGGCGGCGCCGACATTGCCGCCAGCGGCCACCAGGCTTTCGGCAATGGCCGTCACGTAGTCCCGCCACAGGCTGCACATGTTATGCCAAGGCAACGCCGACACCTGCCATAGATTCATGAATTTCAAAGCTGGAAGTTGGGATGTGGAGACCGCACTTGCTTTGATGCTTGAAGTTCACGAGCCTCGCTGGCCACCCATGCACAGCTATCAGGGTTTAGGGTTCAGGGTTTAGGGGCCAGTGCCTCAGATTCTGGGCAGCAGGCCAGGCAGCAGCGTGGAGGTGTCTGTCCTCCTCTCCTCCCTTGCGAGACACGAAGATTCGCAAAAAGGGTTTTTTGTTCATACCTGTTCCCTTGTGAGGTAGATGGGCGCGCCCGGCCGCAGCGTGAAGGCTATCGCTCCCTCCGGTACATCGCTGCCGTCGGCGAGCGGCGCCGCCGCCGCGCAGGACGCCTCAGCGTCCAGCCACCACTCCATGCCGGGCGCCATGACCGGGTTGAGCACCTGTGAACATGACAGCAAAAGTACGTGCTTTACACAACGCCTTTTGACGGTCACTGAGGCTTCGACACGGCAGGGCATTTTCCAGCAGCCCGTGATGTGACTGTGATCGTCACACTCGTGGTTTGCCCAGCGGCGGTCTCGACAGCCCAGTCCTCGACAGACGACAGACAGACAGACAGACAGACGACAGACAGACAGACAGACAGCAGGCGTGCAGCACCATAACGCACTTCGAGGCCGGCGGCCTGCGCGCCGACCGGCAGGTGGGCGCCCGCCGAGGCGCGCCGGAAGCCAAGCGGGCCCTCCGACGGAGACCTCACCAGATCCGCCCCGCCGTCCCACCGCAGCGGGTCCTGCTGCGCCAAGCCCGCGGCGTCTGCAGCGCAGCGCGGGGAAGCAGTCAGCTCGCAGTGAACACAGCATTCGTGTCTGGGTTCGGAGTGGAGCCATATCATCCCCCGCTCAACCCCACCGCAACTGCGGAGCGCAATCCTTTTGCACTGCAGTCGCGCAGAACTGCACGACACCAAGGCTGCAGTGCCCTGTCGACAGCCTGCTGCCACGAGAGCGAAGCGCATCAGGTGAACTAGATGTAAGCCGCACCTAACCGCTCCCGCACTTCCGTCGGCCGCGTGGGCAACGACCCGCCACCGTCGCCGTGCGGGCTGAGGCTGCCGCTGCCGTCGCCGCCGCCGCCGCCGCTGTGCCACGCCGGCGCGGACGCGCGAGAGAAGGGCCCGCTCCGCCCCGAGTCCCGCTGCAGGGTGGCATTGGCCGGGCCGGCCGCCGATGCCGGAGGCGTGAGCCCGATGAAGCCCTCCAGCAGGTGGTTGCGGTTCTCCAGCGACAGCCGCCGCAGATCCGCCGTGCCAAGGCGCGTCTGCAGCGAGGCGACCGCAGCGTCCTCCTCCTGCCCCGACAGCTGCGCACGGCCACGCAGAGTAGCAGCTTCAGCATGTGCTGCAGCCGGAGCTTGACGGTTCACTCCTTCACTGCAGCCAGGGCATCGCATGTCTGTGCAATGCACTTCTGTGCAGAGCTTTCCAAGTTGGGTGCATGCGGCGTAGGCAGCACAGGCAAGAGAGGGGCGGAAACGCACGTGGGCAAGGGCGTCAACGCGGGCCTCAGCGCGCCGCCGCGCCGCAGACGCCTTCTGCACGCCGCCGCCGCTGGCGCCGCTGCCGGCTGGGCCTGCGGAAACCGACCGGAAGGTGCGCAGCAACCGCGAGGGTGGCGGGACATCAGCGGCGCTCGCGACCGCAGCGTCGTCATCCTCCATGTAGGCCGGCTCGTTGCCGGGAGACCTGCCGCCGACGGGGCCGTAGCCGCCAGCGCCGCGGCCGTCCGGGCTGCCAAAGCCGCCGCCGCTGATGTTGCGCGCGGGGTTGAGCGCCAGCGCTGCTCGGCCCAGGTTGCTGAGCCCGGGCCCCTGGGAGGTGCGGCGCACGCCGGGCGCGGGCGGCCGCGGCGGCGGCCCGCCGCCACCGGCACCGCCGCTCTGGATGCGGCCCGAGGCGGAGCTGGAGCGGACGCCCGGCGGCGGCGCCAGGTGGTCCGCCGCCTCGGCAGAGCGCTGCGGCGCCGCGGCCGCAAACGGGTTGCGCATGGCCGCCGCGCAGGGCGCAGACGGCAGCGTCACAGAGGGCCCCTCGCTGGGCAGCCAGCCGGGAGGCGGCAGTAACGGCTGCGTCGGCTGCGCCCAGCCACTGGGCGGGGGGCCAAAGCCCTGCATATGCAACGGCGCGCTACCAGGCAACACCGCCGCGGTGCCACCGCTGGCCGCCCTGTGCATGCCGCCGCTGTGGAAGGGCGCGCCGCCAGCTCCAAAGCCGGTGTCGGCACCATACAGGGCGCCGCCGCTGGGCTGCCGCTGATGCTGCGCCTGCTGCAGCTGCTGCTGGTAATACTGTCGCTGCTGCATTGTCGGCATGCCGCTGGACGGCTGCCCGCCGCTGTGCATGGGCATGGCAGGCTGCTGGAAATGGCCGCTGTCGCTGCCGCTGTTGGGCATCGACATGCTGCCATACTGCATGCCGCCATGCTGCGGGGCGCTGATTGGCTGCATTGAGCCGCTGCCGCCCTGCATGCTGCCGGCTGCATCAAACTGGCCGACGGCGCCATAAGGCGAGGCATGGCTGGACAGCTGGTGCATGTCCGGCATCGGCTGCATTTCGCCGTGACCTGCATGCACTGAATAAAGGTCTTCAGGCAGATGGACAAACATGTCGATGGCGAAGCAGGTTTCTGGCACGTCAGCTGCAGCTGGCGTGATGTGCATCAATCGTCATCACAGCACGGCACTGCTGGCCCGACTGCATCTGCGCAGGGGGGAGCGGCAGATGCTGGGCTGCTCCCCTGTGCACTGTGCATGCAGGTGTCGTGAACGGTGCACTGCCAGTGCTGAAGCGGTGCAGCTGATGCGCGGTGCTGCTCTCGCCCGTGAGCGTCGGCGCCGGGTACGGCGTGCCCTGCGAGCAGCTGGCGCTTCGGCGGTGCAGCGCCGCGGCCGCCGCCTCCGGGTGCAGCAGCGGCTCGCCCGGCGGCGACAGCCTCGGGACCTGCAGCCCCCCGGGCGCCGAGGAGTAGGAGGCGTGCGTCGCAACCGATAGCTCTGAAAGCGCGCCGGAGCCGGTGGCGGCGCTGTGCAGCAGGTGTGGCGCGTTCAGGGAGTGCTGCTGCGGCGGGTCGTAGTGCCCCACGCCGCACGCGCTGCCTGTCGCGCCGAGCGTGCTGCTGGTGGCCTGCTGCGCCGCGAGGCGCGCCTGCAGCATCGGGTTCTGCACCGCAAAGGGGCTGGCCCTGGAGTCGACGGAGGGCTGCCGGCTGCTGGGCTCGCCATGCTGGTGCTGGCCGCCGCTGTGCTGGTGCTGGCTGCTGCTGTCGGGCGAGAACGTGAAGCTGCCAGACGGCGCTTGCTGCAGCGCGTTCTCGAGGTGCACGTCGCGTTGCGGCATCACCATTGGTGGCGCCGCCGGCGGCGCCAGGAGCAGCTGCTCGTGGTGCACCGGTGCCCGGCACAGCTGCATGTCGTCGCCCGGATGTCCCTCCTCCGGCAGCAGCAGCTCCGTGAGCAGCTCATCGAAGGAGGTGCTGCCGAAGCCCAGACTGCCGGAGTCACTGGAGTCCAGGTGCAGGAAACCGGACATTGCGCCCAGCTGTGCGCCGGCGTCAAGCACGGCTCCAGAAGCCATCGCCGTGCCGCATGGCCCGCCAGGCGCGCCAGCTGGTCTTACTGCGCGGGGTCACGATCCCACACGGTCACGCTTGCGGTACATCTGCGTCGTCAGAATGACAGCCAAATGCTTGCGATTGTCAATCAGTATGAGTGCATGAGCTCTAAACCGGTCGGCCGGTGACATTGACGCAAAAATGAGCGTATCTCAGTGCTGCGCGTGTTTGCACCAACCTGCGGTAGGCCCTAATGCGGTGTGAGGTCCAGGGTGCAGTTCGAGGTGCACTTTCCCGCTGACACGCGGCGGCTCCGGGGCCGCCACGCCTGTGCCACTGTTGACGCGCTTCCCGTCAGAGGAGGGTCGTCCCAGCTGGCGGTGTGTGTGACCTCAGGACCGCCCGAGTACTCACTGGCGAGCTTCAGCTGTTGTTCAAGCCGTCGGGACGGCTGCAATGAAAGTCGATAAGCTGCCCAGTACACGACCCGCCGACGGACGTCGGGGTGAGAGCCGCGCAAGAACATAGTGCTTAGTGGCGTAGTCGGGGAGCCACTATCTCCCCCGTGAGCCTGCAGCTAGCAATTCAAAGTCGACCCTTTTGCTCAGAACCCTAATCCACCCTGATCGTCTGGGAAAGCTTCGCCTCAGCGAGGGTAACGATAAGGATATGGCGCATTGCATATGGTATCCGAAATGTGTACCGGCTGAGACTTTCAAGTGATGCAATCGCCGGCCGGATCCTTGCTGAGAAGTTCCACAGACCGCGTTATCAGCTAGCAACCCGCCATGGCAGAGCTGCGAGCAGCAGCGCACAGGCCGACGGCGCCGCGCGGCCTTGCAGGCAGCTCGGCCCTTCGGTGCGCACGTCGTCAGACCCCACGCCGCGAGCATGCCAGGAGCCAGCAGGTCCGGTCGACGCCCGGTGCGCTACCCTGCGAGCTCCCGCTTCTCATGCCCGCATCATTGCTAGATGCAGACATAGACGAAGCACGATACAATGAAGGGGGGTCGGTCCATGCGGGCGGCATCTGTCGCAACGCTATCACGTTGCACCTGCAGCGTCGATGCAGCTCTCGGCACACACACGGACCAAACTTGCTACGATAGTTACGTGCTTGGTCTTGATTTTTCTGCACCCTACACTACATCGCCATCCAGTGTGCTTGTTGCGCCTGCAGCCTGGTGACTGACGGACCTGTGTGCCTTGCGGTTGCACAGGGGAGGTGCAGCACCCGCTGCGCACAGCTCTCGACAGGCGGCGGCGCCTGCACTTCCGGGTGCAGCACGTGCCCGAACGACTTGTATGTGAATGGACACGGTGCTGCCTGATCGATGAGAGCCCCGAGACGCTGGGCAGCCACGCGTCTTTTGCCGCACGCACAACTCTCATCTCTGCACCGCACAGTGGCCACTCGCGCATGTCCCCCTGCGCAGTGCGCTGCGGAAGCCAGCGGCAGCCGCGCGCAGGGCGGCGAGCCAGGCAGCGGATCCGTTGACGGCGGCGCTGGCACAGACGCGGAGGCGGAGGACCCCGATGTGGTCAAGAGCCGCGTCATATTCCGCCTGGTGCACGCCGTCTCATTTGGGCAGCAGATCAAGGTCGTCGGCGACGGCCCCGCGCTCGGCAACTGGGACATCAATGCCGCCCCCAGTGAGTCTGCAAATTCAAAGCCCTAAATGCTCCGCCTTGCACAGGAGATGCGGCACCGCCAGCCGCTCAGTGCACATGCTGTCTGGGGGCATTTAGAAACGGGTCACAGATCTCCGATTGGCCGCATTTCTTTCCACACCCACGCACGTGCTGTCTGCCTTGCCTGACACTCCCGCCGCTCCCTGTTGCGCAGCCATGCAGTGGGGCGAGGGCGACAGCTGGGTGCTGGAGAGCGACATCGCGGGCGGCTCCTACGACTTCAAATTCGTGGTGCAGCACGAGGGGGCCACCTCCGACGAGAGCGAATGGGAGGCCGGCGCCAACCGCTCCGTCTTTGTGCGCTTTCTCACAAGCCCTCACATTCTATCTCTGTGAGGGCTTCGCTGGCGTCACTGGTTCCAGCCTCCGCAGCTCCTCACTGCATGCATGACGAGGTCCAGCCATCGGGTTTAGGGTTTAGGGTTTAGCCAGCAATGGTCTGCTAGCCACACCTGTGGCATGCGTTGCACACCCCACAAGTCTGCTCTGCCAAGGCGGTGTGCCGCCAGGCTGGCAATCTTAAAGTTTCAACTTGTTGCGGTTTCGATCGTCATCCCAGGTGCCACACATGCCGACAGCCAGCGCCATCACCGTCAATGGCACCTGGTCCAACACCAGCTCCACCTTCCTCTCCATGAGGTGCTGTCCGCTGCCGCTGCCCTGGCCTCTGGTGCTGCCATGCTGGCTTGCATGTCGCTCATCTGCTTCCCCACCTGACGCTGTCCGGGCACATTCAGCGCTGGGTGGCCTGACGACACTTGTACACTGTGCACTCGGAAGCCTGCACAGGACATCCACATGGTATTGCCCTGCTGTGAAAGCAAACGAAGCGACAGTCAACGTTCCGAACGCAGCTTGGACGACGACGATGAGGAGCTGGAGGGCATCTGGCAGGCTGCGCTGGAGGGGGCGCAGCGCACCAAGCAGCCCGATGCCGTGCGCACCGCCGATTTGTCCTCCTTGGTGCGCTGCTTTCTTCAAGGGGTCTGGACATGGTCGTGGACGGTTCTGTCGTCACCATTCGCTCCTGAATGAAGAGTGCCAACGGCTGCGATTCAAACATCCCGACGTCGTGAGCACTGCCGATCTGTCCTGTCCTCCTAGTGCACTGCAAGGGTGTTCACGCTGTAGGTTTTGAGCATCGTCTGAGGCACCTGACGGCCCAACGCTGTGCGCACCACCGGCATGTCACACAGTGCGTCGGTCGTGGCAATCGCAGCTGCGGCGGCAATGCCAGCTGCAGCAGCACACAGGCGTGCATCTTGACACTGCAGCCACGCCTGCTTTGCGTAGCCCTCAGCAGAAACCTGAAACCTGATGTGGCGCCTTAGGCGGCGCCTTAGAAGGTGCCATGGACGCCTACCAAACATCTGTACCACTTTCTCAACTCCATACACATGTATGAAACCCTGAATCTGCAGGGCTCGTCGGGCGATGTGCCGCTGACGACGCCGCTGGCCCAGGGCGAGGCGCAGCCGGTGACATCGCCTGAAGACTTGCCTTTGGCAGACCTGCCCACCCCAGACTCCAATTCCGAGCCGGAGACGGCGGCCGCATCTGCGGCAGAGGCGCAAGGCAGTAGCAGCGGCAGCAGCGGCGGCGGCGGCAGCGACAGCGGCAGCGGCGGCGGCAGCGACAGCGACGAGCCGCCTTCACAGTGCGCACTAAACCCTCTGGCCCAACCATGCGCATTGAGCATGTGCCTCCGCCCGCTGCATGCAAAGAGTTGCGTTGTTTCCGCTGACGCTCCCAGCTGGATCCGTGAACCGCCATTGCGGTGGCCAGCGAGTCGCCACTGCGGCCAGCTGTGCGACTGTTGACTGTCAGTCCGTGCAGGTCCGGCAACGGCAGCAGTGGGGGCAGTGGCAGTGGCGACGGCAGCGACGGCAACGGCAGCGGCAGAGGGCAGTCGTTTCTAGAGTCTGCAGTCGCTCCAATCGCTGCGGCAGCCGACTCAGTGGCGACTGAGGTGTGCTGGCCAGACCTGCCGCCTTCGATCATGCAACATGCCACTATTCTGTCGAACATGTCCTGAAGCTGGGCACGCAGTGTCCTACTTTGACTCTGAGTCGAACGTCACATCAGCCTCGTACAGTCCTTGCCCTCCTGGATGAAGAATCGACTTGCACAGTCTCAACGAGACAGAGAATCGGGTTAGGGTTTAGGGTTTAGGGTTTGGCTGCTGCAGGCGATCAACTCGGCGGTGGCGCCGGAGGTGGACTCTGAGCCGGCGTCTATCGCCGAGATCGCCGTCGGAGCCGCTGGTCTGGGTGCAGCCGGCATCGTGGCCTGGTCGCTGGCCACCCTCAGGGACACAGGTGCCGGTCCAGTTGCTGTTCTGACACTCTTGAAGGAACCTGTTTCTGACACCCTTGAAGAAATCTGGTTCTGACACTCTTGAAGAAACCTGTTGCACAATGGTCAACCTTTCCGCAACGGGATTTCTCTCTGGGGTCGGCATCCACAACAAGCTCAGTGCTGCCACAAAACCCGTGCCTCGCCTCTGCTGTGCCCAGGCTGCGGGCTGCCGCCCAGTCGCCCAGTCGGACTTGCAGCTCGTAAACTTAACCTGCCCCGCTGCCCAGTCGGACTTGCAGCTCGTAAACTTAACGAAAAAGTACCAAACTTGTTCATCGTTGGTTGCCTCCAATAAGTACAGCGTGTTGGTTTATGGATGATGGAAGTATTATGGATAATGGAAGTTTCTAAAGATAACAAAAGTAAAGCTGTTTAATTCAATACGCAAAGATCTCGGCAAGCTGCACCAGGCTCCACGTTACGTCAAGCTGTCCACTCTGCTGCGCTCAGGCTGCGGGCTGCCGCCAGGTCCGAACGGCCTGCTGGGCGGTCTGGAAGGCGTCTCCTACCTCACGGTGGTCGCGCTGGCGGGCTGGCGCCTCAGCAGGCGCCTGCGCAGCGGCGGCGCCGGCGCCCCCGCCGCCGGCCCTGGAGTGCTGCTCGGCCTTGCGGAGGGCGCCTCCTACAGCTCGATCGCCCTGGGCCTGGCCGTGCTGGTCATTCAGGTGCGGGTGCACATCCTATCAGCTAAACCCTAAACCCTAAAAACCCTATGGCTGTGATACGCGATTCGCGAATCGTGCTCGCGTGCAAGCAACATGAATGTGCAGCGCCGCTTAGCTTTCGGGGTTTTAGCGGAGCTTTGGCAGGCACCCTGCCACTCTGCTCCGTGTGTCGGCAAGCGGCTCATGCGGCATCCTGCCTGCGATGTCGCTGTTGCATCAGACATACTGCACCGTTGGAACGCACACATGCTGCATGGCCCATGCCAGATCACTGAAGCAAAATCAACCTTGCGCTGCAGGTGACGGAGCGCGGTTTTGTGCCGTCGGCGCTGCCAGACTCGCACTGCTATGGCGAGGGCAGCAGTGCCGCTGCACAGGTGTCGTCCCGCTCCTGAAACCACTGCCCCCGTCTAGGTACAGGCCGCTTGCACACTCGCCCTGCACCTCCTCTTCTGTTCATCTGACAAAGCGCGTTATGCTCGCGTGCTGCTCGGTGTAGTGATCCAGCTCTTGACAGCGCCAGCAGCCAGCGTGTGCAGTTTAGGGTTTAGGGTTTGGGGTTTCCAGTGCAGCCAGCTGCATGTCCAGAGTGTCAAGGCGATCGAGGTGAACACATGCATTCATTTGGTGCTCAATTGGTATTGTGTCCGCAGGGTGCGGTGGCCAGGGGCAGGGGTGGCATGCGCTTCGTCAGCGACGCGGCCCCAGACCTGTGGCCCAGCCGCGATGGCAGCAGCAGCAGCATCAGCCGCGGCACAGCGGCAAAGCGGCCCGGCAGCGGCGCTCGGCAGCTGGTCGACGCTCGGCCTGCTCCTGGTTCCGGCGTGTTTCGGCCTCTAGCGGCCGACGGTTCAGCGGCGGTATCCGACGGCGGCGTAGACACCCCCAGCAGCCTTGCGGCCGCGCAAGCCGCCTGGCGGCAGCGCGTGACATTTGCAGCGCAGCCGCCGGGGGCCGTCCCTCGGCCGTCCATCATGCAGATGATGCCCGGCACCACAGCGGCGTGCGATGACGCCTCGCAGTCGGCAGGCCGCGCCGAGCAGGACCGGCAGCAGCAGCAGCAGAAGCAGCAGCAGCAGAAGCAGCGGGCGGCGCCGCAGCCGTCTGGCAGCGGCGCGCCTGGCGAGGGCGGCGCGGCGCAGCCGACGAAGCCCGCGCAGCAGTGGGACCAGTGCAGCGACCGCTGTCAGGTCTGGCAGCACCCGCTGGGAGCGGCGACGTCGTGGGTGGGCGGCGGGGGGCTCCTGCCGCCACTGGCTGACGTTGGCTTGCCAGCGCTGCAGTTTGGAAACGTGCAAGCGCCTTTGGCAGCGGCAGCGGGCGTGCCTGCACAGCCTGCTGTCGCAGCGGCGGCCCGCAGCTCAGCACCTTTGGGCATTGGTGCAGCGGCTGCGGCGCCGGCAGTGGTGACACAGCCGGCAGCGCAAATCAAAGCGCAGCCAACTGCGGCTGCAGCCTCCTCTCTGCAGGACGGCAACGCGGCTGACATGTCCAGCATGCTCCACACAGTCGCCAAGGTCCCGAGTATTGAGGGGACAGCACCAGCAACTGGGAAAGACAGCGCCACGGGGCAGCCCGCCTCTGCAGCTGGTGAAGCAGCCGGCTCCAGTGTTGCCGCCGCAGCCGCAGGCGTCACTGGCGGTGCATCCCCAGCTCAGCAGACACCTCAGCTATCGGCGCTGGACACGATCAAGTCGCTGCTGCCGTCGGCGCAGCCACCTGCGCTGCCTGCCGCATCGCCGGCACTGCCGCAGCCGGCGGTCATGCCAGCCGCCAGCCCGCTGCTGCCGGATGTCGCCCAGCCGCAGCTGCAGCAGTCCGGCGCCGCTGCGCCGCAGCCGCCGTCAGCCGCCCCGGCAGTAAAGCCGGCCATCAAGGCCGCCTCCGCCGCGCCTACAGCGGCTGCTGCGCCGCCGCAGCTTGCCAGGTCGCAGGCTCCGCCGCCGGAAACGGCCACGCCTACTGCGCCCGTCAGCTCTGCTCAGCAGTCGGCTCCTCAGCCAGCAGGCAAGGCCCTGGCGCCGGAAGCCCCCGCCAAGGCGCAGCAGTCCAACCAGCCGCAAATCCTAAACCCTAAACCCGTAGAAAAGACAGCCTCAGCGGCAGCCGTAAGCAGCCAGACAAAGCCAGCCGAGTCGAAGCCGGCACAGCAGCCGGCCAAGGCCTCCGACGCCAAGTCGGCCGAGCAGGCGGCGCCGCCTGCGGCTGCCAAAGCGCCAACAGGGAGCCTGACACAGCCGCCGCAGGCAAAGCCGGCGCCGGCTGCACCGAAGCCGCAGGCAGCCCCAGCGCCGCAGCTTCAGCAGGCAAAGCCGCCGCCGTCAGCGCCGAAGCCACAGCTGCCCCAGCAGCAGCCACGGGTAAAGCAGGCGCTGCCACCGGCCAACAAACCGCCTGCCAGCAAGCCGCTGTCCGGGACGCGGCCGCCGGCGCCGGCGCCGGCAGCCAAGCCCATAGAGCCGATGCCGCCGGCTGCCGCCGCCGCTGCGGACGTTGCCAAGCAGCTGCGGCAGGGGCTGAAGGCCGCGCAGGGCGAGGCATATGACAAGATCGCCGCCCGCGTTCGCGGCCTGGGCAGCAGCCTGGCGCCGGCCGTGGCGCCGACGGCGCTCGGGACCCCATCTGCCAGCAGCCCCAGCACCGATGGCAGCGGGAAAGCCGGACCAGCCACAGCGCCGGCCCCAGCCGACCCGCCCCCGCTGCGACTGCAGATGGAGCTGAAGAGCGACCCGCCAGTACCAAAGTCGCTCATGGGCAGCCACCCGCTGGTCGGCACCGATGGCGGCGACGCCAAGGGCGGCAAGCGCGGCGGCAAGCCGGCGCCCTCCGCCGGCAAGACCGCCGGCGCGGCCAAGCGCGGCACCGTGGCCGCCGGCGCAGCCATCTCCGGCGGCGCCAGTGGGGAGGACGACGAGGACGAGCGGCCGCCGCCGCCGAGCAAGGCGGAGGCAGCTGGCCGCGTGCTGCAGATGATCGCCGATACGCTGCTGACGGGGTACCGCCGCCTGGGCGTCACCATCGTCTCCTACGACTATGCCGGCGCGGCGAGCGGCGTCGCGGTGACGCTCTTCCAGGCAGTGCGGGACGCGGACTATGCCGAGGCGGGCCGCGCGACCGGCGCGGCGCTGTCGGCAGCGCTGCAGCGGGCGTCGGACGCGGCGACGCGCGCCGGCGAGGCGGCGCAGAACCTGCAGCCCGAGGAGCTGCGCACCGGCGTGCGCGACGCCTTCGCCGCCGCCGGGCGGCAGCTGTCCGACGGCTGGGGGTATGTCAAGACGGAGGTGCTAGCCCTGGAGCGGGGGCTGGAGGAATTCGACGGGCAGAAGGCGATCGAGAGCGCCGAGGCGTGGGCGGAGGCGGAACTGGACCCGGCACAGAACCCTGCGCTGGCCAAAGCAGAGGCCGATCTCGGCGCCGTCATCAAGTCAGCGCTGGTCGATAAGCCCTATGAGGAGATTGTGCGGCCGCTGGCGGAGGGCGGCAAGTCTGTTGCAGAGGGTTTAGCACAGCGCCTCGGCGGTGGCTACTCTGCCGGGCTGTCGGGCCTGCGGCGGGGGCTGGGCACCGCGCTGCGGGTGCTGCGGCTGACGGGCATCGCGCCGGTGGGGGGGTCGGAGGGCAGCGGGGGGCTGGAAGAGGATGTGCGGCAGACGTTGGAGGCACCCGGGTTGTCTGGCAGCAGCGGTGGTGGCGGCGGTGGCGGCGGCGACAGCGGCAGCGGGGCGGCTCCTGCAGCTGCGAGCTGAAGTGAAATTGCTCTGTTACTTTTCTCTCGGGGATTGTTGCACACATTGATTTGAGCTGGACGATTGAGTTCTGCGCATGCGGCGAGAAGTCGATGTGTGGTAGCGCAGGAGGCTGTCGAGCACACCATTCTGTTGTAGATGCTTGCCCCTGTGACTGCGATTTTATTGTTCACACACTGCCGTGTTCAATACGTTTCCCACAAAACAAAGCCATCGGACTGTCATGCTGTGCATGATGCTGGTGCCAGAGGGAAGCTGCAGTACAACCTGCACCCAGCTACTTCCTCTCGCTGCAGTGCGCGCCCACCTCAGTCCGGCACACTTGGCATTTGCACGAGTGCCATAGGCTGCCGATCCGTCATGAATCTCAGAGTGAGAGGCCCGGCCTCCCAGGCAACGCTGTCAGGTGAGCGGTCCATCCGTGGGTACCAGATGCACTGCACAGCGCCACCACCACTGTCGTTCGGACAGATGCAGTGCAAGATTTCATCGCGTGACACCTGCAGATACGAGTGCACTGCACTCTATGGCTGCTTGCTCACGCGAGTTGTTACGGCATTCGTGCATAAATCACACTGGACAACGCAAGCTCCGAGGCTGACATTGCAGCATGGTGGCATGCTTGCGCATCGGTCTGCATAACAGGATTTCTTGCCGTACATTCCTACAGCAGATGGCAGCGCTGCACATGATTTTGGTAGGTCCTGGTGTCGGCGCATTCCGGCTGCTGTCGGCCGGAAAGCGTCGACACCAGGACCCCCTGCACAATTGCCTGTGTTCATCAGCGCCACAGTCTGGAAATCGATCCCGTTCACCTTATTCAGGCTGGTTCTCTAGAGGGTTGCTGCCTGTGCCGCAGGGCTGCCAGCGGGACTTGACACGGCGAGACCACTTTCAAGCGCCGATGTGAATGTTCAGCAAACGCGATTCGCGCCGGTACTTGCAGGCGTCGAGCCGGACCTGAGCATCGCGGACTTCCAGGCCCTGCTGGAAGCGAACACGGGCGTCGCGCCCGCCAACCAGGAAATCCTCACCGGCTTCCCGCCGGCGCCGCTGCAGGTCTCTTTCCCGCTTGCGCATGGAGCGCCGAATACTTTATTACCCTTGAACGCCTCGACCAGAACCGGGCATCTTGCCAGAAATGCCTTCCGCTCCACCCGCTGCCGCAGCCGCATCGCTGCTGTACAAACACCCACCGTGTCCGCCCCGCTGCCTTATGTCATGCTCAACCTTTCGGCGCACAGAAAGCCACTGGACCGTCCTTGCGTCGCAGCTGGAGGACGCTGGCGCCGGTGCGACCGTCGGTTCGCTCGACCTGCGCAATGGCGACAGCCTGACCGTGCGCAAACGCGGCGGCGCGGCGTCTGCCGGCGGAACGACCGGCGCCGAGCCCGCCGTCAGCAGCGGCGGCAGCGCGGCCGCGGTCGCGGCAGCCCTGACCGCCAGCGGCGGTGCCGCCCCGGCTGCGGCGCCAGGACCGGCAGCGTCACAGGCGGCGTCGCAGCCGGCGCCGCAGGCGTCTGACGGCAGCGCGGCGGCGGCGTCGCAGCGGTCTGGCGCGGGCGCGGCCGCTGGCGCCGCAGCGGGGGAGCAGCCGGCAGTCGACAGCGGCTGGGGCGGCGGCGGGGCCACTGACTGGCAACAGATGGTGAGTGTCCTTCTGCTACCCGGCCTTGGACAAGCTGGTGGCCACAGGATGTCGTCAAATCAGGCCGCTCGCATCGCCCTGGACCAGTGTCTGAAGGCAAACCCTAAACCCTAAACCCTGCCTGCGTCCGGGGAGCTCTCTACCGCTGCGACTGATGGAACGACCATGTAAGCAGTGCTAAAAAGCAGTGCTAAAAAGCAGTGCTAAAAAGCATAGACATTGTCAAACCACCTGCCAGCATGACTACGAGGCGCCCGCGGTTGCGGCGTCGCTGTTTCACGTGTTATACAATGTCTATGTCGACTGGCTGGCAAACAACGCAGTCAGCCAACGACTGCACTGCATTGGACACGAGCAGCATTGCCAGCGGACTGACTCGTGACGTCTCGTGAGTGCCAGGACGATGATGAGGCACTGGCGCGCGCGATCGCGGCATCGCTCGAGGACGGCGGCGGCGGCGCCGGCCCCCCTGGCAGCCAGCCGGCCGCGTCGACAGGTGTGCACCGGCGGCAGCATGAGCCGCGAGCAAAGGCGTCAAGAGCCAGGCTTTGAAGGAAGCCGCCCTGTGAACGCTGCCCAAGGCACCGCTGCTGCAGAGAGCCGCCCTGCTTCAGAATGTATGCTCAATCCCACTGCGGTTGTCTGCTCAACGGGACCCGTCGAGCAGACCTTGCATGAAACCCTGCAGGCGGTTTTGACGCGGACTCGAGGCAGAGAGCGGACGGCTCGCTCATCGTGCGCCGCGTGATTGACGCCGACAACAGCTGCCTCTTCAACGCGGTCGGCTACGTCATGGAGAGCGGCAGCCGCACCAGCGCCAACCGACTCAGGTCGCGCACTCGTCGAGCGTTCACAGATCCTTGCAAACCGCAGCCTGTCCAACGCGTCGAACATATCACGGAGAGCGGCGGCCGCACGTGCGCCAACCGGCTCAGGTGGGAGCGGCTGTTTAGGGTTTAGGGTGCGGCTGTTCTCTCTTGAAACCTTGTCAAAATCAAATAAACCATAGGTGGCCCCAGCCTGCTCAAACATGGTTTGCCACGTCATGGAGGACGGCAGCCGCACCGGCGCCAACTGGCTCAGCTGAGACCCGGCTTCCTTGCTATCTCAACTTCAAACTGCTCAAGAGTGCTTTCCGTTCGTCTTAAAGCCCAAGCCACTGCAACGCTGTCGGCTATGTCATAGAGGAGAAAGGGCAGCCTCTGCAGCGCGGCCCACCGGCTCAGGTGCGGAAACCCCTCCACCTGGTGAGGTCAGTCCTGCAGCTTCAACTACTCAAGGTTCCAGCTGCAAGGCTCCTCCACTGATTGCATGCACAGCGCCTGACGGACCAGACAATTTTTCTTATAATTTAAAAATAATTCGAAGTTTTTTATAATATTGAAAAAATAGATCAAAGCTTCGTCTAAGTTCGGAGCACAACTCCGACTATCTTAAAAATATAGCAATTCTGCGGGGCCGTCCTCAGGCTCCGTGTCCAGTGGATCTTTCTTTTCATAGCAGCGCTGGCAATGGACACCTCGCGCCGCAGGGCGCGGATTGCGCGCACTGTGCACTGCAATCCGGAGCAGTCGAGCGAGGCCTTCCTGGAGGCCCCAGCTCGAAGCGCTCCAAGCTTAAATGAACTCCGCCATTCTCTGGGCCGCAGGCCGCTCATTGCGCGCGCGGTGTCTGCACGATCCCGAGCAGTTCAGCGAGGCCCCCCTGGAGCGCCCCAACAGCAGGTTTTCTCGCTGCAGAGCGCTCATCGCGCGCACGGCGTCGAACGATCCAGTGCAGCGATCAGCGAGGCCTTCGTGAGCACGCCAATGGCTACCCTACACCTAAAGTCCCCTTGAGGATGATGCAGGTTTCCGTGCCACAGGGCGGTCGTCGCGTGCATTGTGACTCCTTTTTCTTCAACGAAAGCTTTACAAAACTGCGGCTTTCCAAGGCCGGAGTCACCAACTAGGACTAAAGCTTTCCATGGGTTTTCAATCCAACGGAGCGCCCTTCAAGGAGCCCACCCTGGAGCGCCGCAACGACGAGGCGCTGATACTGTCCGTCTGGCGCGGGCCGCGCACTGCGCGCACATTCTTTGATGATCCCGAGCAGCTCAGCGAGGCCCCCCTGGAGCGCCCCAGCGACGAGCACTGCTCTTCGTTTCGCCTCCGAGCTTCACCGCAGACTTTCCGCGCACGATGCGCCAACCATCCATCCCCGGCCCGCAGGGCGCTCACTGCGCGCACAGTGGCGGAGGATCCCGAGCAGTTCGGCGAGGCCTTTTTGGAGCGCCCCAACGACGAGTACTGCGCTTGGATCCTAGACGAGCAGAAGTGGGGCGGCGCCATCGAGCTGTCCATCCTGTCCAGGTGCGCATCCGAGGGTTTAGGGTTTAGGGTTTAGGGTCTCGTCCACTTGTGAACATTCGGTTAAACGGAGCCGTGGAGTTGAATCGGTGCTGGCCCGGAACCCCGTCGCAAGCTGTCGGATTCTGGACGAGCAGCAGTGGGGCGGCGCTGCTGAGAGCTCGCCGTCCTGTCCGAGTGCCTCATCATTTTGGGTTTTGTCTGAGAGGGGTCCTCACAAACCGCACCGCCGCCTCTGCCCTGAACGAGGCGAAGGGGAGTTGGTGCCTTTATTATTTGAATTTTTTGTTTTAGATTAGTAGCGGAAAAGGGGAGTTGGTGCCTTTCAGCTTGTCATCCCGGCGCATCGCGCCTCTGAACTTTTGACTCTACGGGTCGGAGAACGTGATGCACGACAGCCCCGACGCAGCGAGGCACTGAGCGCGGTCCAGAGGCAGCGGCTTCCAATACCCTAAACCTGTTTTCCACCGACGGACACGCGAAACGGTTCCTGTCGCCCTTCGTGTGCAGGCACTACGGGCGGGAGATCGCGGCATATGACATCCAGACGCAGCGGTGCGATGTGTACGGCTCGGAGGAGGGTTACGAGCAGCGCGCCATGGTCTTATACGACGGACTGCACTACGATGCACTGGCCCTGGCTGGTAAGCACCTAATCATGATTCACTCCCGTGATGTGGACATGCGCCTGGCGTAGCGCAAAACAGTAAAGTTTCGTGCGGAGCGGGTCTCCACTGCGGTGCCCTCGCGCTGGCTGGCGAAACATGCGCCACACCACGGTCTCCGAAAGCGAAAGCATGGATGGCTCGATCCTGACGTCGGCAGTGTAGGGTTTAAGGTTCACAGGGTTTACAGGGTTTATACATGCCTCTCGGGTGCGCATGCACAGCGGCTGAGCAGTCCTGCCATGCTCCCTTGACAAGTACAGCAACGATGTCTGCCCTATGCCAACAGCGGCTGAAACAAGAAGCAGGACGGCACAACACGTCATGGGTTTTGGGTTTAGGGTTTAGGGTTTAGGGTTTAGCAGCGTGGCCGCACGCCGCCGAGCGCCTGGACACGATGCCGCTCCCCTGTTCCCTTTCAGTGGCCCAGTGCGCTAGGCTGCAACGCGTCCAATCTCGCAGTTGCTCACTGCGGCGAGAGCCGACTCGCAGCATGGCCGGTCGCCCCCGAGCAGCCGGAACTGATTTTGCTGATTTCTTGCTGATTTCTTGCTGATTTCTTTTGCTGATCCTTCCCCTCCAGCAGCCGGGTGTGCCAGGGATGCCGGGCTCCGAAGCTGCTGCGTCGGCTCCCAACCGAGTCTGTCCACCTAGTAATCCTGCAAGGTGGTGGTTCAGCATAGATTCTACATTTTGGAACCATTCTAGTTTTGGCGCAGCTTTATATCTCACTCTCAAATGAAAATACTATTTTCTATAAAGTATTAAAGAAAAAGGTCCTTTTTAAATACTCTGTAAATATAAGCTGGCTGTCAACTTATAATTAATGTTTTCTTAATGTGGCTGTGGAATTTCTTTTGCACGTGCAGCATGGCCGGACGCCCCCGAGCGGCTGGACGTGACGCTCTTCCCGTCGTCTGGACCGGTATGCCAGGAGGCGGCGCGCGGCGCGGCCGAGCTGGTGGCCCTGGCGCACGCTGCGCACGCTTTCACCAACACGGCGGATTTCACTCTGCGCTGCGGCGTCTGCCAGGTGTGCTGGAACTGCCTCTTTGAGTTGTACGAGATGTTTTGTCACGAGATGTTTTGTTACGAGATGTCTTTCCAAGCGGTCTGCGGCTTCAGAAGACTGGTGGTTAAACCCTAGAAACCCTGGCGCACGTCGCGCCGGCCTCCACCGACGCTGCGGGCTCCGCGCTGCGCGGCGGCGTCTGCGAGGTGAGAAACTCTGGGGCGAGACCTGCATGGCACGGAGAGTGTCGGTCAAGGGGCAGCTGGCGCATGCCTTCACCCTCACCGCCGACTTCACGCTGCGCTGCAGGCATCTGCCAGGTGGAGCCAGGTGCAACTACTACAGTTCAGCCCGCAGTTGCAGTCAGGATTGGCTGAGATTTGTTCAGCAGGGGTTCCACGGCAAGATCCCGGTGCTGTAGCGGACATGTGATGATGTTCCCTGGCCAGCATCTGAATTGCATTTTCTTATTTTTCAAAAAAATAAAGGAAATGAGATAAAATAAAATTTAAAAATATAAAATAATAATACATTTTACGAAAACAAGGGTTTTAAAAAAAACTGCTCTACGATTTGCACAACAATGCCCTTACTGCCTGCAGCAAGGCATGCGAGGCGAGGCGGAGGCTCGGGAGCACGCACGGCAGTCCGGGCACCAGAACTTCCAGGTGGGGCGGCAGACGAGAGCGAAAGTGCAGGAGGAGCATGGCTGATGGTAACCACTGTTCTGCTGCCGAAAGTGCCACTGCTGCTTGTGTGCCGGTGCGGATCGACGGTCAGATCCAGTGTGATGTCTGCAGGAGTACCGCTGATGACGCGGCTTCTGGCTTTTGGATCATCCGCCGCCGGTGCGGATTGTTCGTCTTGTACCGCACCGCTCCGACCTCTGAGCTGGCGCATTGTACGGCAGGCCTCGTCCGGGGTGCTCAGGACAGCTGAGGGCTGCAGTAGACGCAGCCTTGTTAGCTGTACGCAAAGACGGCGACGTGTTCGTAATTCGCCCTGGTTGCATCAGTATATTTCTCGGCTCTCGGCCAATGTAAGAAACATTGCGCACGTACCGCGGCCAAGGAGGCACATTGTATCTATCGCGACATGCCTAATCCGGATCGTGCGCAGACAGGGTAGCTTGTGAGAACTATCCATTTGAGAATCACTGAGCAGCGTAAAGTAAAAAACAGCACACGGCAGATCATCAGCAGACCTCGAGGTGCACCCTAGTAACTTGCCTCGCCTTGCGACACGCCATAATGCCTTGCACGTCCGCTCACAACACGCCTGCCATAGCAAAAACGCCTGCCATAGCAAACCCTAACACCCATTCCTCTGCGAGTGCAGGCTCTGTCGCTGGGACATCCAGCCGCAGCAGGCGCGGCTGTTTGACGCTATGTATGGCGCAAGCAGCCTGCAGACGCTGCGCCTGACGGGCTGCGACCTGAGGCAGCTGCCGGCGGACCTAGCGGCGGCAGCCGCCTCACCGGCCTGAACCTGTTGCTCAGCCGCTACCTGTCCAGCGCGCCGACAGCGGCGGCGGGCCTGGCGGCGTGCCGCTGGCTGCACCTCGGAGGCTGGGGGCTGGGGGACCTGGCCCCGGCGAGGGCGGCGGCGCTGGCGAGCATGCTGGCATCGTGGGAAGTGGTGGTGGCCGGAGCAGACGGCACACGCGGCACCTCGGCGGCCTGGGCGGCGGCGGACTGTGCAGCCAAGATGAGTGCCAAACGGCAGCGGCGAAGCTTCCCAGCGGTGAAAGTCCGCCGGGATCTGGCCTGTATGAAGGAGTGCTCAGCGCCCATCGAGCTGGACATTGAGCCGTGCGCGCTGCTGGGGCGGCGGATGCAGTGCATGGTGTAGGGCGGGTGTCAGCAGTGCGACTTGCGACGGAGTTGAGAACCTTGCAAGTTGTGCGTTTGGCCATGCGTGATCAACACTCGTGGTGTTCGTGCGGGACTGTTGTTTTGTGGTTCCCTGTGATGCTGGATGTTTCTTGTCCGATGTGCAACCTGAAGAGGAAGGCCGTGCCTTCCCTTAGCAACGTGCCCTTGTCTTTCATTTCATTGTGTCAGCTACACCGACACTGCCACAAGCACAACACCGGCTGCTGCAGCACTGCCCCGTTCATCCTGTACCCCTACACACGGCGCGTGAACAAAATCAACCATCACGAGTTGCTGGCTGCGTCCGCCTTCACCTTTGTGCTGACCGCTTGGCGATACTCGCGCTGCTGCCTGGCGAGGCAGACTCTGCATGCGTGCTTTAGACCGTCAGCGGGGAGCCGATGTGCCCAGAATTCGTTTCGCGGTTTGATCTGCGATCAGGGATCGCGATTAATGATAGCCATGTTAGACAGGGGCCGGCAACATAGCTCAAGGCTTCGTTGTAGGAGCCAGATGCAACCTCGTGCATGCAGGGGCCTGGCCTCTGCAATGCAGCTGCATGGCGGGAACCCGAGTGTGCACCTTCGCAATCACAACACGTCAGTGCCTTTGCCCAATGGGCATTGCGAGTGCAGGCCCGAACTGACCGACTCACCTCCCAGCAGACGGAGCACCGCTTGCGCGCTGTTTGCAGGAAGGGTTCGCCATCTGGCAGCTCTGCCCTCCACTGCCGCGAGTTTTGCGATGCGCACTGCTTGCACACTTTCTTGAGGCCGTCCGAGGCTCTTGAATCGCGGCTGAACTCTGTGATTGACTTCTCCTGGAGCAAACCCAAAAAAAACAATCTGCGAGTATGCAAAGAGCGCTGCTGATACTGCTGGAAGTCGGCACTGTCTCTGCAGATAGGTGCGCGGGTTGCTCAAGATCTTTACTCGTCAGCATTGGACCGGCATACCGAGGAACGCAGCGTCGGTTAGCATCCCTATCGGAAGGGCTTTTCGACAGGTTTCCGCACCTCGTAGCAGATGTTGCAGGTCCTCTTGGGGTCAGGCTGCCTGACCCCGGCGGCCGCAGCGGCTTCGTGCTTGCGGCGGGCCGCCGCCGCTCGTTTCGCCTCCGCCTCGGATGCGCAAGCCCTGCAGATGAAAAATGAACCCTAAACCCTAAACCAGAAAGGCAGTCTGCGCCTGCAGGGAAGATGGCTTTCTCACGTTGGGACGGCGATGCAAGCTGTGGACAAGTAACGGGTGCTTGCCTGCACCAAGTGTTGAGACCGGTCCGCCTCCTGGGATCTGTGGCAAACATGTCCGAAGGCAGCATCAGGCTGCATCGCCCGCATGCCTGCGGCTCGGGCGACCTCGGGTACCGGAGACGCTCCCCGCCGTTGTCCTGCATCCTGCACAGAAAGATAAGTACACATTGCCAGGGCGCCAAGGGGCGTCAGACACATGTTTGAAGTCGGGTGCAGTATCGACACCTGTTCAGCAGTCCCTAGTTGGACGGAGGGTTCAATATGCACAACTCCGAAAGGAGGCAGCTCCCTACCGCCGTACGAACCAGCATCTCGCTTTGTGTGGCGCAGGCGCACTGCCGCTTGGGCAGAGCGCCGAATAACACTGCACACCTCGCACACTCGTCGGCCACCATTTTGTCTGCCAGATCCGTGCTCAAGCTCACCGCGGTTTTTTGGGGCGGCGCTCGGAGTAGCGCTTGGCTCTGCAGGCGTAGCAGAGACTGTGGCGGCCGTCTGGCGACTGCATCGCTGTGGGAAACAGCCGCATGGGGTACTTGCGCCCACAGTCCGTGCAGCATTTCCTGCCGCTGTCGGCAGAGCTGCTGCCGCTGTGCTGGGGTGCCACGCCTGCGGTGCCGCCTGCCGCGGCCCTGTCTTTGGCCACTGAGCCGTGACTTTGCGCCGCCGGTCGACCCTGCACAATTGCCTTGGAGAGCATCGGCACATTCCCAGCGAAACAAGCACTGAGGACGCTGCAATTCAGCAAAGCTGCCAGTTTGGGGCCGATGAGCTTGCAGCATTTCAAGGGGACTGCAGGTCAAGGTCGCGTTGATCGTCAGCATCTTGGCCAGTGGCTGGCTCTGGAGCAGCTGCGCACTGGCATTGTCGGGCCGCTTGCGTCGAGATGAACAACCTCTCACCTCGAGGTAATGGTGCTGGAGAACATCCCCTGAGGTGGCCTCGCGAGGCGCAGCGGCCGCACAGCATGGCAGCAGCCCCCAGCCAGTGCGAGTCTCCGCAGCTACGAGCTCACGTTTCGGCGAGACGCCCCCCATGACGATCTGCCATGCGCTGGCTGCAGCTTGACAGGTGCGCCGCCGCCGGCGCAAGCCGTGGCGATGCATGCCTTCGCTGGTGCGGCAATGCACATCTGGCATAGCCAGATTGGGCAGTGAGCCGGGACGCCAACATGCTTTGGTCGGTGGTTCCTCGAGGAAGCGATCACCAGTGGCCTGCTAGCCCTGCAAAGAGCAGGGGGGGTGGTGGACAACAGACGCAGCGCATGCGATCAGCTCGCAACGCCATACGCCTTTTCGTGACGAAACTATCCTGGGGTATCACTGTCACCCAGGGCGCGAGTCGAACCGCGGTCTATACGTAGCTTGCGTGAGAGCTGCAAAGCTGCTACCAGCTGCAGAAGACGAGATGCCGTGATCGATGCTGCTCCAGCTGGCTTCAGCGCTCCTGGCGGTGTGGCCGCGTGAGGTCTTCTATCCCATAGCGGACAAAGTGGTAGTGACGAAGAGTGAAGGTAACGTCAGTCCCTGGTAACGTTTGTTGCTGCACCTGTTGATCTCCCTTGCACGTACCAAAATCCCGGTCACACTCATTGCAGTTGACTAGGCCGTAGTAAAGCAGCATAGCGTCGGCGGATTGTAGGCACGCCAGCGGGAGCACCACTTCGCACTGCTCCGCAACTTGCATATTGCGCGCGAGTGATCATCAGGGGCCAAACTGGCACATGGCCCCATTGGAATTGTGCACGCACATCTGTGGACAGAAGCGACTGTGAAGCATCAGATTCGTGCGACACAGCTGATGCATCGGCATGCAGCGTTCCGAAATTGTTCGTCGCCACCGCACAGTGCCAGACTGGCCGCCAACATGATGCACTACATCCCCGCCGCCGCCGCGCCGCCGGCGGGTGGCGTGAGAGTAGGACCGGGAGGGACTGCCATGCCATCAACATTCCTGATGCGACGCGAAGACAGCGCCGAGCTGGCAGGCAGTGCTGAGGCGGCAGGCGACGAGCAGGTGACAGGCAGCGGCTGCGGTGAGGCGGCAGCATAGCGGCGGCGGCGGGCGGCGGCGGGGCGGCAGCGGCCGTGGTGAGGCGGCAGCAGCGGTGGCAATGGGCCGTCGGCAGCAGGCGGCAACGGGGTGGCAGCAGCCACAGTGAGGCGGCAAGCTTTTCTCAGAAATATCTCTGTAGGTGGAGCACAAGGCATTGAGAGTGGAATGGAGGTCTAGCGTGGAGTGATCATCAATAGAATGCAACACCAGTGGGTCAATATTACTGTGGTAAGATGCACACCGCTGCACGGCAATGACTAAGGCGTTACCACGCCGGCATCCTGTCGGCAATCCGACCACCATGCTCCTTTTGCCTTGCACTAGCAGTTACGCCAGCTGGTCAACCCGAAGCATGGTGCTCTGAATGCCCTTTCCGCTGCACGGCGGTCTCCCGCTGCCGGCTCACGACGACAGCGCCGGTGCGGCATGGGTTTTGGGCTCGGAGGCATGTGGCGGCGCAGCCCAGAGCGCCCATCGCCCTGGCGAGGCAGACGCGCTCACAACACGCCGCTTCGAGCCTGCCGCCATGCTGGCCGTGCTGCGCTGACGAAACATTGTGCGCCTGGAGCGGCGGTGGCGGCGGCGCCTCCCGCTGCGGATTTCACCTGGTGACGGCGTCAGCTCAGGACGCACGGGCAAGCGCAGTCCGGCAAGAGGGCACCTGTCTGTAGAGTGAAGCATGCTGTGGGTGAAGGGCGGACAGCAGCAATTCTCGCCACATTTCCTCCTTAGCTGCTGCCTGGTCAAGGGTACATCTCGTTCGTGTAAGGTTTTTCTTTTTTACACTTCCTGCCGCGGCTGCACTGTCGCGTCGCATCAGGAATGTTGATGGCATGGCAGTCCCTCCCGGTCCTACTCTCACGCCACCCGCCGGCGGCGCGGCGGCGGCGGGGATGTAGTGCATCATGTTGGCGGCCAGTCCGGCACTGTGCGGTGGCGACGAACAATTTTGGAACGCTGCATGCCGATGCATCAGCTGTGTCGCACGAATCTGATCCTTCACAGTCGCTTCTGTCCACAGATGTGCGTGCACAATTCCAATGGGGCCATGTGCCAGTTTGGCCCCTGATGATCACTCGCGCGCAATATGCAAGCTGCGGAGCAGTGCGAAGTGGTGCTCCCGCTGGCGTGCCTACAATCCGCCGAGCCTTGCTATGCTGCTTTACTACGGCCTAGTCAACTGCAATGTGACCGAGGATTTTGGTACGTGCAAGGGAGATCAACAGGTGCAGCAACAAACATTACCTTCACTCTTCGTCACTACCACTTTGTCCGCTATGGGATAGAAGACCTCACGCGGCCACACCGCCAGGAGCGCTGAAGCCAGCTGGAGCAGCATCGATCACGGCACCTCGTCTTCTGCAGCTGGTAGCAGCTTTGCAGCTCTCACGCAAGTTACGTATAGACCGCGGTTCGACTCGCGCCCTGGGTGACAGTGATACCCCAGGATAGTTTCGTCACGAAAAGGCGTATGGTGCCGCGAGCTGATCGCGTGCGCTGCTTCTTTTGTCCACCATCCCCCCTGCTCTTTGCAGGGCTGGCAGGCCACTGGTGATTGCTTCCTCGAGGAACCACCGACCAAAGCATGTTGGCGTCCCGGCTTACTACCCAATCTGGCTATGCCAGATGTGAACTGCCGCACCAGCGAAGGCATGCATCGCCACGGCTTGCGCCGCCGGCGGCGCACCTGTCAAGCTGCAGCCAGCGCATGGCAGATCGTCATGGGGGGCGTCTCTGGCCGAAATGTGAGCTCGTAGCTGCCGAGACTCGCACTGGCTGGCGGCTGCTGCCATGCTGTGCGGCCGCCCCGCCTGGCGAGGGCACCTCAGAGGACGTTCTCCAGCGCCACTACCTCGAGGTGAGAGGTTGTTCATCTCGCCGCAAGCGGCCCGACAATGCCAGTGCGCAGCTGCTCCAGAGCCAGCCACTGGCCAAGATGCTGACGATCAACGCGACCTTGACCTGCAGTCCCCTTGAAACACTGCACGCTCATCGGCCCCTAACTGGCAGCTGTGCTGAATTGCAACGTCCTCAGTGCTTGTTTCGCTGGGAATGTGCTGATGCTCTCCACGGCAATTGTGCAGGGTCGACCGGCGGCGCAAAGTCACGGCTCAGTGGCCAAAGACGGGGCAGCGGCAGGCGGCACCGCAGGCGTGGCACCCCAGCACAGCGGCAGCAGCTCTGCCGACAGCGGCAGGAAATGCTGCACGGACTGTGGGCGCAAGTACCCCGTGCGGCTGTTTCCCACAGCGATGCAGTCGCCAGACGGCCGCCACAGCCTCTGCTACGCCTGCAGAGCCAAGCGCTACTTCGAGCGCCGCCCAAGAAAACCGCGGTGAGCTTGAACACGGATCTGGCAGGAACGATGGTGGCCGACGAGTGTGCGGGGTGTGCAGTGTTATTCGGCGCCCTGCCCAAGTGGCAGTGCGCCTGCGCCACACAATCTGAGATGCTGGTCGTACGGCGTTGGGGGGCTGCTTCCTTTCGGAGTTTTGCATATTGAACCCTCCGTCCAACCAGGGACTGCGGAACAGGTGTCGATAATGCGCCCGACTTCAGACATGTGTCTGACGCCCCTTGGCGCCCTGGCAATGTGTACCTATCTTTCTGTGCAGGATGCAGGACAACGGCGGGGAGCGCCTCCGGTACCCGAGGTCGCACGAGCCGCAGGCATGCAGGCGATGCGGCCTGATACTGCCTTCGGACATGTTTGCCGCAGAATCCAAGAGGCGGACCGGTCTCAGGACTTGGTGCAGGCAAGGGTTTATGGTTTACCCCGAACCCTAAACCCGTTACTTGTCCACAGCTTGCATCGCCGTCCCAACGTGAGAAAGCCATCTTCCCTGCAGGCGCAGACTGCCTTTCTGGTTTAGGGTTTAGGGTTCATCTTTCATCTGCAGGGCTTGCGCATCCGAGGCGGATGCGAAACGAATGGCGGCGGCCCGCCGCAAGCAGAGAGCCGCAGCGGCCGCCGGGGTCCAGCCTGATCCCAAGAGGACCTGCAACATCTGCTACGAGGTGCGGAAACCTGTCGAAAAGCCCTTCCGATAGGGATGCTAACCGACGCTGCGTTCCTCGGTATGCCGGTCCAATGCTGACGAGTAAAGATCTTGAGCAACCCGCGCACCTATCTGCAGAGACAGTGCCGACTTCCAGCAGTATCAGCAGCGCTCTTTGCATACTCGCAGATTGTTTTTTTTGGGTTTGCTCCAGGAGAAGTCAATCACAGAGTTCAGCCGCGATTCAAGAGCCTCGGACGGCCTCAAGAAAGTGTGCAAGCAGTGCGCATCGCAAAACTCGCGGCAGTGGAGGGCAGAGCTGCCAGATGGCGAACCCTTCCTGCAAACAGCGCGCAAGCGGTGCTCCGTCTGCTGGGAGGTGAGTCGGTCAGTTCGGGCCTGCACTCGCAATGCCCATTGGGCAAAGGCACTGACGTGTTGTGATTGCGAAGGTGCACACTCGGGTTCCCGCCATGCAGCTGCATTGCAGAGGCCAGGCCCCTGCATGCACGAGGTTGCATCTGGCTCCTACAACGAAGCCTGAGCTATGTTGCCGGCCCCTGTTCAACATGGCTATCATTAATCGCGATCCCTGATCGCAGATCAAACCGCGAAACGAATTCTGGGCACATCGGCTCCTCGGTGACGGTCTGCAGCACGCATGCAAAGTCTGCCTCGCCAGGCAGAGCATCGCCAAGCGGTCAGCACAAAGGCGAAGGCGGACGCAGCCAGCAACTCGTGATGGTTGATTTTGTTCCACGCGCCGTGCGTAGGGGTACAGGATGAACGGGGCAGTGCTGCAGCAGCCGGTGTTGTGCGTGTGGCAGTGTCGGTGTAGCTGACACAAAATGACGGTGGGCGGCAGCAGGCCCTTGGGGTGCAGGCAATGTTGCAGAATGGCAGGAGATGTGAGAGGCAACGCATTGTGTGGAAATGAATGGCCTGCAACTCTGTTCCCGACTCCAGTGGGGCTGCAATGTTTGTGGCCTCGCGAGGGGGGTCCGGGGGGGCGCAACCCTAATCCTGACGCATCACAGTCGCCGCGTCCATGCATGTCAACAGCAGCACTTGCACCTGATGAAATTTTTGCAAAGTTTCCCCCAAAACTCAGTATGCAAATTGCAGAGCAGCGCATAATGGTGCTCGCGCTGGCATACGCATAATCGGCCGAGCCTCGCGACGCTGCTCCGCCATAGCATCGTCCGTCGCAATGCCTTCAGCCTGTCCTGCTGCTCGCTCCCTCCCGCACAGCCGAGGCTGCAGGCACAGTCGCGCAGAGCTGCATATCGATCGAGCAGCTGTCGGGCGTCCCTTGATGCGCAGCCTGCCAGCCTCACAAAGGCACAGCAGCGGTGCTCAAGTGCGGAGCGGCGCAAGTCCAGCGATCCTGCACAACGTAGAAAAACAGCAGGCACCCAGGAGTCACAAGCTGTGTTCTTATCGCCGCGCCTCCTGCAGCCTAGCTCTGGCACAGCCGAAGATCCACTGCAAGACTCACAGGTGCGCCATTGACTGCTGATGCCTGGACGCGTTCCTGCCGGACACAGCCGCCTGCAGTCTGCAGGCTACATGTGCTTGCACGCTCGTTCAGGGCGTCTGGATCAATGCTTGTGCTGCCATGCTGCAGCAGGCTGTCAAGCGGTGCCTCGGCTGCGATGTGGCATATGAGCAGCGCTACTTCCAGCCGCTGGCGAGCCAGCCGGACGGGCTGCACTCGCTGTGCTGGGGCTGCCGCGCCGAGGACAACATTCGCCGCCGCCGCTGCATGCCCGTGTGAGCCGCGCGCCGTACTGTGATAGCCAGGACATTCCCAAACATTGTTCTGATGCTGGCAGAGCTCTGGAGGCGCAAGCCTGTTTTGCGGGATGATGTACTTGCTATCATCAGTTGCACCAGGTGTGAGTCTCTGCCCTTGCGCTCTGTCGTCTGATGCCGCTCGCTGCTGGCCGCAGGCAGACCAAGCCGGCGGCAAGGCCGCGCGGACAGCACCCCCCGACGCACGAGCCACAAGTGTGCCGCACCTGTCGACTGGAGCTGTCAGCGTCGCACTTCTCTGTGACCAGCGACAACCGTGCAGGCCGCTGCAGGCAGTCAGGGCCTGCTGTGCCGATGAACAAGCCCGGCGCTTGGCGGCGCGGGCTCCGCCGGACATGCCGCAGACCAAGGAATGCCTGTATTGTCAGCAGGAGCTCCCTGCCACGGCTTTCTCTCAGAGCCTGAGCTGCTCGACCGGTCTGCATTCGCACTGTCTTAAACGCAATGCAAAGCGGGTCAAGGGCCAGAAGAAGGAGCGGCTTCCGTCGCAACTGCCTCTGCCAATGAGCATCCACTATGCCAACGAGGAGGATGGATCTGGTCTCAGTTGGTCTCAGATCTACCGCGGATTTGATACCATTTGAGACCATTTGTTACCGAAAGATAGGACCAGATCCATCCTCCTCGTCGGCATAGTGCAGATCTGTAGGTGGAGCACAGGGCATTGAGAGTGGAACGGAGGTCGAGCGTGGAGTGATCATCGATACAATGCAACACCAGTGGGCCAATGTTACTGTGGTAAGATGCACACCGCTGCACGGCAATGACTAAGGCGTTACCACGCCGGCATGCGCAGCGAGTGCAGCCCGTCCGGCTGGCTCGCCAGCGGCGGGAAGTAGCGCTGCTCATATGCCACATCGCAGCCGAGGCACCGCTTGACGGCCTGCTGCAGCATGGCAGCACATGCATCGCGACTTTGCTCCAAACGCTACAAAGGAGCGTGCAAGAACATGCAGCCTGCACACTGCAGGCGGCTGTGTCAGGCAGTGCCTCGGCTGCGATGTGGAAATGCGGCCAGGCATCAGCAGTCCACGCCGCACCTGTGAGTCTTGCAGCGGATCTGGGGCTGCGCCAGAGCCAGGCTGCAGAAGGTTCGGCATCAATAGCGTAGCTTGTGGCTCCTGGGTGCCTGCTGAACCACCACTTCCACGTTGTGCCGAAGCGCTCAGCTTTCGCCGCTCCGCGCTCAGGCACCGCTGCTGTGCCCGTGTGAGGCTGACACTGTGCTTATTCAGGGACGCTCGACAGCTGTACGATCTCATTGTTGCAGCTCTGCGCGGCTGCAGCCTCGGCAGTGCGGCAGGCAGTGAGCAGCAGGACCGGCTGGAGGCATCGCGACTGAAGAGCCTCCGGTCGCGTATCATCGCAGGGCCTCGCGTCTGTGCGTTCGCTACCGCGCACTGCTATGCATCTTGCAAACCACGTCAGAGGGAATTGGGAAGACAAACTTTGCAAACGCTCTTGATCAAGAGTGCATGTCCTGCTGTTGGCATGGATGCATTTGTCGACGTGAAGTGACAGGATGCATGCGACACAGCCGCTGCATCGGCTTGCAGGGTTCCGATGTGTAGGTCGTCACTGCATGTTTGCCAGGCCGGCCGTTGACATCATGCACCATCCCGGCCCGTTGCCGCCGGCGTACACTGAGCGGCGCTGCAGCAGCGGACTTGCAGCGTGCCTCTGTGATGTGACGAAACAGTGCACATGTAGAAAGCATTGCTCTAGCGTCTCTACGCTGAAGATGTCTTAACGCTACAAACAACGTCCACGGAAGAGGAGACACGAAGTACATGTGGGAATGCCGCCGCTCAGCCTGTGGCAACGAAGCGGACACACTGTCGTCTTGCACTGCCAGATACACGGGCAGCAGACATGATGGCCGAAATGCCTATCGGATCGGAAGAGATGCTGCTTATTCATCTGCAGAGCTGCGCCTGCCCGTGCGCCCTGAGCTGCCGCCGCCATCCTGACAGGTAGGCTGTTCGACCTCAGTCGTGAAGTACATATTTGTTGGACTCACACCAGCAGCCAGGTCACTGCAAATGCGCAGTAGTGCTGCACACGCCCGAGACCATTTGAATCACACAGCCATGGCCTGCTCCCACGCACCTGTCCGACTTGCGGGAGAGCCTTTCACCTCACCGCGCCTGCCAGGCTGCTGCCCGCCCTGTCGCTGCCTGCCGCCAGGGCCGCTGCCATATTGCCGCCGCTGCTACCGCCGCAGCCGCCCCATCGCCGCCTGCCGCCGCTGCCGCAGCGCCATCACCGCCGCTGTGGCTGCCGCCACCCCGCCGCCGCGGGTCCTTGCCGCTGTCCGCCCAGGCAGCATCCGCCTCATCATGGCTGCTGCCACCCCGCCGCCGTCCGCTGTCTCCGCCGCCCGCTGGCTCCGCCACTGCCCCCTTGCCGCGGCTGCCTGCCTGCCGCATAGGCCTCGCCTGCCGCCTCACCGCCGCCCGTCCCCTCACCGTTGCCATGACTGTCGCTGCCGGCCGGGGCGGCCGCCTGCCGCAGCTTTGCAGCGTGCTGCCGTTGCAACTTCATGCGTGCTGACGTGCATTTGGAGCAAACCCCTTGAACGCCAAACGTCGTTCCCCGGCGCTGTGCGAACTCGGACAGGGGCTTGGCCTCGTGGCAGGCAGCACACACGATGCTCATTGGCATTGGCAGCTGCGACGGCAGCCGCTCCTTCTGGCCCATGACCCGCTTTGCATTGCATTTACGACAGTGCGAATGCAAACCGGTCGAGCAGCTCAGGCTCTGATAGAAAGCCGTGGCGGGCAGCTCCTGCTGACAATGCAGGCACTCCTTGGTCTGCGGCATGTCCGGCGGGGCCCACGCCGCCAAGCGCCGGGCTTCTTCATTGGCACAGCAGGCCCTGCACTGCCTCTTGCGGCCTGAACGGTTGTCGCTCTTCACAGAGAAGTGCGACGCTGCCAGCTCCAGTCGACAGGTGCGGCACACTTGCGGCTCGTGCGTCGGGGGTTGCTGTCCGCGCGGCCTTGCCTCCGGCTTGGTCCGCCTGCGGCCAGCAGCGAGCGGCATCAGACCACAGAGCGCAAGCGCAGAGACTCACACCTGGTGCAACTGGTGATAGCAAGTACATCATCCCGCGCTACAGGCTTGCGCCTCCAGAGCTCTGCCAGCATCTGAATAATGTTTGGGAATGTCCTGGCTGTCACAGTACGGCGCGCGGCTCACATGGACGTGTCAGACGCTGCTCACCGGGGCGCACGAGGGCGGCGGCGCATGTTGTCTTCGGCGCGGCAGCCCCAGCACAGCGGGTGCAGCCCGTCCGGTTGGCTGGCCAGTGGCGGGAAGTAGCGCCGCTCATATGCCACATCGCAGCCGAGGCACCGCTTGACGGCCTGCTGCAGCATGACTGCACATGCATCGCAACATTGATCCAGACGGTGTGAACGAGCGTGCAAGAACATGACGTCTGCAGACTGCAGGCGGCTGTGGCAGGCAGGAATGCAGCCAGGCATGCGCCTGTAACAGATCTTGCTGCACCTTTGCGGCTTGCAGCGGTTCTACGACAGCAGCTGAGCCATGCTGCGGGCTGCTCGCCTTTAGGACCGCTTGCAATACCTCCTGGGCATCTGCTGCATCAGCCGTCGACGGCTGATTCAGGTTGGCTGGCGCAGGATCACTCGACCTGCGGCGGTCCACGCTCAGGCACCTCTGCTGTGCCCTGGTTAGGCTGACATGCCGTGGATCTAGGGACGCTCGACAGCTCCATCGATATGCAGCTCTATGCAGCTGCGGCTGCAGCCTCGGCAGTGCGGCCGGCAGCGAGCAGCAAGACGGGCTGGACGCATCGCAGTTGACGAGGCTCCGGTGGACTAACATCGGAGGCCCTCGCGAATGTGTGTGCGGCAAGCGTGAGTTCTGTAGCCTGAGCGCTGTGCGAGAGTAAAGTTGAGGGGCAAAGCTCTGCAGATGTTCAAACAGGTGCATGCTGTCGTACATTACGCAATCATATCCACCCAGTGGATATGAACCCGTCAGATGCACGCGACACAGTAGCTGTGCATCGGCATGGAGCATTCGAAATGGCTCATCGCCACCGCACAGTGCCGGGCTGGCCGTCAATGTGATGCACCACATCCCCGCCACCGCTGCCGTCGCCGAGTGGCGCGGTCTTTAGGACCAAGAGGGAGTTGCCATCGTCATT
>JAABUL010001172.1_pt1 | contig 51406 bp, 46 predicted proteins | sample 5559151 | NCBI WGS metagenome assembly JAABUL01 (sample SAMN10711876, study PRJNA513368) | rock metagenome | isolation source: Antarctica rocks | place: Antarctica: Victoria Land, Pudding Butte sud
TTTGGTATCAGGGACGAGATCTGGAAAGTGATGGAGAAGGCGTACCTTGGGAGTTGGAAGTGACGTCTACTGACTCTAGTGCTTATAATGGCTAGGCGAGGCTGTGCTGTCATACTAGCCCAGCGGTCTACAAGCCATGGAATAGTAGTAGCCTGAATTCCCGGACCAATAAGGTTCCGTGAACCCCAGAGGTGCGCAACTCCACCCCACGACATACATCCTTCACCCATCTGATGCTCGTCCCTTGAGCATCGACCTGATCCTTCGATGGTAACAGCGAGGTGATGACGAAGGCGAAGGTAGCAGTTATAGATGCGACCCGAGCAAAGTGACAAGAAGCGAAGATATAGCTAGTAGGTCGATAGTTAAATGACGAGGTAAAGAAGGCGTGTTTGAGGTAATGACTAGCCAGTAGGTCGATAGCTAAATGACGAGGTATATGAGAGCGAGATATATGAGAAGGCTTCGTAGAAGGTAGACTTCGAATTAGAGACGATTCGGGCTTGTGTAGAACAAGGGCAGAACATCAACCGTGTGATCTTAGAAACCCTTGTTGTACGACCGAAGGCGAAGGCGGATCGTAGATGAGGTGGCTTCGTAGAAGGTAGGCTTCGAAGCAGAGACTTGACTTAGGTAGCTTCGTAGAAGGTAAGCTTCGAAGCAGAGACTTTGAATCAACAGCTAAATGAATAGATGGTCGAAAGAACGTAGGTAGATAGAGATAGAATACTGACTAGCTTCTGAGATGAGCTTTGTTACTGACTCGCTGTCAACTTCAATGTATGTAGAGGGGTGGTAGGTCTCAACTAGTAGTCAGAGCTCCGACTTGATCTTGATCTTCGTCAAAGAGATTTAAGTTCTGCTGCCAGTATTCAATCTAGAGCAAGATGCTGATGGTAGAGATCAGCATTGAACAAGTCTCTTAGATTAAGCAAATTTCAAATCGGACATGAATCTCAAAGTATTATTTTTATAGAATGTCAATTTTCATACTTAGAGCAAAGTAGCATTAAAGTGTTTACTTGATAGTTGAATGTCACAAATATGATTTCTTCAGAATTCGTTATTTTGCTTGCAGCAATAAATCTTGGACTTATAAATCATCAAGATCACAAGGGTAGTATTAATTGATGCAGTCAGCTCTGATATATCTTCGATAAATGTTGATTCATATATTCAAACAAGCACTGAAGCATCTGAACTTCATCAGTCTCATCTGAATGTACGCTTTGCAAATATTATGTCAGATATCATGACATTAAGAAAAAGACAGTTTTCAGAAATCATGTTGTCGTGTGTCGACTTAGCTTTGATATAATTGATGTCATACATCTGTGCAACAGTTGCGTTAAAATCGAACGGCTGCGCAGTCAAGTTGTCCTTGACAAAAGCATCTTGAACATTTTCCAGCACGGCATCAACCCAGAACATATTCTTTCTTCGCTGTCGTTACTGAGCTGTGGTCGTCCATCGTATTCAGGTGGGACGAGCGCTGCGAAACGTAATTGGCCAATTGAAGGCTGGGCAAAGCGAATGTTTGAGAAGATGTAATAACGACCTGTCGACTGGTATGAGTTAGCACACACCATTCAAGGAAGCTGACAGAGTCGTGGATAGCTTTGAATGCGATAGCCTGGTGGATCTCGTAGCCAAGGTCTACTGTTGGTGGGTACTCGGAAGCGGCAAGCTGTGCAGCGCCAACGAGTACACTGAATAAGGGCTTGATCTGCATCGTGCGTAATAGCGCTTCTTCTGCAGACAACTGTTACGAACAAAGTAAGCTCAAGAGGATTTGCGGAGCAATTTATAGGAAAAGGTTACGTTGAGGAGGATCTGTGAAGACGACAAGCGCGCATATTGCCGAACGACGGGAGGGAAGCGCTGGCTCACATCACGAGGCACGTGTTTCTAGGCTCTTGAGAGTGGAATACACCATCACCACAACTGGATGGCTTTTTCTGATATATGATATCTTGTTGACCGAACCAGAAAGATCTGTGAATGTGCCACGCACACGTTTCACATGTATAACGACGCAAACATGATCAGCCCTCAATGTAAGGCAGTAGCAACTAGAAGCCAATTTTTATTAAAGAACGATGACATTGAGTATTTTAGAGAAGGTGCAATCGTTCACGGTGGCAATGATGATCGAGGTTCATGGTGTCTTTGCGAGGTTCAGAAGTCCTCGTTGAAACACAGTCCAGGAGGTTCCATAGTTCAGGGTCGTTCTACAATGTTCATCAAAACAAAATTAGCATACAATTTATTGGAACACATCACATGGGACAAGACTGTGGTTTTAGCCGACACTGCTACACAAGTGTGCAATGATATCCAAGGTCTGATCAAGAATGGTTTAATCACTCCTCATGAGGAGCGAGGGCCACTTCTGGCTTCCACGATATATGATTTTCGTTCACCGGATGTCTCTGCATCTGTTCTGACTTCAATGTCTGTTTGTTTGGTTATCTCCATGCTTCCCAACATGATCTCCTCATCACTAGCACTATTCTGCTTTGTCCGAGCCATATTCATCGGGTTGATCTGGGAGCGGACTCGCTCAGAAGAAATCTTCACATCGTACCCAGCCGTTGCTGTACGGCTTCTCTTGCGGCTTCGGCTGGAGAAGATGGCGTTGGAGAAGAGCCGAGGGAAGAATTTGACAAGAGGGGCTTTGAGAGTTGGAAGGCAAGCGCAAATTATTCCGTTGTTGACTTCCAAATCTGTCCAAGTGTTGGAGATGGCTTGATAGTCTAGAAGAGTATCAAATTAGCTCATAAATAGCAGATCAGGGAGCGCATGATATGAGGCTTTCTTCTTACAGGTGCTATCAGAAGAAGTTGTCGATGGGCCAAGTGACACAATCCGAATCGCAGTGGTCGCAATGACAAAAGTCCCAAGGCTGAAGAGGAACATCAAACCAAGCTTCTGAGCTCTTGGTAGTCTCAAGGTTGATATCTGCTTGATAGGTAGCACAATAATGGCGATGTCCGTAGTGATTGCGAAAGCCGCGGTCGCGTACCAACTTGCACCCACATTAATACAGTGTCCGTGAATCCGAGAATCCCATGCTTTCGCTATCGGATGACATTGGAATACAGTGGCAATCACTGTCGCGGTACCATATCCTATCACAACCGCGATGATACCCCAAGCCGTTGTACGAAACACACGGCCGGTAAAGATTCGAAGATACAGCAACAAGAGTGAGACTTTAGTCGCGCAGGTCGATGTTTTGTAAAGTATCTGAGCCCCAAAGAAATACTTAGAGCAACCAATGGTATTCATTAGCAAGGATATGGTCTGGGCAAGTGAGACACCTTGATCGATGTAGATTCCATACCTTCATGGCCTGTATCTTGTGAGCTGCGGTCAGGTCGGACCCGTGTATCCCAAAACCATACTTGGCCTCTGTAGAGATCTTAGCTATTGGGTCCTTCTAGGCTTGACTGGCTGAGATGATGCTACCTTGGCAGTACAAAATGGTCAGAGTAATTGCCATGAGCTGGAAAGCATCATCAGCTCTGTTGAAGAGGGTTTCTCTCGTCTTCTCTCCAAGACACTAACACCAGCTAGGGTAATGACATAATCGTCAGAACCTATTGATCTATTCACAGTGATCCTTGTGATCCATCGTGCGATAATCAAGACAGCTGAGACCACACCGAAGACGATACTGATCGTCGCTAGAAGGTGGCCTCGGGGATTGGGTGCTCCATTATCAATAGCATCCCGGATCATGATGGCCGATGGCAATCATTGAGCGGAATAATGGAATCAATAATGTCAACAAGGCCTGAGAACGAGGATTTGCGCTGGAAGGGCCCGTAATTGCCAAAGGATGCTTGCGAAATGATTTTGGTACTTACACCCAGTGGTATATGCCGACAACGGTAGGTCTCGAGAGAATGGACTCCCAAGCGTACCTCGTAGCTTGTGGATCGCCGACAGATCTTCTGAGCGGGAAGTTCCAGTCCATGTTAGGTGTATCAAACCAGGAGCAGAGGGGTTCCAAAAAGTGTGGGTGATTACAGAAGTTAGGCTTGCAGGAGCAATGGGGCGGGAATATCAGTTGGTTCTTGGCGTTTCCGGTCCCAGAACGACAGGAAAGTACAGCTACTCGATATTGGTACTATAAAAGTGGTTCAACTTTGTTATACACGAAGAGAGATTGCATAACGGTATCTCGTCTGACTGCTCCCAAGATGAGATTTTTGTTTCAGCGCAAAACACGATGGGTAACCGGTCCATACGAGTATCGTAGTATCGAGCCAGCTTGACTGAGGGCTGTCGACAGCAAGGGCACGAATAGGAAGTGTAGCCACCTATTCCGCACCGCAATGGCACATTAGCGGGCGCAGCCACGTACTGTGTAAACTGTACGGCACCCACCTGTTTCGACCATCATGCCTTTGGATTCCGCCAGAAAACGCTTTTGTCTTACCCACCACCTACCCCTCCATATCCTTGGTCGCTTAGCTACGGTCGAGGTAGTTCTTGACGTTCTTGGGCAATCTCTGAACCTTCTGCTTGCTTGCCTGGGATGCCGCCTGGAGGTGCTCAATAAGCCCAAGTACCTGTACATCGAAAACCTATATCGAATAGATGTGCAAACTGCAAAGATACCTATCATAGGTTGCCCGACTACTATTTGGAGTAGTGGTACATGCATGTTCGACAGTTCTAGGCCATGTGGCGTTCGATCCCTAACCCGTGCCGTTTCCACATGGCGACACCGTGACAGAGAGCGGCCGGGGAATAAACGTGGGATTGGTGGAAGTATCTCCTCAAATCGTCCTCTTCCAGGCTACCTAGATCTCTCTGTGGGATTGCCTCCTAATCATCATCGCTGAATGCGTGGTGAGCGAAGGATACGGGTGATGAAAACAACCTAATGGAAAGGACTGCAGGCTTATATCTAAGGTAGCCGGTACATCCCGTCCCCGGGCCCCCTCTCACCAAAATCGTCGACTGTATTCTGTACTCATACACTACTACTAGACAACTTCATCCACCCTGCGTTGAAGTTGTTGAAGCAGCGATAGTTGTAAGTGTGTGGTTGTGGTTCTATGAAGGTTCGAAGCTTCGGTTAACTACAGTGCGTCATGTGACCTTGATAGGTCCGAGCATAACTCCCAGCATTTGGGCATTGATGCACGGAATTGGCATTCAACGGTACCCCCGAACTACTTAGCTTAGAGTACCGGCCGTATCTCGCATCTGAGCTACATTTGGTTGTATGCACTGTGCGCCGGCAGGAGGCTGGGGAGGCCCCAGGTGGCGCAACAGCCCGTCTTCGATCAAGCGTTCCAACGACCTCTTTAAATGGGCGAGGCACCTATCTGGTCTTGGATAATACAATACCTTCCTCGGCATCTACTTGCTCTCTCCCGCCAATACTCCAGCAAAGCTCCTTCTGAACCGTGTTACCACTTAGTTGATAACATGACGACTGGGAAAAACAACGTGACTATTGACGGAGACGCTGACTCGACGGGGTCAACCGTCGGCGCAGATTATGCCCCTAACCCGACCCTCGATTGCCAAATAACTCGCAAGATCGATCTCAGGCTGATACCGGTGTTGCTCGTCATGTTCATGCTAGCCTACCTCGATCGGTCCAATTTAGGAAATGCAAAGATTCAAGGGTTGGATCACGACTTGCACATGAAGGGCAGGAACTACAAGGTTGCATCTTTAATATTTTATGTTTCGTATATCGTCTTCGAGGTACCCAGTAACCTTATTCTCCCCAAGGTTGCACCCTCTACATGGCTCAGTGTTCTTTTGTTCTTCTAGGGTATGCCTGCGTCAGGTTTTTTGTCGGGGCGGTCCGACCTTGCACTAGAAGCCTCCAGCTGATGATGGTGAAAGGAGTGTCTGCCATGTGCCAAGGCCTGACTGCGTCATACGGAGGTCGGGTCATATGTCGATTCTTCATTGGATTGTTCGAAGCCGGCTTCACTCCACGTAACGTCGCTAGAATCGCGGTTCTATAGTAGGACGCGCTTATCGTATCAAAGGCTGTTTGTATTTGTTCAGTATGTACTACACACAATTTCAATTGCAGAGACAATTGACCTTGTTGTTCGCTTCCGGTATCATCGCCGGGGCATTCAGTGGAGTATGACAACCTAGCTGGTCTATATACCACAAAGCACTACTGAGGATGATCTAGCTACTTGCATATGCATTGGCTAAAATACAACCCCTTTGGGGTTCGGCCTGGAGATGGTAGCGCAACTCTTGCCTGTTTATCAAAGGATGCAATGCTGAAGATTTCACGGTAGAATTTTTATCGTCGAGGGTCTTTTAACCATTTTGTTCAGTGTCGTTGCCAAATTCATTATCGTTGACTGGCCTGACCAAGCGACTTTCCTGCGGCCGGAAGAAAGACTCCAGCTTCAGTATCGTCTGCAAAACGATGCTTCACGAGGCGTAGCACGGATGGACCACTTCGACCGACCGGCATTCATGCGGATTGTCTTCGACTGGAAGATTTACATTGCGTATGTCGATCAACCACACGAATTACTCGAACCACAAACAGGCTAACGAAATACTGGTGTAGCGCGCTGATGTATCTTGGTGCTGTGAATACAGGCTATGTAATTGGTATGACGGGTTGTGGTCATCTCAAATGGCCCGTCTCAGAGCTTTCTTGATCTGACGTTCTCGATAGCTCTCTTTCTTCCGAGTATCCTCAAAGACCTCGGCTACACGTCTTCTCGTGCACAGATCATGTCAATCCCGATTTATATCGTCGCAGCGGTTGTGATGGTCACTATTGCTTTCGGCACCAATAAAAACACCGATACGGTTTTATCCTGCTGGGTAGCTCGATTTGCATTATTGGCTACATCACCCTCCTAGCCCAGGATGCAGTGGGAGTTCATATTCGATACATGGCCGTGTTCTTCATAGCTGCCGGCGCCCACAGTACACTTCCAATCACCTTGGGCTGGGTCGCCAATAACGTCTCAGGGCACTACAAGAGAGCCGTCAGTACCGCGATTCAGATATCGCTTGGAAACTGCGCAGGATTCATCGGAAGCAACGTCTTCGTCAACTCTCAGGCACCGGCATATAAGATGGGATATGGGGTCAGTTTAGGATGCATCTGTATGACGGTAGTGACCGCCACTATGTTCGTACTCGGCCTAAGGGCAGAGAACAGAAAGCGGGACAGCGGAGCGGAGAGACTGGAGGCTGAATCTGCCACCGGAAGAGGTCAGGAACCTAGGGGATGATCACCCAATTGTTCGCTTTGCCTATTAGACAGGGCTTTGTGCTTTTGTGGGGTGAATCTAAAGATATATTTTCAGGTGGCCAAGTTAGGGTTACACAAGTCTAGGATTAGCCGGTCAGCTTCCAAAGCGTATCATGAGAACCGCACGATACTCTCAGGCTCGATCTTTGAAGGTATCAATGTAACAGGAGCAACAGAACAGTGGGAGCTACAGGAACAGTAGTAGAAGCAGTGGTATTACACTGCCGACTAACCTAATCGGGTTAGCGCGCATGGTTACAGACTTTCCTCAACCTCTACACAATAATTGAATTTACTTTCCCTACAAGTAGAAACGTTTGGGCTTTGGTGTCAAGGCCATGACACGGCCAAGGATTTTGCGAATAGCCAGCACCCAAGGCCATAGAGCCTTGGCTGCATGTCAGTAGGAGCCGTCGGATGCTGCGCCTCGCCAGTTCTCTGCTCGGAGTTTGGATCATCGTTCAGCCGGCAAGACAATCCACGTTACCGCTACGTACCTACTACTGCAATAATGTCCCTCATGCTCATGGCTCGTTCCAGCCTATATATGGCAGTATGCCTTTGGCTCTTAGGTATACAGGTACGAGTACAGGCAACATCCGACTTTGAAATAAAATGTCTATCATTCACGCCCGAAGTACACATTGGCAACAGTACTCGTCAGGTTCTCGAATACGTCTCTGCCGGTGTCAATCTTTCCTTCCCTTACAATGACCCAACATGTGCACGGCCGAGTCAGGTTGTTTCGGCGAACTTGTGCAGGATTGCGCTCGAAATATCGACATCGCAGCGATCGCGCGTGACTTTTGAGCTATGGCTGCCGGAAACCTGGAGTGGAAGGATCCTGGGAACTGGCAATGGGGGGATCGATGGATGTGTGTAAATGTCCTTTTTTCAATGGCGTTGATGAGAGTCGAGATATCGCCAACATACGGTAATGATTCGGTGCTTGATGACTGACACTAATGCGCTATGGTAGGTATCAAGTATGAGGATCTAGCTTATACCACTCGCTATGATTTCGCCTCTTTTGGATCAAACAATGGTCATAACGGTACCACGGGTGTGGCCTTTTACCGGAACCCTGACGTCGTTACCGACTTTGCGTCGAGGTCGTACGTTGTCCTGTCTTTGTTCTTGGGTCCTTACAGTGTTCTTGATAAATCTACTACAGACTGGCTTTTCTTTCCAACCCAGTGTCGTGCGTCATGTGGCTGCTTACTTGCTTGCTTGACTGTCATAAAGCGCACAACTCGCGGCGTTAGGGTCATCCAGAGATTCCCATCTGTTGCGATTAAGAGTATTTCGAAGGCTAACCTTTTTCGTGGTAAAGACTGCGTATCAGCGTACTTGCGGGCAAACAATTGACCAAGCTCTTCTACAACAGAGATTACGACAAGTCCTATTTCCTGGGCTGCTCTCTGGGCGGGCGTCAAGGCATTGATTCAGCGGAAAAATTCCCTGACGACTTCGACGGTATTGTGGCTGGATCACCAGCACTTGATTTTAATAATTTGATATCTTGGAGAGCGAGATTCTTTACGATCACCGGCTCCAACTCTGTCAACTCGTCGAACTTTATTACGCCATCTATTTGGATAAGCCCAATTCATGAAGAGGTTTTAAGGCAATGCGATGGTCTTGACGGAGTCATAGATGGTATCGTTGAAGATCCTACACGATGCAATTTCTGTCCTGAAACATTACTATGTACAAACGGAACGTCTAAGAATTGCTTGACGTCTATTCAGGTTGATATGGTTCGAGAGATCTTCAGTCCTTTCTATGATACCCATGGGAACTTGATATATCCCGCCATGCAGCCTGGTAGTGAAGTCTTGGCTGTTCAAAAGCTTTACGCAGGAAAGCCATTTAGCTACTCTGAGGTAATTCTTATTTCCCTATCGGTCTTTGTCTCGCTAATGTCAATTTTGATAGGACTGGTTTAGATACGTGGTCTATAACAATCCTAAGTGGAACGCTGCTACTTTCTCTACCAAGGACGCTGTCGTGGCGGAGTCGCTCAATCCGTCTGATATCAGAACATGGCCAAACGACCTTTCCTTGTTTCGTTCCAAACGCGGCAAGATCATCAGCTATCATGGCGGGCAGGACAATCAAATAACAAGTTTCAATACTGAACGATTCTATGACCGCCTTTCGCGCGGAATGCACGCCTCTTCTGATGATCTTGATGATTTCTTTCGCTTCTTTCGAATATCCGGCATGTTTCACTGCAACTCCGGGCCAGGGGCATGGGTCTTTGGCTAAGGTGGAGGAGCTGCTGCCGAAGTACCATTCGAAAGTGCAAACAATGTGCTGGCAGCATTAATAAAATGGGTAGAAGGTGGAGTAGCGCCAGATACGATCGAGGGCACGAAATATGGGAACGACACAGTGAAACTAGGAGTTTCATTCCAACGCCGACACTGCAGGTTCGGCCATTATCCTCCAATGTTTGATAATAACGCATTTTGATTATGTGCTAGGTACCCATTACGGAACACATACATTGGAGGAAATCACACCCTGCCGAGCAGCTGGAAATGCCTGAAGTCGTTTGAGCCAAGGGGTTCTTTGTGCCATAGCAAGAGCCGAGCTCAATCCTGATCACCAGTCCGGTCATAGAAAGCGAGCTTCAAAACTGTCCTTACTGGAATGGTCAAACGACTAGAGAGATCGTCTATGAATTATGAGATCAACTTCATAGCAATACTTGAATGGCAGGATCTCTAATAAGGCAGAGGCAAAATAACTGGCCTTTGCGGTAGTGTGTAAAATTGGTCGATAAATCTCTATGTGGTGTTCGGTACCAGAATATTCAGTACGGCACGCCTAATTTTCCCACAGATATCTCGCCTACTGTACGTTGGGCGACCGTAACAGCACGCGGGCTTTCCAAGCGCACCACAATACGGAATACAAAGTCGGCGGACTGAGCTATCTATGTAATAATCACTGCGCCTACCTTAAAATTAACGCAGGATGCCAAACCTATCTAGGTATGTATTCACATGCAGCGCTGACATGTTCGACCAATAGCGACGGAAGGCCTTGAAACTCGTTCAGTTGGAAACCATCATGGCTTCAGCTGCGCCGCCGCTACGGCGCTGTTAGGAAGTTTCAGCCTCACGTATTCATCTACAACCCCTAGTGGACCGGGCGTGCCTCCTCTCCAACATTCGACAGATGGGATATTAGGATGTCCATATCCCGCTTGGTCTTGACGTCGCACAAACACGGCATCTCTCGTATTGGCCTTCCAACGGAGAAAAGCATTACACTGTTGTGAACTTCGCACAAACGAACACCTTCAGACTCCTCTCCTAGCATCTGTGCCCGACATGGGTGAGAGCCGTGGTTGGATATTGCTAGGCAACACGCTCGCATTCGGCATCACGACGGTGTGCATGGTTGCCTTGCGCATTGGCTATCGTCGGTCAAAGAGATGGTTAGATGCCTCGGATTGGTGTATCGCAATCGCTCTCGTAAGGCTACTCTGGACTGGCGTCGTTGGCTATCAAAAGGGATTCAAAGTTGCCTTGCGCTGACATGCTTGTACTTAGGTCTCTTCGCTCTGTCAGGAAGCTTTCAACGCTGCATGTGAGTCACACTGCTGCCAGTACCTCCAGACAGGAGCTCAAAGTTCCTTCAGGTATCACACAATGGGGATATGGTCAGCATGCGGCAAACCTTCCCAAGAGTATTGCGCATTCAAGTGAGCCATTGAAGGTAAGCATGTTGGTCCGCAACGGCCCAATATTGCACAACGCCAAATCCCTCTAGCTACTCTGGATGAACCAGATCTTCTTCAAAGTCACGACGCTATTCACCAAACTCTCTCTCTGCATTGTCTACTTGAAGGTGTTCAAGCGGGCCAACAGTCGTGTCATCAAATGGACGCGAGCGATCAACTACGCAACCGCTTTCGTTGTGGTCAGCAACTACTCTGTAGCCTTCTTTGTCAGCACCTTCCAATGCAGCCCAGTCTCCAAAGCATGGCAGACCAAGGAGGCAGGGACCTGCTTCAATATGACCGCTTTCCGCTATAGCAATGCATGGATCAACATCGTTACCAGTGTCCTACTCATCAGTACACCGCTTCCCGCACTATTTCGCATGAAGCAAAACGGATCAGAAGTGACACAACTTATGGGCCTGATTCTCTTGGGCGTCATGTAAGGCATCTTGTCGCTTGGCAGGACGCTGCATGGATGGCTAACCGTCTCCACTTCAGTCACACCGGCTGCGCCATCGCCCGCCTGGTCATCATGTATTATCCCAACCCAGCAGCCAAGACCGACCCTCAATGCATGTTTCTCCTTCCCCACCACCTCTCCTTCTTAAACACCACTAACCCTTAAAACCAGGGGCCAACCTACCCGGCAACACCCTCGCGATTGTCGAGATGGACATTGGCATTATCGCCGCCAGCCTCGTAGTTATGCGCCCATGTTTCCATGCATTGTACAACACCACACGCCGTCGCGGACCGAGATCGACTAATTACGCTTTGAGCGGGAAGTTGGGTGGATCAGGGTATGGTTATGCAACGGAATCAAGCAGGACGGATAGAACTAGAGAACAGCAGAGCACGCGGAAAATCCCACGGACGAAGGAAGTTGAATTAATAAGCATGAGTCGGGAAGAGCTGGTGTAGAATGTACGTAAGAGTAGAGCACTGGGCGGAGTTTGGGGAAATTTCATGGGCTGGTTGAGGTTTTTCTTGGCCACTACTACTTACAGCATATCAAAGTTGCTTAGGCCGGCAACGAGATTCACCTGTACGTGATGTCGGCTACGAACCTTTTGATTCTATTCTGTGTCCGAATAGAAGTCAGAAGAGCCAAGAGATCTCAATCCGACGCAGTTCGAACGATGTTAGAACGTTGCGTGACCAAGAAAGCTGCCGTGCAGAGTTTTCACCCACGCGACAACACCCCTCCCTAACAGTCACAATCGATCTACGAAGAAGATTAATGACATGTCGATGTCAGTAAGAGATGGGAAGATACTACTAGTAGAATAGTCGACCCAGGTGAAGAGTCTGGGAGTCGTGACTACAAGTGATCGAAGAATTTGCGACTCGTCGACTGCGTCGATATTGAAACGTCTTCATCACATCGACAGTGTCGTCGAGTAATTGATGAAAAGATATCAGGTAGAATAGATGAACCAGGTGATGAGCCTTGAGTTTGTGACTACATGTGCCCGAAGGAGTAGTGACCCGTCGGTCACGCTGATATACTGAGAGGGCTTGAGCTCATCTTCTTTACTTGACGTCAAGTCATACATCTATCTACGTGGAAAATCGAGAGCGCATGAGAGCGATCAGAACGCACCTCTACTATCGATCAGCTAAGCATCGAACGATTGCGATCGCACGCCTATACTAACAATCTATTCAACGTCTACGTGACACAAGTCAAATCAAGAGAAGAAAAGAATTATTCAGTACAATCACACTCTATCTTCTCATCGTGCGCGTCTCTCTTTCATCACACATTTCTCTGCTCAATGAATGGCAATCATTGAGCAAGAGAACACAGTTTCTGCGTTACAACCACGAGCATCACGGATGCAAAGGAACGTCTTTCGTCTTCGAATCGAAAATCGAATCGAAACATCGTTGTATAGAATATCGTCAATGAAGAGCAGGACAAAGACGATGCGTTACAACAAACAGCACAGACACTCGTAAGAGTTTACTCGAGCGTCACACGCTGAATAGAAGCTATAGATTCATTATTGATAACACAGTGCCAGTTTTATTGTTTCGACGACGTGAAGTCGTTGTGTAGTCGACGAGCGGTTTTCTCCCCCAGAGGGTTTTGTCCGTTCGATACACATAGCATAGTTTCCCCCATGGGTCGGACCTAAACCGATGTCACAAGGGTGTATGAATTCAAATCAAATCAAATCAAATCAAAGTTGCTTATGATAATGTACATAAGGGAAAAAAGGGAATTTAACAGTTACAGACATAGTCGCGTCTGCCGTTTGTTCAGTTTAGAGTATGATTTGAGTCATTTGAAATCACAGTGAAAAAAGCCTTGAAGACTTCTCTATGATAATGGGTGTTCTAATCACCACAGAGGTGTGTGAGAGATTGAGAGAGAGGTTCGTAGACACAAACCCAAGTGGCTTTGTCTTCAAAGTTTTAGCGATTTCTCTGTAGGGAACATTTCTTCATGCTTACATCGCTAAGATGCAAATCTCGCTCACGCAGACGATCAATATCAATAATCATTCAAGCACTATTCATCGCAGAAACGCTTCAGAGAGAACGGTATATCGAGTACACAGAGCAGCAGAACAGACGTTGAAAGCTCGAAAGAAAACAAAGAGGGTAATATGTCAGAAGCATCAGCAAGCAACAGAAATTCAATGATTCAAATCACTGAGCATACTTTACCCTCACGAAAATCAGAATTATTAACAACCCAAGCATGTGGAAAGAAACTCAAGTATACTTATACACGCTCGAAGGTTGGTGGGGCAACAGGCGTGCCATAACGACAGGGAGTCTTCGTAATGACGTAGAAGTTCAACGCTTCAGAGGCCGGTGATGGTCACCGGGGAGGGACATCAAAGCACCATGCAACGCACCGATGAAGGCTTCATCGCCAGCGCCTCCGCGCTCGACCAACTCACCAGCTCCGCCGAAAACAAAAACCAAGACCCAAAAACACACCTGCACCTCCCAGCGAACCATGAGTTCTCGCACACATGGCTCTCCAAGGTCTTCCCAGCGTCCGAACTACAGCATCTCGAAACGAGATGTCACATGGGCAACTACGTGGTTGATCGAAAAACGGGCGAAAAGGCGTTTGAGCCAATGAGTATCTATGTGCGCGTGGGCATGCATCTATTGTACTATGGGTCCGAGCAAGAAAAAGCGCTTCATTGGAGAAAGACGTTGGAGCTGCTCAAAGCCGAAAGCGAGAAGATGGGCAGGGAGTACGATGCCCCGGAAAGCAAGGCGCATATCATGCCATTCATCGAGAGCTTCCAGCTCCAGGAAACACTATTCGAGCTGAAGAAGCCCGACCCCTCCAGCTACACGACCTTCAACGAGTTCTTCTCCCGCGAAATCAAGGAGGAGGCTCGCCCGATCGACGAACCAGACAACGACCTCGTGTCTTCCAGCCCCGCCGACTGCCGCCTAACAGCCTTCCAAACCATCGACCTAGCAACCAAATACTGGATCAAAGGCTACGGGTTCTCCCTCGCCAGACTCCTGGGCGACGACACCTTGGCGACCCAATTCGACGGCGGCTCCGTCGTCATCGCGCGCCTAGCGCCACAGGACTACCACCGCTGGCATTCGCCCGTGACGGGCACCGTGGAGGGGATCCGAGATATCCCCGGCACGTACTACACCGTGAACCCGCAGGCCATCAACGAGGCCGGCGCGCTGGACGTGTTTTGCGAGAACAAGCGGTCGGTCATGCTGCTGAAGCGGTCTTGGACGGGGTCGCCGATTGCGATTGTGGCGGTTGGGGCGATGCTGGTGGGGTCGATTAACTATGTTGCCGGTGTTGATCGAGTCGGGACTGCTGTCAGAAGGGGGCAGTGCTTGGGCGCGTTTGCGTATGGCGGGAGTACGGTTCTTGTCCTTTATCCCCGGGGCGAGATCGGGATTGATGGGGATTTGGTGAGGAACTCTACGGAGGCGTCTTGTGAGACGCTGATGCGGGTTGGTTGGCGCGTGGGAGTCCAGGGGTTAGATTAAAAACAAATCTTGGTCTTTGGACTAAGAAGATGAACGAATTTACGGGCGTTTTGGGAGTGGTGGGGTCGATATCCGGAAAGAGGACTTTTTGTTGGTCATGGATTTAGGATGTTTTGTTCCAGGGGTTAAACCATACATGGAACGTTTTGAAAGGGAATTATCATCTAAAAAACACCCTGGAACTCTCAAAATCGATGGCCCATCTCCACACCAACTTCCTTCTCTCAGCGATACCGCAACGGGACTTTTCATGAAGTCATGACCACGGCATTGCAATAAAAAGTTACCATTACTGGCATACCCTTCCATCACATCCACCACTAATAAACCCCCCTGGGTATCTTCCCTTGATGATAAAACGATATGGCAACCAGATAAGATTTTAGATCCCAACAAAACGCCGAAATGTGCCTAGAACCGCCCTCTCTCACTTCAAGGTCTCAAGCAAACCTCAAGGATCCCCAGTGCAGTATATACTCCGATCATAACCGAAACGTCCGTAAGCTCATCCACAACGGGGTATTTCGTTCCTTTCCTCATACCCGTCCCCTCCTTGACCTCTTCCGCAATCTTGACACCGTTCAGAATCGCGAGCGCAACCCACAACGCCAGGTTCGCCCATCTCCAGCCTCGGACTCTGCCCTGCAAGCCCTTCGTAAGACGAAGCGCCCCAGCCACGATTATGGAAACAAAGGTGAATGGTAACAGGCCGATGCCAAGATGGGCGAGAGAGAGGCGCACAATCTCCAACACGCACATGAGGAGTTGGGCCACGAGGAGGAGATAGTATAGCACAGAGACGACCAAGTATATTTTGCCATGCCGCCTGTGTGGTATCCCACCCGCTGATTCCTCGTTTACGTCGATGTCTGTGGACTTCTTGTGGGATCTGAAGCCGTGGACCATGTAGAATTTCGAAGGCCGGGCGTGGGTGGTTCTTCCTCGGCGCGAGAAGATGGCGAAGAGAGCGACGATGGCGAGGAGGTAGAGCCATGTGCATAGCGGGATGAGGATGGTGTCGAGGAAGCAGGATGTAAGAATGTGGTTGTAGAGATGGGACATTGGGCCCTGGCGAAGGTCAGTCTTTCCGTGAGAGACGAAGGAGGACAATACATACGAAGCCTTCAGGGCGGTTGGAGCACAGAGCCATTGTGTCAAACAACTACTTTAATCCCAAGTTTCAAGGACAAGAGCAACTGTCTGCTGTAGGGGCGCAATCAGTGAAGAGACGATATAGCAAGCAGTTGCATCGAGTCTGCGACCTAAACAAGAACAGTCACAACTTGGAAAAGCTGAATTGGGGCCCATTGTTCTCTTAAAAGAGATCTTGCTCCTCTGTACCACCATGCCCAAAGCGTGCTTCAGATGACGGAAAAGGATATTGTGGCGCTTTTCGGCAAAAGTAGATCCCGGGGTAGCGTTAACCTTAAATTGGCGAGGATTAGGTAGTCCAAGCCACTAGAGCTGTTAAAAGAAAGGAGGCTGTAGTTAGACTCGGAGTCTGTTTGCCCTTAGTGCCCTACTGCCTATGATAACGATATATGGGAGAGTAATTAGCGACAAGTCTATGTGGCTACATGACCGAGTAATCGTAGCTAAGCACATCCGACAAGAGGACCTCTTTCAGAGCTTATCCAGCCAGGAGTGAGACCGAGGGTGGTGTAGCAGTAGAAGCCGAAGAAAATGAGCATGGGCGAGTCGAGATGGTAGAACTTACTTCATTGGCTGGGACTGGGAGGCGAGAGCAGACGAGTTGTTGAATACGCTGAGGTAATAGGGCGATGGGGAAGAAACCTAGGAGCATTTTATTATAGACCTTTGAGTTGGTTAGAGGTTAAGATACATGGTACGATCTCTTTGTGAAGTTCTTCCTCTTCTTCTTTGTACACTGTTTCGTCCCCTCTCGCTTCCTCCTCGTGCCTCTTTTCTTGCGCATTCTGTCGTTTGCTATTTTCTCCCAGACAGACTCATCCAATAAATAATCAACATACATCTTCTCTTCGAAGAGCGTATTTTAAATTAACCTACGCTACGCCACGGGATACACGTCCCTTTTACGCTCCAGGTGATATTCTGCTCGCCAAGTCATCAGTCCTTATATTCGTTAAGATCTGAACCATCGCCTCATCATTCTTGTCTAGCGCTCTTTCCATCGCAGTCTTCCCCTCGACATCTCTCAATACCGCATCAGCTCCATTGCTCAACAAGAGCCTTGCAATCTTTAACTTGTCCACGACCATCTTCTTCGAAATCCTCTCACTACAAGCCCCCTCGCAGTACTCGCCCCCTTCAGCCACTCGATGTAGTGCACTCCGACCTTGAGAGTCTATCGCATTGATCTCGACTTCGTGTTCGAGTAGCAAACGCACGACGGGCTCGTTATGTTTCTTTACTGTAATGTGCAGCGCGGTCTCACCTCCTCTAGTTCGGCTTCGAACATCGGAACCATATTGCAAAAGCAAGCGCGCAAGATGCTCGAATTCATTCGCAGATGCGACATGCAACGCAGTTCGATCTTCCTGATCACGCGCATGAATATCAGTGCCATTTCGAAGTAGAAGAATCGCTCCTCGCTCGTAATTTCGCGCTATCGCCTCAAGTAATGGGGTGAACCCACGACTGTCTTTAGCTTCAAGATTCGCGCCCTTAGCGAGAAGGCAGCGTATTGCCGGTTCTGAGGAGCTGGCTGCGTGGTGCAGGGGAACCATGACGTCTTTATCCTTGGCTTCGATGTCTGCGCCGGCTTCTAGTAAGAGCTGGACTATTTTCTCATCGGCTTGGTTGATGGCGTGATGCAAGGGTGTCCGGCCAAACTTGTTCTTGAATTCACGGTTAGCTCCAGCGTTCAGCAGTAGTCTGAGAATTTGCTTGTGACCTCCGCGTTTCCAGCCGTAACAGACGGCACAGTGTAGTGCAGTCTCGCCATGTTTGTCCTGAGCATCTATTTTTGCTCCTTTTGCTATTAACAACGCTACGATTTCTTCGTATCCTCTCTGGGCAGCACGAACAAGTGCTGGATCTTTATTCTTATAGCGTACTTCAATATCGGCTCCATGCTCGATAAGTAGACGAGCTACGGCCTCGTGCCCGCTTTCGATAGCCGCGAGTAATGGATATCGGTGTTTCCCTCCTGGCTCATCGAATGTGGCACCTTTTTGAAGTAGTGCTTGCACTGCTTTAGAATGACCAAGCAAAGAAGCATAATACAGTGGTGATGGAAATAAATTTGTACCGACAGGGCGTACTTTCTCAATGTCGGGATCATACACTTGTAGCCAAGTCTGGAAGCAGCCAGGTCCAGAAGTAAAGAGTTCAATGATCTTATACTCTAGGGAAGGACTCAGAGGACACTCTATGTTCTGCACGTGTAAGTTCCAGAAAGTGGCTGCGTACGGTAAAAATTTGTACTTCGCCCCGAGACCCGTATTTCCTAATACAGAATCTTCGAGTTGGAGGAGGTAAGTAAGACACGTCTCTGCTATATCCGAGTTGGCTTTGTTTTCATTCATGCTGAATTCGCCCACAAGGCTTGCCCTTGTACGTATTCTTTTCGAGAAGAGGTACTCCCTAATCGATGGATGTACCAAATTCGGCAATGTTTCGGGCTGAGGCCCGTCAGAATGAATAGTCGAGCAGCTGATAAGACCTGGACATAGATCTAGAAGCTTATTGGGATCCGAAAGCACGGAACTGCAATTGATTGGATGTTTAGCATCAAGTTCGACGGCAAGGGCCTCACAGAATGCTTGAAAGCTCAAAGGTCCCGCTGCTACTGAGAATGTTTGCAGTATTTTGATCGCTAGCTCGACTTTCTCCTCCGACATCTCAAGTATGGCGAGTAATCTCGTATCCCAGAATTTATCCATAGCTGATTATGGAAACTCTTGTGAGGAGAGAACCATCAGTACATCTGAGCTGCAAAGAGTAGTAAAGAAATATACCCTACAACATCAGTAAGCACTCTGAAAAGGACGGTAGCAAGCCGGCTATTAGGAGTCCAACGAGTTCGGAAAAAAGCAGCAATTACAAACACTATCGAACATACGAAGACAATCCGTTTTTCAGAACTTCAAATCCCAACAGAGTCATAGAGTCATTAGTTGTCGCAGGTTGGTATTGGGGCTTGGCCTTGACTACTGATGTCAGATGGCATGCGCCGCCTCCGTAACATACCTTGATAGGTCAAGTCGTCGAGACAGTGGATTGCCCGCAGTTCAAGTCAGCAGACTCTCAAGCTATCATTCCATTTGTTTGCCAAATTGTGATGCTTCGTTGAATTGTAGGAGGTGGTCGCTACCTAAAATGATATGAGTTGAAGTTACCTTACCCGGTTCGCTGCCCTAACCCTAAACGCGGTCCACCCCATTTGGTGCTTGGATGGACAGCTTCGACAGCTTAAATTTTAGGCACTCCATGCTTAATCGATAGTGCTGCCACTTTGGGTGTTGTTTAATAATGGAGAAGGTGGTTATAAGTCCGTTTAAAATGAGATGCTGTCATTAATGTCATAATCTAGTCTTTTTATCCGGGTCAAGTATCGTTAGGCATAAGCTTGCAGTACTGTAGTCCTTCCTATCACTGTAGAATCGTACTAAGCTACTCCCATCGCCGCCATTCTTTCACAAGATCTGCCAGTCGATCTGCCTTCTCATCCTCTGAATATCTATGACATTCAGTATAAAATATTTGTAGGTTCCTCTCCGCTCGGTGTCTTTGAATCGCAACATTTCGAAGGTGCTGAAGGTCGTTCCTTTCGCAGGCCTCCCGGAATATCCTTTTCATTCTTGGGGAATAAAGCTGACAGCTGACACCAAGATGCGGAGGCGCTACAAACTGTGGCTTTCCAGTGAACTGGGTTGCAATTGAAGAGTTTCGTCTAATTGCTGGATAAACAATCAAGTCATAGCATTCTTCGCAAGCGGTGAACTCGGGAATAGAGGGCATGGTGTACCAGGCTTGATCGCGTAGTATATCTTCTCCAGGGCATTCTCGGTTCATGACTATGCGTTTAGCAAACTCGACGAAGCGGAGTATGTTTGGGGCTCGGCGGAACTGCATAGCCTCGTTTGCGGTCTCCTCTAGAAGATCCACATAGCAGGGAAATCGTTGGCTGTCAATTCGCAAGTCACAAATTCGCTCTTGCGCCGAATGGTGCATACGTGTTTTGCGAAAGATGCCCCGAAGTACAGGAAACAGGGTCTCCACATTACGGACGCAACATGGGCAGACATTGAAATTAGAGACATGCCTCCCAGTATCGGGATCATCGATCTTGTACCATTCTCGAACGGCTTCTGCCTTTCTGGGACATGGAGGCTCGTAAGCTGCTACTTCCGCCATTGCATAGAGAAGATTTACATCTGACCGCTTCTGCGACAGTGTCATTAGCCATGCCATTCGTATCCAAGGTACACTAAAGTCACATCGTGTTTTCTCTGCGCGAAGCTTAGGAGTTCTTGGTGTGAAGTTATGTGCATACCCAGGGATCAAAACGGCGTCGCGGCACGTGGGGCAGATGGCGAACGACGGAAACCCAACCAATGTATACCAATCGCTGTGTCCTGCAACAAGATCCTTTCTTGGACAAGAAGGTAGAGTCGCTGGCGGAGCAGGCCCGACCGATACTGCGCGCGTGGGACCAAGCGGTCTTAGCTTCATGGCAGCCTGCGGGAAATCGTAGGCCTTTTGCAAGATCAGTGGATCAGTTGAGAGGTTAGGCCGAGTTTCGGCATTCGAAGATGCTCTACGCCGATGACCAGTCTCTGGTAGTCTTAGTGTAGGGCATGAGGGCATGTCGAAACGCAACAATGATGCATGTCTGGTCGCCAAGTGCTGTGAACTATCTGTTATGTATGAGGAAGATCTACTATGATTTGCAGGAGAGGGTCCTCGGATATCTATACGTGGTCCAGGCTCGAAGCTCGAGCGTTGATTCCTTGGGGATGGTATTGGTGAGGTCTGACGCGAACGAGGCCGGCGGACCCCAGAGCTGGAGGTATCGTAGCCCGGTGAAGGTAACGGTGACGTTTGGCGCGAACGAAGGCCTGGTCGGCTCTCACCGATCTCTTTAACTTTCAGCGCTGTGTTACCTGGCGATTTGGCTGATTGTGGTGGCTGCAATGGGGACGAAGGTCTGGAAAGGGATAATGTATTCCTCTCGGTTGTTTGATACTCATTCTTGCGTTGGTGGACGTTGGATGGGGGTGTACCCGGTGGCGTTGCACCTGGAGAAGAGTGTGGTGTGCTTGCCGGTGAACACCGCGGCGAAGCTTGCCGCACATTAAAATGGGTGCTCAAGGTAGGAATACTCCCCAGAGGAGGCCCCAGACCTGTAGGTAGTCGCACACCAGGCGCCGGTACTCTGTGATCGCAAGCCGATTGGGTTCGCAAAGGTGGCGAGACGCCTCGTTGTCTGGAGATAGAATTTCTTCCCTTTTGTGGCACTGGTACATCGAAACGTGGTACTGAGCGTTCTCTAGCTGGATCTGATGGAGAACCAGGCTCCGACCTCCGAGAACGAGCTGTTCGTGAAAGGTCTTCAACACTATTATCGGATTCATCTGAAGATACATCATAATGCCTTGACCGGCGTCGAGAACCTTTAGCGGAAATTTGCTCCCCAGGATATGCCATTGCTGAGGCGTGTCTGTGCATCGTCGGTCGCATAGAATGTTGAGGGCTCATTGCTTCTTGGCTTGGAATCTTGCTTTGGTTAATTGTCTTTTCCGAAGCTCTGTTTGTATGGGTAGCCTCCGGGAGTCGTATTTTAGGGCTTAATAGATTGGGAGAAAGTAAGTATTCGCCAGAAAAGCGGGCTTCCTTGGCTTTATTTGGCTTTATGGCATGTGCGTACGGCGACCGCTGTCGCTCGAGAGGAGACCGAACATGCTCTAGAGAAGTTTTACGGGACAGGTTTGTGTCCAGACTCGGAGTATCTTTTTCACCTCGGGCTTTGTCGCTATGTTTTATTTTACCTGGCTTTTTCTCAAGTCTTGGCTCGTCATAAGTCAATGGAATCTCAATCCCTTTCTCTGGTATATAGACGTAACGACGATCTTCGTTCTCCTCGACCGTATCTGGAGTATGGGGTCCGAGACTCTCACTCGATGATCTCGATTTCACGCTTCTCGATTCGTCCCCACTCTTCCCCGTTTGTGATTTTGGCGACACTGCTGAGGCTCGTTCGTTGACCTCGAGTATTATAGGTTGCTGGTCAGTCTCTCCTCGAAATAACACTTCGCTAATCTCCGTATCAAATGGCGGCGGTTGAAGTTCGTGTGACAACGACGTAACCTCATCCTCTACTCTAGGAAATGGAGGCCAAGATCTTCCTGAAGGACGTTCAATGGGGGGTATATGAGGAGATCGAGCATTCCACTGTCGTGAATCATACTCGTAAGGAACGTTGGGGTCACTCGACATCTTGTGACTGCGGTCGTAAAATCTACAATCATCCTAGTCAGTTCTATCTCCGTAAAGAAGGGAAGAAGTGTAATACTCATTGCTCCATCTCTCGTGACCATGCGAAGGATGGTCATATCCATGATATGTAGGCATGCTTTCCAAGGATTCAAACGACGCAAAGTCAACGAAAACAAGGAGTCTATTCGAACCAGCAGAATTTTCTGGCCCAGGTTGGACTCGTACTCCAAAGAGTACCTCAAGTCACGTCATATGCAAAACTGGGTCCTGACAGCATGCTGACATATCGGCGTGAACCCATCCATGAATCTTTGCCTCCCATTCCCTACATTTCTCTACGTCGAGATACTTCTCTACGTAGGAGAGGGATTGAAGGAACGGCGTGAGCGGTGGGGACTACTACAGTATTTGTTCACGGCTAAGAATCCCCCGTTGAGCGAATGGTGTGTACCATATTCAGCCCTGATCGGCAGCGGCACCGATGTCCTGCATGAAAAGGATGCAAGGGGTCCCACGCTGTATACGCGCGACTTGATTGGTAGGTAGTCACTACGAACAGTGTTTCCATAACGGACAGACGAAGTACTGCTAATGCGAATATACCGATACAAGACCCAATATGCCAGATCATACCATACTCCGGCGATGCACAAGGACAGCAGAATCCCTACACCTGGGCCGCGCTTGACCAATCTATTCTATAACCTTCTGCAGAAACTCTTCAATTTCCTTGTCTGAATTTGCTTCTTCCACCACTCCTTTTCTTTCTTCTGCTTCCAGTATCTGCTTCAGGGTCCGTCTCTGATTCCTCCGAGCATCTTTCCCCCAGTTCAGTCCCGCATCTGGTGCCGCATGTTCTTCACTATCGCTGTCTTCGGGCATATCACTTTGTCCTCGCAGGGCATTGGGCGACATCGCCGCTGGGGAACCCATCTCATCGGCATCGTGGGCTTTGTTGTGGTCTTTGGCTTGGTGCTTGCCGCCGAGCTTGATGAGGTACGGTCGTAGAAGGCAGTAACCACCGACTATGGCAATAAGACGGATGTAGTCTTTCGCTTGAAGTCTTGATAAGGACGTTTGCGCGTTATGTTGGAAGTTAAGAAGCCAGCTCTGGATATTCTCGGTCGTGAGAGAGCCCAGGAAGGTTGTCGAAGTAGCTGCACCAGGCTGTCAGTGCTGCTCAGAGAGTCAGTAACCTGAGTGACACTGACATTCAGGCATGCCTCAAGCATAAGTCTTGTGCTCACAACCACATTTACTGTTTGATTGATGCCATGAAGTAATTTATGTTCCACAGTTCTCCACCTGTCAGCGACGCATATCTGCGGAAGAGTTCCGCCTTTCCGCCTCCCGCATTCAACTGTCAGCCAGAATTACATGGTCCGTGCGTTTACACATTGTTTCGTTCGTGACCTTAATGCTTATCAATGGTTCACTGCAACCTTCTCCCCATACCATGAGGACTTGTTCTCCAAGACTTTGAAAATAAGCATATCCTATCAACAAAAATGGCCGAGAATGAGGAAGAGGCGCTACGTGAGGTACGCGAGAGCGAAGCGTTGTCTAGCACTGAAATCACCTAACCGTGTCCAGCGTCTCAAATCAGCTCTTTGGTTCTCCATTGGCAAGATAGTTGATGAAGAAACCCTCAAGTTAGGTGTAAATGCTACACCACAATTTATTGGCGCCTTGACGGAGATGGTCTGGGCTCAGATAGGTGACAATATTCATTCATGGCCTCCCTAGACTTCGTAATACTAATGCGATTCCCTGGGTAGAAAACGTTAGCCAAGATTTAGAGAGCTTCTCAAAGTATGATTCAGAGCGAGCGAAGAACGTGAGCGGTCTTTGACAATTATTGTTGCAGGCACGCTGGGCGTAATACCATTTCGACAGACGATGTGATGCTGCTTGCCAGAAGAAACGAAGGTCTAGAAGAAGTCTTGCGGAGTTTCTTAGACAAGCAACAAACGGGTAAAGCCAAAGTAACATCTCGGAGATGAAAGAGAACATACAACTTGTCAGGAAAAGAGGCTGATACGCAAGTCTGGGAGGCTTACGAAAGCTTGGTCTTCCTGGCAGAAACGTCGTAAAAAGGATCGCCTGGGACGCTGGAAAGTGGAAGGAGAGTTCACGTCCTCTGGTTTGTTATATTTCCGTCATCTGCCTTCCTGTTTTGACTAGTCGAAGAGCTCAGAAACCAGTGCAGTAGCGTGAGCAGCTTCAAGGATCCACATCAGCGGTCTCTTTGGGTATATTAACGACGCCATGACGCTTCAAAGTTTCACTCCAATCTGTCTTCACACAGCCCTCAGTATAAATCACGGCCCAAGATGTCAAAAACACTGTTAAATAAAGACTTCACACTTCGGACCAGTAAGCTACCTATTACAGCTACACGATGTTACAGTATTTGAACAATCATCTGTTGTAAACTCTACGGGCTGACCTCCACGAGTATCTTCACATGATTGTCTTTATCATGTACCAGAGTTTTGAAACCTTTCTCCTCGATCTCGTCCATCTTGATCTTCCTGGTTATCATTGGGCCTGGCTTCAGTTGCCCTGTAATAATTATATTAGCGTTTCGTCCACGCATTGAGTCCTTCGCAGCTTACCAGACGCAATGGCATCGATGACAGCTTGGAAATCACCCTCGACATACGTCGCAACTCCCATGTAATTTCTCTCCCTGAACACGAGGGTATTCGGATGGATTGATGCTGGCTTCTCCCAGACAGCAATATTGACAAGCGTCCCTCTGGCGCGGATTGCCGAAAGAGCCTGATCAAGCCCGGCCTGTACTCCGGCGGCGTCGAATGCCAAGTTCGCACCCTGTCCATCACAAATCTCGCGTACTTTGGCAACGATATCATCCTTCGTGGGATCCAAGACATAATGCGCCCCGAACTGCTTCGCGAACTCTTTCCGCCGAGGTGCGACTTCGGACACAATGATTTTCTCAGCACCTTTTGCCTTGAGGGATTGAATTACCGCAAGTCCGATAGGTCCACCTCCTAGAATCAGGACCGAGTCGCCCTTCTTATAGGGGCTCATGTTCACAGCGTGCCAAGCTACCGCCAAAGGCTCCACCAGGGCTGGCGCCAAGTATCAATTACCATCTACATGGCACACCTCGGAATACTACGTACCTCCAACTTCCATTGATACGGCATCTGGAATGGCAATCACAGATTTGCGAGGAATGACCACGTGCTCAGAGAGCCCACCGCCCCAACCTAAGCTCACTTGTTGGCGTACGCTCCTCGGGTGCTTCTTGGATCTTACCGCTCAGGCCAACAAAGCCGTTCTTGTCACAGCAGTTGATGAACCCAGCTTTGCACGCACCGCACGTGCCGTCATAGATGATGGGTTGCACGACGACTCGTTCTCCCACTTTCATATCATGGACTCCTTCTCCGACCTCTTCTACAATTCCGCTGAACTCGTGGCCCATAGTCAGGGGCACCTTCTCGTGTGTAATGGGATGAGGTGTGGTCGGCATTATATTGGCCCCGCCAAGATACTCGTGGAGGTCTACAGGATTCATCAGCCGTTTCCTCGACACACCTCCCAGACTGTCACGAACCGGTGCCACAAATGCCAACGTAGGCCGGTTTGACCTAGATCAAGATTAGATTGGCGGACTACTCGAAAGCACGACATGTCAGGTCGCACCTTGACTTGATCCTTGCCACATTGAGGGACTTCGACATCTTCCAGCCGGATATCATTCTGTCCGTGGAATCTCAATGCTTTCATCATCTTTGAGTGCCCCACTGTTCAATATTGGGTCAGCCCGAGCAGTTGAGCAGTTTGATTCGGCACAATAACAGTGACAGCAGAGGTTTGAAATGGTTCTTCAAGATAGATCATGGATGCAATCCAGAAGAGAGCAGTTGAAATGGGAGTGAAAGAACAGCCTTTGTTGCTATGTAGTAAGGTAAGCTAAGGTACATTATTGACTCCCCATCTTGTACGGAGTACGAGGTACCAGTTGAACCCCTCACTCCTCACTCACTACTGTTGACGGATGGCGGGGTGCGGGGTACGCGGCTCTCTTTTTGGTTTGCCCCTCACCTGTGCCTAGGGTGCGAACGTGTTTAAAACATGTTTTTTGACTACCTTCTTTAGGCTAGCTCAAAGCGTGTTTTATACATGTTTTTTGAAGGAGGTTTTAAACACAGGGGTGGTATATATTTATAGTAGCAAATTAATAGGGGGTTAATTGGCCTGCAGGTTGACCCCTTCACCATGTAAAGGAAGCTCCAAAAGCACCTGGCCGTCGATGACGCTATCCAAATACTCGTTGAGGATATCCTCGCTCGAAGGATTTAGTCTGGTCATAGCAATTTCCTCCTGCAACAGTCTATCCTCCATTTCACATAGCTCCTCCTCATCGACTGGTTATCTGCTGGAAGTTATCGACGACGAGCTGGTTCAAAGGCCTACCGCCACGTTGCGAAGGCATTGCTGAAGGTAGAGAGGTAGGGGTCTGCAAGCAGGTTAGCTAGTAGAACGGACGACAGCGAGGTGGCGACAGCAGGGTAATCCTCCAATCAATGACCCTTGTATGCTTAGATAATAAAAAGCCAAAAAAGCGAAGCAAAAAAGCCGCTAAGAGGTATTATACACGTTTTTTGTAGAAAAAACGGTTTTATTCGTTCCCTACCTGTGCCCCTCACCTGTGCCCTCCATTGTGCCCCTCCATTGTGCCCCTCCATCGACTGACTACCTCCAGGTATCAATCAGTCTTGAGCGCACCGGCGGTCCACCCACTGGCTACTGTTCGGCTGTGTCTCTACAATGCGATACCCTCTTTGCTTTGCGAGTACGGAGTACTGTATGTACCTATTCCGTAGTCTGGCCAAGAACCTAACTCTTGACTTCCGCGTTTGGCCGACTTCAAGTCTTTGGTTATACAAAGGGGGTGTGTGTGTGTGTGTGTGTGTGTCGGACATGCATTGGACCACACTCTCCCTCGTTCATCACCAACAACATATCTATCATATTCGTGGGGAGGAAAGTTGAAAGGAGTTGTGTGCAAGGTATTCATTCGTTTATACGGATAGAGCGGCTACGGACGCTGACAGTCTTCGGCCACTTCTTCTTAAAGTGAGACAGCACGACGTCACTGCCAGTCGGTCGTGGGGCCATAACCGACCGGAGGCATTACCGCATCATTAAACTTTTCTTCTCATCCCATGTGTTCCGTGTGATGAGTATCTTTGTTCCACTCTCTCCCCCTACGCTGATAGCTACTCTCATCCGTCTTGAAACTCCCTTCCCAAATTTGTTACCACAACATTTCAATTACACACCAGCATTCAGTGCATCGCATACTCAACGCTCAAGATGGGTTACCCTGACACTTTCGAGGGTTTTATGATCAATTCTCACGAGAAGTGGAGTGACTTCAAGAAGCAAGAAGTGAGCGCGAACGTGGTCCCGTTGCGGTGACCGAAGCTCACACTTCTCTGCTGCAGTTCAAGCCAAAGCCATTTGAAGACCGCGATGTCGACATCAAGATTGATGCTTGTGGAGTGTGCGGTTCGGACGTCCACACCATCACAGGTGGCTGGGGAGAAACACCACTGCCGCTCTGTGTCGGACATGAGGTGATTGGCAAGGCCATCAAAGTTGGTGATAAGGTGACGACTGTCAAGGTTGGCGACCGCGTTGGTGTTGGTGCTCAGATCCAGGCCTGCTTGGAGTGCAAGAACTGCAAAAGCGACAATGAGAACTACTGCCCTCACATGGTTGGTATGTTGCTGTTTCCGTTTCTTTTATCTCACCGAGCCCTTGCTAATCCTCGCCACAGACACCTATGGTGCTCCCTACTCTGACGGTACCATCTCCCAAGGTGGATACTCCAGCCATATCCGAGCACACGAATACTTCACCTTCAAGATCCCTGACAACATCAGCACCGAGGCCGCAGGGCCTATGATGTGTGCTGGCCTTACAGTATATAGTCCTCTTGAACGTGCTGGTTGCGGGCCGGGCAAAAAAATAGCAATCCTCGGCATGTAAGTCTGGCATCCATCATCCTGAGATGGTTTTACTTGCTTTCTAACCCCATTCATAGTGGTGGTCTAGGCCATTTTGGTCTCCTCTGGGCTTCCGCCATGGGCGCCGAAGTCTACGCCCTCTCCCACTCGCCTTCGAAAGAAAAAGACGCCAAAGCCCTCGGCGCCAAGGAATTCATCAATACTGGCGAAAAAGACTGGGCCAAGAAATGGGCCTTTACCTTTGACTTCATTCTAAACTGTGCCGACATGACGCACGAATTCAACCTGCAAGAATACATGAGCACCCTGGCCGTCAACGGAACTTTCCACAATGTCGGACTACCCGACAAGCCGCTGCCGCAGATGATGGCGCAAGACTTTGCGCCCAACGGCGCGAAAATTGCGGGCAGCCATATCGGAAGTCGGCCGGAGATGTTCCGGATGCTGAAGCTCGCGAGCGAGAAGAACATTAAGCCATATATCCAGACGTTGGATGTGGGGGAGAAGGGCTGCAAGGAGGCGGTGGAGAAGGTCAAGGTGAATGATGTGCGATATCGGTTTACGCTTGTCAATTACGATAAGGCGTTTCCGGATAGGAAGTGAGATGTTGTAAAAGAAAAGGAGGCAATAGGGTAAGAGGCTTAGTCGATACAACGGAACATGTGATGATGGTATGATATCCTAAAGCGATGTTGATTTGTAGATAGATTTGATGAACCTAACATATTACGCCCGACTATTCTCATCATTGGTTCTCCATTTCTCGCTCCTTACCCTCTTGAGTTTATTGATCCCCACTATCAATGATTTTGTGAAGTCGTTGATATTTCTCTCCCCACGTCGATAGAATAGAGAATATCCCACATATACACATTTTACCAAACAGAAACACAGTAGTATGATGGTATAGCCTGTCAGAGAAGGGAAAAGGAGGGTGGAATGTAGGTGAAAAAAAAGAGTGTTAGTGAAGCGAAATTGACAGAATCATCATAAGAAACGACGATGCTAATGATGTGAGGAACTACAGGATACAGAGAAGGCAAGGTATTTACGACCTGACTGAGACGATGAGATGAGGGTTACAAGAACGATGGCGAGTAATGAGAAGATAACCACAAGACCAGAAAGGGGGAAGATGCGCTTCTTTTCTAAAGTGCTAATTTTACATATATACAGTTGTTTGATGCAAGAAGGCCGGGACCGGATTCATGGAATCTCAACCACATATACAAATAAATAAAACATCCTTCCTTCTCAGAACATTCACGTAGTTGTTACCTGAGCCTGTAGAGTCGACCGCTCGAACGGAAACTTCGGTCTGGACATCTCCCTCGGTTCGTCTGCAGTTACATAGCTCTAAAGACCAAGTTTAAACCCCTGACCTTCCACGCCCTCCCACCTACTCCAGCAACGCAAGCGAAAGAAAAGTTCCGCGAGGAACCTATGCTGCCCGTATTCGTGGAGTTCGCGAATGGTTGAGGTCGGCTCGGTGGGAGTGGCAGGATGTTTGTGGGGGGTAGGGGGGGTTGGCGTGGGTGGGGAGGGGGGGAGGAGGTGGGGAGGAGGTGGGGAGGGGAGAGGGGAGAGGGGAGAGGGGAGAGGGGAGAGGTAGATGAAATCGCAGATTGAGAGGATCGTGGAGTTGAAGGAGGTAGTATGGGCCAAAAAGGCTTGAGCGGGCGCGCTTGGCTTGAATGAATGGGGCTTGGATGAGAAAGTAGAGGATGCCATGATTTGGTAAACACATAATAAAGCCAGTGAGGTAGAATTTTGGAAATATAGCGCAAAAATGCTCTCTTGACCTATGGGTATTATGGCGGGGAGAAAGGCGGATACAGAATCTGAAACGGAAAGACTTTTTGGTATTGAAGCAATGAAACATGGCAGTTTTGGATTTCGATAGAGGCGATAAAGAAATGCCTGATATGTCGTGATAAGCTTAACAGAAGATTTCTAGACATCTGTTAAGAGTCCTAAAGACTTCAAAGCTCGCTGAGTTGGGATAAGCTTTGAAGCTCCTCTAGTGAAAGCTGCCAGTACACAACCTAGATCCAACCATCCATTGCGGCTTCCTCAATGCCGAACTCTGATAGAATCATCTTTCCCCCATCACTGTCGAATTTATAGTCAAAGAATTCGCATCGACCATATGCACAAACAAAGTGGAGAGCCCGAGGATTACGCACGGGCGGTTCTCGGCCGCAGACCTGTAGGCGACTGAATGATCCACATTGGCAAAGAGGATTGGTGATATAAGAGGAGGAGGAGTCGTGTATCCCTCGATTGTCACTGAAGGTCACGAATTTGTTGCAAAGAGGCTTCGAACACTTGAGGTAGGGTCGTCCTGCGTTGCCGTTGGGGTTTGGATACATCACCGTTAGTGATTTGAGGGAGCTCTTGCAGCAAGGGCAGCTGGAAGGGTAGAGGAGAGTGTTGAACATATTTGGCAGCTATAGCACGGCTAGATTCGGTTGGGCGGCTTTAAGGATATAATGATAGACGTACTCTCGATGGCTGGAAGAGAGGTCGAGGCTCAAGGACTTTTAATTAGTTTCAGGAGATTGGAATCTTAAAAAGAGCTTTTCAAAGACTGGGGTAGACCGACAACTGCAGTGTCCCGAAAGGCTGCGGATCTCCCAAACGCATAATAACTGGATCTTTAACTGGGTCATAATTCACTGTCAATGGCAAACTTGTCTTCGACGGAGAAGACACATCGAACAGAATCAGAGAAGCCGTTTAGTTTTTCGATCTGGACTTAGGGACCACGAGAAACAACGTTTGTCTGAGGCACAAGACAATGAAGAAAGAGGATTGTATCATATTCCTAAACTCGTCTCGCAGGCTGACTCAGTTTATGATGTTATTGCTATCAGCAGTATAATGTCTTTTCAAAGACATAGCTCGATGCTTGTATCTATATTCTGGGCCATCTCAGGCTAATCTTGGCGTTTAGAATTGCATAGGGAGATGAGATTTATCTATGTATGTAAACTGTCTGGTGAGGTCCCCTGGCCCCTGGGGTCGCGGCGTAGGATTTAACCGAGTAGCGATAGATACTGTAGGGAGGATCCTCGGATGACCTCATATCTTGCGTTTTCGACATGAGGCTGCAAAGTCACGCTTTCTTCGCTCGTTGTATATCTACTGTTAAACACGTTCACTACTAGATCAGGTGCTTTACTATGTTGCAAGTTATGGTTCGAATCTAAATACAACATGACATGCTCCCATGCAGTACTGCCTTTGGTTTAGGCACGCTCATGCGCCTCACTTCCTGTGAAAGTCCGAACAAGGCATCCAGTGATTCACAGCTATCACTCGAAGCTGGCTCCTCCATTATCTCGTGCTGGGCCTCCAACGCGTGCGACTAACACCTTCTCGTTCCTGAGATTTCTCTTCCCTCGTACTCGTCAACGCGCCAGAGCTCGACTTTCAGCATTTAGACACGATACTTTACCATACTACCGGCAGCGGGCACAGTCTCGTATATACCGTTTTATCGTTAAGCGTCAGGAAGGAACAAGACGCCGGCGGGCTGTACGAAAGAATATACTGGGACGGCTTGGTGGACGGAGGAGAATCTCTCGTATATTCAGGCTCAAGGATGCTGGAGGATTACTGAGATCTAGAATGGCGCAAGCGGAAAACCCTACGTCACTTGGGGGCAGTTATGCGGGTCCATCCTCAGAAAGAGGCTCAAGACGAAGGAAACTTGCAGGGTATTTAAAAGCAGCAAACGAGCTTCGCCAATCATATCAGCAGTCTTACGGGCTGGGAGGGCAGGGTAGCGATGAGGCGGATGAGAATGGATCAAACATACCTGGTGCTTTTCCAAACCTCGCCGTGGTGCGCCATGGAGACGAGGAGATGGTACTCTTTCCAAGCTACGCACGGCGACACCATCGCAAGAAACACCATCACCATCACCATCAAGAAGTACCAGGAGCCTCCCAGGACATAAGAAGCAACAAAGGTTCAAGTGACGCCGAATATTGGAGGAACGAGTGGGAGAAATATGAGGACGAGAACGCGATCGTTGACGTCGATATCAGAGGTTGGATCTACTCCCCTCATCGAGGGCCTATGACTCGGAAGAACAGGTTACTGGTAGGCATTGCGCGGCATCTGAGTGGTATACCCGCACCTCAAAACAGCCAGCCTGCTAGTCCTCACTCTGGACACCGGGACAGGTTAGAAGCTCGTGCTGCGAAGCATGAAGACGAACTGGCGGAGAAGGAGGCCGAATCTATTACTAGAATAGGGGAATCGGAAGCTAAAATCGCATGGACGGGTGGTTATAGCGAAGAGCCCGATAATGACCGCTCGAGTATTTATAGCTCAGCGAGCCTGAGCCGAGACCCATCGCCAGAAAGGTACAGAGAGTCGGGGCCAAGAATACTGTCTCGGCCTTCGAATGATTCTCTCAACTACCAATTAGACGGAGGTCCTGCTCCTGGCTCTCTAGCGAAACGAGCCTCGTGGAACCAGCCTGCGGACATGAGTCCAGCCGAGCTCGCTGTTGCAAATGCACACCTCTTGGTGAGACTAAAACCTTTCTTGACGAACCCGGTCGTTGGTACGCCTCTTACAGTATTCTTCTACAATGACAAAGAGTCGAAATCACGTACGACCAGGACCAACGAAGCTGGTCATTTTACTCTTCGGGCTGCTCTGGACTTTGTTCCTACACATGTTCGAGTACTTGCTTCGGAAAAGCTATCAGCTACTGAAGAGGTTCATATTACCGAGCCCAAAGGCATCAGCATGATTAGTGATATTGATGATACTATCAAACACTCGGCAATCGGCAATGGTGCCAAGGAAATGTTCCGCAACACGTTTATCCGTGAACTGGGAGACCTTACCATAGAGGGAGTCAAGGAATGGTATAACAAACTGGCTGACCTGGGTGTCAAATTTCACTATGTATCAAACTCGCCATGGCAATTATATCCCGTGCTTGTGAGCTTTTTTGCAGGAGCCGGTTTGCCAAAAGGGTCTTTTCACCTGAAGCAATACAGTGGTATGCTTCAAGGGATATTTGAGCCGGTTGCAGAACGGAAGAAGGGAACACTCGAGAAGATCATGTCGGATTTCCCGGAACGGCGGTTCATCCTTGCAGGAGACAGCGGCGAGGCTGATTTGGAACTCTATACAGACATTGTGTTGGCCAATCCGGGGCGAGTGCTAGGGGTGTTCATAAGGGATGTCACCACTACTCAGCTTCAAGGTTTCTTTGATTCCTCAGTTCGCGGATTCAAGCAGACTGGCAAGACTGGCTCGTTATCTCCACTCCGTGGAAGGAAATGGGATAGTGGAAGCGTTTCAGCCACCAAGTTAGCTTCCAGGCTTGAAGAACAGAAGCCAAGTCTCCCTCCCCCTCATCAAACGCGTTCTGCCAGTAGTTTAAGACCAGAGAAACACGGCCCTACCATGGGGAATCTCATAGATTTTGATGACGACCCTCCTGAATCGTCAACGGGCAACAGCCGTTTCATAAACGACCACGGCGCCGGGCAGAAGTCAACTACATCTCCAGCAAGTTTTGCACCATCTCGTCCTTCCAAGCCGCTCGCGTTACGAAGCTACTCAGGTGATAGCTACCCCGCTCTTTCCACTTCATCCAACTACACCATCCCTCGCAAACCACCACCCAACATACCCCCCAAACCTCGCAAATACTCTATTTCTGGCTCCGGCTCCAGCTCCCAAGAGCCGAATGTTCCATCTGCCTCCAGTCCACTCTCCCAAACCCAGAACGTCTCACCCCCAGGCAGCAGAGCGACATCTCAGGAACGGCAAAGCTACAGAGCCAGTGTCCGCAACAAAGTCTCCTCCGCCTACAATGCTCTTCCTTCTTGGTACGGCAGCTCCCAACCACAACAAGTACCAACATCCGCCTCTAACAGTTCCGCGAAATCAACACCCGCCCCCTCATCCTCCTCCACCAAGCTCTCCGCACCCCCTCCGGTCCCGCCCCGCCGAAACCTCTCGTCGTACCCCGCCGCCGCCGCCCACTACGCCAGCAACCGTCTCTCGGGCACCTGGAGTGGGTACAACAGCGACGCAGCCGGCAGCTCCGAAGACATCAACGGCAACCTGCCGCCGAACCCACTGAGCAAAAAGGAGGAGCTGTGGAACCGGCGATTGGCGCGCGCGAAGGAGACATTTGAAAAGGAGGGCGTTATGCTAAGGACCTGGAGAGTCGGAACGGACGTCATGGATGATGCTGTCAAGTTGGTTGAGAGGGCTATGAGAGAAGAGGAGCAGGGGGAGAAGGGGAGGAGGCTAGGGACTAGGAATGGAGGGCCGAGGAGGTGAGGAAGGTTATTTGTCGGAGTGTCTATCGAGGGCGTCCGTATGATTATGACGGGAAGCATAGCGGTGGAGTCGGACGGGCAAAAAACGGTAGATGGATTTAGATGCTCAACTCGGCCTCGCTTCATAATCAAATTAGAAACCGAGCCGCAAGATCTTAAATCGGGAGATTGGCTGGTCCGGGATCACGAGGTGTTTCTTTCCCACTTGCACCCTCCCATCTCCTCTCCCCCTTTTCCCTCTTCCCATCTTCCCCCACCCTTCCCCCACCCCACACAAGCACCCCCGCATTGTCAACAACGCCCCTCCTCACCCCTCTCCCCTCCTTCCTGTTCCCCCTTCCCCCCCCCAACCCTCTCCCCTCTCCTCTCTCCGCTCCTCCTCTCCTCCCTCATCACAAACTCAAAAAAAAGGCTCTACAAGCTTTCCCGTTCGTCGTTTCTGATGTGCGGAATGGATGTCGCTAGGCTGTGCGGGGGGGGAGTAGAGCTGCATTGTAAGCATCAGGGTTGGTGTCTAGAAGGGATTGTTAGGAGTATGGCAGGGGGTTGTGGTGTAGATGCGGGGGGGGTGTGTTGCTGCGTGGTGTGGGGAAGCTGGGTTTTGGGGGGGGGGGGGGGTTGGGTTTGGGTTAGGAGAAGGGGTACTGTGGATCAGGGAGGTGGAAAAAGGGGGGGGGGGGTTTAACTGCTATTGCGATCTTGGATTCGACACCAATTCTTTAATCTTTCTCTTCTCTCGTTTCGAGACTGCGAGGTTGCATCCGTCAGATTCGGACGATAGAGTCCCCACTGTCAACAGTCAAAGTTTCATCAAGCAAAAAAAAAAGCTATTGAGAAATATCTGAAGCTCCTTCAGACTCCTCTGAATATCTCTAAGAAAGAGGAAAATCACTCGCTAAGTTTGGTTCTGGCAGGTGATACGGAAGCTATATCCGCTGATTGTTCAAGGAGCTGAGCGTTTTGACGGTTTCCGAGGTTTGTCTCCTGGCTGTCTTGAGTTTTATTTAGAAACAAGTGTGTCGGATTTATGGTTTTATTAAGATACCGTAGAAAAGGGGGTACTGTTGCTTTAACGATCTGGCCTTAGCGTTAATGAGCATGACCGGCGTGATAGTAGCTGTGACTGACAAGTCGTCAGTGCCTCGACAATAAAGACAGGCCAACAACATTAAAGACAGCATATGCTTGTTTTGGATGGGTCGACGTGGTTCTTCTCTAGGAGAAAGCTGATTGATCGTACGCATCACGCTTGGCTGCAAATCAGTTGCGCGGGTCACCGAGCCATCATGGTATTCTCTAAGAAGTATCAGCTGCACCATTCTCTATCTTCTCTAGAGAATATTCTCCGAGAATCCAGTGCTTCGATCTTGATCCAGACGGAGAGGCTCATCCGGGAACATGCTAGGCGATGGCTCTCTCCTTGCTCAAAGCCGTATCCGAAGGCTGACGCTGAGCATTTCCGTATCACTCGTTTTCTTTATACAAGCCCAGGAGTTCATGAGCGGGATTGGCAGATGTCGTCATGTGGTCGGGAAAGATGTCTTATGGGTCCTAGGTGTGGCATCAGATGTAGTCTAGGATCGTGTTTAGTGATAGTGATGATAAGGATCTAATGAATAGCAGTTCTAGAATCCTGTGAAGTGTTTGAGAGGCATAACGGAATTCTGGATGTGCGGGTGAAGATACCAATTCCACACCTTCACATCACGAGCAGCTTCGTCATGCTCTCTCCCTCGGACCATCTCAGGGGGCAGCACTGCTTCTCTTTAGGAATGATTAAAACTTCGGCCATCTTCTTGTATGTACGCCGTATGAGACATGCATGCTTGCATGTGATTGTCTCGTAGGAGGGATCACAATGCCATATGCCCTGGAATTGGCTTTTTCAGTCCTAGCAAGTTTGCATGCTTTCGGTCTTGATCGAATGTACGTCTATGCTTGTACTTGAGAGAAGTGGGCCAGGGTAATGGACCTAGATGATACGCCGTAACCTCTCCGCCATAGCGTTTATGCTATCCGACTGGTCTTCTTCTGTTGCTGTATGTCTTGAACGAGTATTGTGTTATGTACTATCTATGCCGGGTGGTTGGTTCTCGTCAATTCGCTTGTAAGATTTTGAAGATCAGCATTAGGATATGCTTTTACTATGAAATCCGACATTAACCAGCAGTGCTGCAACCGATTCGAGAATCTCTTATTAGTATTCTTATTTTGAGGTTATGCTGCGCTCAGAAAAGCTTTCCAATCTTGCGATTGGTGCGGTCTTCTTTGCGTTGGCTCACCACTCTCGCTTTGGCCGACTCCTTGGTACCTTCCAAACTTCTACGCATATGCCAGTAGCTTTAGTAGTCAGTCACTCTCCATATATTTCTTCGGCCAACTTGCAGATTTGGGCTTACGAGGCAACAAATCTTATCTCCCTAAGAATCAACGTGAAATGGTCTAGAGTTCCTTTGATTATCCGCTTTCTAGAGTGAAAGTAATAATTCTCATAGATAGCGGAGGGCACATTTGCTATGAAGGTGAAATCGTAGTCCTTGAAAATTCAACACTAGAAACCCCGGATATAACAGGGTTGAGACGGAAATCATGTGCTAGGTGGAGGTGTCACAATAGGACCAAAGCCACATTAACGGTAAAGAAGGTAGAAAGCAGTACGCCACTTAGCCGAAAAGCGCTGACATTGACCTAAGTCCGGACAGCAGTTACCACGAAATTGCTCTCACCAGGTACGGTCTTGGTCGTGGTCGGTTTTGTGGTTTAGATTCCAAAAGCTGAAAGAAATGACACCAAGATTTGCAAGAAGAAGGGTTATAGGGATGGCATAAGAGTAGATATTTCTGTAAAAACTATCGACGGATCAGACCAAGAACTTGTTGAGACAAATCCTGTCATTAAAGATGTGGAACCACCTAGAGTCTCGTAGAATCAATCTAAGTAAAAGCAAACAACCTTTGAGCAAGATATTGTCCTCATAATGAGAATCGCTCAGACATTTTTGTTATAAATGACGCAGTGTGATTGTAGATGTAGTAGAAAGGAAGATACACGGTAATATATACTAATTACTATGATTCAAATACCGAAAGGGTGAACCAGGAAGTTTGTTTTACAATGAAAGCATCTGTGAAGCTGGTCAGGGAGACGTAGGTGACTTCGTAACCTCAAGATTTGGCAGACGGGGTGCTAAAGAGAACAAGACCTGGAACAATCAGAAAGCTTTAAGTATTTGTGGGAGATTCGTATTCACTTCCCTTGGTAGCGGATATGCTCTATGCACAACGGATGACATAAATAAGAACCCAAATTGGAATGATTAGGATGATGGTGAGGGAGTATTAACTTCTGGTTTTGAAATTCAGAATATTTTGCTGAAGGTTGAAACATCTGATATGAAATCTAAAAACCTCTAATTAGCTACATAGAGTCTAATATCACATCGTAGTCGTAGCACTTTAGTCGTTATGTCATCACCATTTCATCCCACAAGAGCTTTCAGGGCTTCCACTCCAGTTTCCAAGACGGCTCTGTTCTTCGACTTCTGAAGCGCAGCTCTTATAATCTCTACACCTTTAAGCTCCTTCAACTTGTGTTTCCCCTTGACGCCCTCTTTTCCTTCAAGACAGGCTATATTCCTTACGCAAACGATGCCTCGATGAACAATTTCTTCGTCTTCGTCTTGGCAGAGCGCCAATATAATTTCCATACCTCTTTTTCTTTCAAGCACTCCTTTCACAGCACCCTCGAATTCCGTAAGAGTTGCTAGTGTGCCACCCGCAGCCTTCCTAGTCGCATTGTCGTCAACATCTGCAAGAGCAAGTAAGATATGCAATCGCCTTGCCGCAACTTTCGATTCGTCAGCAAATATCTCAACACCCGAAGGACATGCGACAAGATTGCACACAAGCTCCATTGAGGCACGTTGAATCAAGGTATTATTACTTAGAAGAAGTTCTTCAACCTTGGCAAAAGCAAGGCGGATGATAGTCTCGGCCGCTTGGTGAGAAGGAGCCGATGCAAGATTCGTAAGGGCAAGTAACGCTTCGAAGGTAGGAAGCAGATCACGAGGTCCATCCGCAATTTGGGATGAATCCTCGGAAAGGAGCGACAGCAGTGGCCGAATGGCCGATGTTAACGGTGGTGACCCAGATGAGGAGAATACAAGGCTGGGGTCTACCGATATCAAGATACGAGCAAGAGCATGAGCTGCTGTGCGACGAGATTGAACGTCCGTGCCTAAGTTTCCAGTGATTGATGTGTAAGTTTGTAGTAGTAATCTAGCTCCACCCTGCTGCGCAATAATTCCACGATGCGACGCAGTCCTTGACAACGACAGCACTGTGCTGAATACAAGGGTGAGGGAAGCAGTCGAGAGATGTTTACTGATTGCGACCAGGACCGAAATTGTACCAGCGTCAACCATGAGCTTGCAGCGATTTGTGACTGCAGCATCTTCGTTTAGTGGATCTGGTTGCAGCGAGGCTTTAGAGGCATTAGCGTAAGCCTTTAGTTGAGTCATGCGCTTCTGCTCTTCGGATAGTGTAGGTAGATAGCGAGTGAGATTATCAATGAGAGTCAAAGCCCCGAATGCAGTTGTTGGCTCAACTGGACTAGTCCTCAGCGCATGGAGGAATTTTTCTAGAAAATCCTTGTCTGTCACAAGTGCTTCTTTAACATTGGGATCAACTGTTGCGTATGCAAGGCCCTCGATAGAGCTCTGCCTGGTGAATCTTTCATTGTTGCTCATCATTTGCTTGAACCTGGAGACAAGGTCATCAATAGTTTTCGTGTCTTCCTGTATTTTTGCGCCTTCATTTCCTAGTCCATGGCTGGTGGGACCTCGAATCTTAGCTAGGATTACTGCTGCAAGGGCCGCTCTCGGGTCTTTGCCAGTATCCATGATATGTGAAAGCCATACAGTACAGTATTTGCCGATAGCTTCTCGACATGCACTATCGAGACAAGCGGCGCTCAACATATCCAAAGCTGCTTGTTCAACTTTCTCCGACTTGGCTTTCTGTTCTAAAAGTGGTATCAATGACGGCGCGAATCCCTCAGTCAGGAACAATGCCGAGGCTATAGATGGTACAATTGGAAATACTGCTGTGGCTGCGGAAAATGCGAGCACCAGGTCCTCATTGCTATGCCGCGTGATTCTGGATGTGATAAATTTTGTAAGAACAGCCTGCCCTTGATCGTGAGAAGCCTCTAGATATTTTGCTGTCGCCAATGTAGCTTGACTCCGGACATCTATCGGTAGGCGGTCATCCAAAGATACAAGTATCGCGTCAAACGTAGCTTCGTCTACTAACACGTATAACTTGTTCGCATCTGCCACCAGAAGCCTAGCAATCCCCTTAAGAGCTCTTCCATCATGGTCGTGGCCGACTTCCATCAGCTTTGCAAGGAACAACTGGAATACATCTGTTTCACACGTCTCTCGGACAGACTCCGCTGCCCAGACTGATGAGTCGAGAACAACGGCAGTGATAGCGTTAGCAGAACCATCTCCGATTTCGTAGATCTCTTCAAAGTTTCCCGTTGCAGCTTCCTTTAGCCGTTTCGCAAGCCAAGCCTTTGCTGCTCGAGACTCGCGAAAAAGTCCAGAGACAATACTATCTTGAATAGCTTTCTCGTTTTCTTGAAGATCTCGCCGCTTGATAACAAGCTCAAGACATCCAGTTGCAACATCTCCAGGGACCTCGGCTGAGATATTGAGATAGTTTACGGCTTCTTTTCCCGCCTCTTCATGGTGCTCTAGGGCGAATCTTGCGCACAGCTTCTGCAACAGGTGTATCGTATCATTTGATTGGATCTTCAGAAAAGCCTCTTTGACTTTGGGGTTTTCAGGAGCGAGCGAAGCTGCTTCCCGTAATATTCGAGAACCATCCTACCGCGGTTCAGTCAGCGACTGTGGCGAGCTTTACATAATTGGTGATGGACCTCAGCTCGACCGGCGGCTACAAGCTCTACAGCATGACCCGCCAACTGAGCGGCTCTCTGGTTCTTTTCCACATCGGCCATTGAGATGTTCTACATGAACGTTGAAGAATGTTGGGTACTGAGACGTGCTACGTTGTTGGTACGCGCTTACGACGCGGTTAAGCGCTATCATGTCTTAGCGTGTGCAGAAAGGTTGCGATTTCTTGGCATCGCATTTGTCGCGCACCCCGTCGATTATCGAATCAACGAAACCTCGATAATTTGAAAAGAACGAACATTAATAGATTCAGTAGCTTTTAAACAATCAAAATGTTCAAAAAAATTCAAAAACGAAGCAATTTTGATGAAGATATCGATCAAAATCTCTGGCGGGGTAACGCGGGGTATCAAAAATGAAAATCACGCTAAGAAATGAGACTTAACTGCGATTTCAGTAACGATTTATATACGCGCTAATAATTGCAGTATTAGGTCGATTTAAACAAAGAAATTCGAGTGGTAGAATAAGACGATGCTGTACATTCAGATTGTCCAATTTTTTTCTTTATTTAAAATATGATTTGGTGGATTTGAAGGAAGAGTCCATGGGGGACGCGATGCCAAGAAATCGCAACCTTTCTGCACACGCTAATCATCCAGCACGTGACATACTTCAAAAACATACCCTTACTCCCGAGTAAATATTTTGCTGCAGATAGGGAAGGCAGTAAGTTTTTGTTGGAATGCAAGGTTATATGGGCGCATTGGTATGTAGGTTGAAGCTAGATAGGAGTCTATCTAGGAGGAAGGAGGTGAAAACAGGCGGGGATTGCCATAGCCCCTATCCAATAGTTTGATCCTCAATGGACGACCACTGAAGAGCATTGGATGTCCTTAGGACAACCAAAGCAGGACGAACCAAAGCAGGACCTCAGCTGCCAAACCATTCACTGAAAGCTAATGATAGCTGGAAAGAACATGGCACTTCACGCAGGACACCAAGCTCAAAAGGTCGATCACACTCAAATTGCATACAGTCATTAACAACCGTGATTCAGGGGTAGCAAGAAGTCTCAGACCATATACCCCTGTTATAGCTTACGCTGAGCAATTTCCAAGGACTGCAAGGCCTAGATCACATTCTGAGCATTTTCAAATCGTGGCTTGTGAAGTCAGCACAGCCGGCACAAGCTATACAATTTTCGAAGATGAATGCCGTTCTAGATTATCAATACACAGATTCAACTTAGGTCGACTGCTTTTCGCTTTATCCTTAAGCGCTACGATAGCTAACAATCCTCCGCCATACCATGTCCACTTCTGGTAGTACTGCAGCCAGAACATTCCATTGGATAAAGTGTCCCGACGCGCTAAAGAATTATCTGTTGTACATGAGTCTAAATCGTTCCATCTATTGGTTGTTACTGATATACACAATATCTAGTGAGTCCCGCCGTGTTGGTGCTGCTTATCGCTCAGCAATCGCCGTAGCGAAATAAGAGGTAAATCCTTCAAAATACAGCTGTCCGTTCTGGGCAAGCCAGATACAATTGGGATAGCAGACACTTCACCATTCAAAAGACATCTCTTGGTCTAGGATGGGACGGATACCTTCACTAGAAAGATGACAGCGCCCGGTCAAGTTGAACAAAATCTCAAGCCTAGTGTAGTATCTCAGTGCGTGCTCCACGATGCAGCAAGAGAATTATTTCCCAAAGAAGCGCTGCCAACGATTTACTTGGATTCAGCTGCTTGAGACCGTCGTAGCACTGAGCATACTATTGAATAATGAGACTCTGGTGGTGAATATTACAACATCTAAACTTCACTTCGGTTTCCCATTCCAAACCGAATTGGCTTCTCGAGCGGGTGTTTAGGGGCAATCAACAGAGAACAGAACCTTCGCCGGTCCTTATCCTTTTTTATTTGAGACTTCGACAATAGGCCCATGAGCGAACATACGAGGGTGCGAGTTGACGGACACTTAATAGCAGAAAAAATGGCCGGTTTTTTTGTCCATGTTTTCAAACCTCTTCCGAGGCAACCCACCGATACCTCGAAGATTTGAAGTGTTCAGGCGCTACCTTAGCCGTTTTGGTCAGCCTAGCGAATGATTTCTCCCACTATATTGAGAAGCCCATAGATATAACAAGAAGAGCTTACACGAAAACCTAAGAGAGACCAAATAAACAGACTACATCTCTTAATCAAGTATTGAAGACCGAGATATCCCAATAGGAACGGGTTGGACTGCATGAGAATTGTTCTTCTCTAAGAAGATTGTCAATTTTCTCAAATATCAGGTCTTGTCAACAACTAATATACATTTCGACTTTTCATATACCGAAGCAACTCATGCGATCAATCGTACAATGCTCGACCTATGATGTAAACTATATTCAAGATCGGCCATTCTACTTCTCATGCCCTTTAATTATCACAATTTATTAGCGATGATCAGAAACAAACACAACTCAGCACCACTTCTTGCCGTGGCTATAGAGGACGAACTTGGACTTTATCGAAACATGTATCGGTCACTGACGGGCATTGCCATTTTCAACGCAAGGACTGTTCCCTTAAAAAACTGAGCTGATGATATTCAGCGTAGCTATTGAGGGAGTTGTCATCATGATCTGTTCTCATTCGGCTTCTCCGGCCTTATTGTTGGACTACTTTTACTGCTGGAAAATTGCCCGAATTAAGCTCAGACCAACTACGTTTTTCACGGAAGCGTACAGCTTGATCATCCAAGCTAGAGAGCAAGTGATACAGATTTATAGCGGATCGGTGAGCTCTCAACAAAGCGTTTGAAGCGTAAGGGGCAATTCGATAGCAAGCATGTTACCACTTCCCATCATAGCTGCCTATGCTAATGTAGATTCTTCTCAAATACTAGGAGAATTGCGTAGAGGTGTACCGGTTGTCGTGTCCTAAGAAACCGTTGAAGTAAATCTTATTTGGATGTCAAGCCAAAATTTCGGTGTCCCGGAAAGTTCACTATTTAAATCCACTCACTTTATGAAGTCCTCATTTTCTACGGTTGGCTGTCGCTCTTCTCTATACAGCGCGTTTTGCCTTCGCTGATATATATAAAGAGGAGAGAAGCTGTAGTGGACTCGATGAGAGACCTGCAGACTTTGGCAAATACATCGTGCTATGCCCAGACAGAGGTGAACCGGGCAACACGAGAAATCACTAAGTTTACAAAAACCTAGATATTCCGGTAGGTACTCATCTTGCATCTGAAATGATTACCCGCTTGACATGTTTCTAGTAATCCATGAACCTGCTCCCGTGTTCTTATGCAAATCGCCATGTTCAGAGAGGGAGCGAGCAAATCGTCGGTTCGTAAGCGGCGAAACCCCTTCAGGAACTAAAGAATATAAACAAAGCAGGTATCCCAGAATTACACTGGTCAAAATTCAAACCCTATCACCAGAGGCCAGCTCGCAAGCAAATTTCCAATGAAATCGCAATGAATTGGGATAATTGACGAAAGGCTTTCAACACCCAGAGGAGGTAAATCCATACACAGTGTTTCCACAAGCGATGCTCTTCCCACGTTCCAAAGTCCAAGCTTTTGGTAGCCGATCGACTCAACCCGAAGGTTCTCAGCCTTGGCCTGGCCCCCTCAGCCGGCCCGTTGGGAACGACACGGACCCTATGCTAGCTGACCCCTAACCCTAATCAAGGTATACTCATTGAAGCAGTTTTCTGTTCTTCGTTAGACCTGAAATAATTCAATCCCAAGACGAAAAACTCAAAGCATTTTGCGTCGAGCTTAAGGTCCCTTAACAAAGTCAAAGCAGTCTTTATCTAAACTGATCACACTGAATATCACTTACGAAAGGCGGCATCTGGAATATCAATGAAAAATAATGTGTCTGTAGTATCAAGTTGGCAATCGACCGACCAATTCAAATACGTTAATGGCAGGCAAAACACCACAAAGTATGACACGGAACGGGAAGGATTAGGCTCAAAACGCTTCAAAACCCATTGTGTTACATATATCGATATTGCTGAGATCGATCAGTGGAGAAATATATTCGTTCAAATGGAGACCAGACGAGTTTTCGTAGGGCACTTTTTGATGTAGCCAATCAAGGCCCCGAGCCCGCGAGCGACGCAGTCTGGTGTCCAATTGCGGGCAGTGAGAGGCCCAAAGATTTCATGACGGCGGCGCACCGTGATTAGTAAAAGTACAATGTTATCGAGGAACGGACCCAACGAGACTTGGATGAACATGTGGCATGTTTCCTCCATTGATCGATGTTATTACGCAAACCAGGGCATCGCACCAGTCTCTAGCAATCTCTAACCAATGATCGGAAACAGGAATATACGAACAGAGCGTACGACTAGCCAGCAAAGGCTTGAAGCCTCTTCTACCGCCTGGTATCTAACCCCCAATACGCCAATCTTAGCTCCTGGGCCTTTAAAGAACACATCACCTATGAAATTAGAATGCACAATCTCTTAAGCAAATGGAACGAAAAATAGGGGCTCTTACGAATCGCTGAAGCCCACGAAATCATGTCTTGGAGGCTTACTGACACGAGTTTTGAAACGGTTAAGAAAGCAGGAACAATATATAAGGAAGGAACGATAGCGATTGGTATGTTTCCTTTAGCTCTCTATATCATCGTGTACCTGTTAGGGTACTTTTCTTCGCCCATCTGCTACTTTCAGACCTTTTCAGTCTTTTCACCATGTCCATATCTACTCAGATAAACCCTTATACCCAATACTTTCTGCATACTCTTGACTATTGAAGAAACTTTCAAACATCGCCGATAGTAGGCTAGAAAAGAACACTTCAAGCAGGCTGTGAGGAAGACAGGATCAGACCTGCCCAAGATACTGGTCATTAGCCCTATCTGCTCCGTCCAAGCCATGGTTTTGAGCTAAAACCTAATTATAGTACCGCCCCCTGGCTACACCAACGCCGCGAAGTGTTCGACCCGGGGGCACCAATGCTCTATAGACGGTTGCAGTGTCATCGCTGCATTACATCGAGGTGGGGCCGACTTGTCGAAACTGCGACGCCATCTCGATATACACTTCAGGCGGTGTGATTTTAAATGTCACGGAGTGCTCATGGGAGAGATACCAGCGACAGGCATTGACAAACCACACCAAGTCTTGGCACTTGAAATATAAAGAGTTTACCTGGGAGATCTGCTCGGAGCCCTTCTCCGATCGCGGTAGCTACAGCCGCCACGTGTGGAAGCATGCCGAGCGAGACGAGATCAGTCACGTTCGGCGCTCCACAAAACCCCGCGAGCGCTGCCTTCACGTGCCGTTATTCAATCCCAGCAAACACAACCCAAGTACGATCAATATTCCGCCCAACAACGTCAAAATGGAAATCATTGCGGATTATCCGATGTATCATAGGTTCATGAACCAGTATTTCAGAACGATTGAGCCAAAAAAAAATCCAGTTGCTGGAACTATACTTACCAATTTCTGGGTGTGGAAAATTATAGACTTAGGCACAATGAGTTCAGAAACCAGAACGTGGATTTTGCAAAGCTTGGCCTTCGCGCCAACAGACTTCCCTATGGACGACCAGCTGTTAATATGCTCACCGATCACAACAGTTCTGGACTGGCATTTCCACGCCCGGGCCAATAGGAAAGTCTCTGTACTGAAGTCTTAGGCCTTGACGGAAGGAAGCAGTCTTGTTAGAGACTCATGCGACTTCTGTGTTCCTGCTACGTCAGCTTGCAAGGGCTTCCAAGGGGATTACTAGGGGCAATATGTACTACGAATCGACGGTACTGTTGCGAACCTCAGCTTGTACGTTTCAATGAGACTGAAGTGTTAACCAAGCCAACATCCAACTTCTACGCTATTTCGCCTACAAGTTGCTCCTGGTGAAAAAAACAGTTATTTGCTCAAAAGCTGACATGACCATTTGCTGCGATGCTAAGATGTTTACTTGCTTCAAAACTAAGATACGTGTTTTCTTTAAGATCGAATTACAAGGCCCCTTTAATCCGGGGGTAAGGACATCATACCCCATACCTACCTCAGCTTATTTTTAACTCGCTTCAACGGCCCAGCGAGAAAAAGCAATGAGCCCCGAACGGCCTGACAGATATGACGCCTTTGTTATGATGATCTTCGATAGAGGAAGTCTTTCGCCTAATAAACAAGCCATTTCAACCCAGGAAGAAATAATTGCAAAACACCGTCCAGTAGCGAGGATCATGGTTACCTACCGACATTAAAGACGGTGGTTTCCTTGTGATATTTCGTAATTGGACCTGGCCAGGAACTTTTTCAATGCTTGCGGAGAACAAACAAACTTCATCTATGCCACATCAGCTGTCCCCAACATGTAGAAGTCTAACACAATTTTTCTTCCCAATGGGTCCATTCACTTTGCATACGACCTATGGAAAGCCGACTTTTGAGTTTGCATCCACGGCAAGAACGATTGATATACAAGGCTTTTAAAACGAAAACATCCCAGGTTCGTGGGAGATTCACAAATATGACAAAATCATAATATGTCAGAGAGCCAGACTGGGACTGCTTCCAGCTGAGTACGAACTATTAGAGAACAAGACATGGATACTGTTAGCTTCCACACACGTAACTACCAGGAATCGTAAATAACCAAGAGAGATGAGAACAAATAGCCCCTAACCGATATTGCGCGCATTTCTTAGGATTACAACAAGCAAACAAACCTCAGCAGGTCAACATGATACCCGGAGATGGCCACGATGGACCCACCAAAATGGTCATGCTAGAGTGCAATGGGGATAAATACACTGCCAATGGGGTTCAAGGAATGACCTTTGAGGATATTGAGGACTTGAATTTACAGATAACCAGAGGAACAGCGAAGAAAGACGAGGACGCACAACCCCCAATCAACCACTTGGCATTGTTCTCCAAAATTTAGCAATGAGTTTCAAATTTGGTCAAGGTCAATATGATATATGAGAATGGGCTCGATGGACGTACTGGAATAATCATTTTGGAGTTAAGACACATATGCATTGCGTACCAAAAGAACCTACACCGAGGCCCTGGCTTCTGTGCCGACCAATTTGGTGACAGTTGTTGACTTTTAGAACTTCAAGAACAGAGGGACAAATATAGGTTCACAGAGCTCCAGGTAAATATCCAAAAAAGACAGGAACATACGAATTTCAATCAGCCACTGGCCACCACTCTTACACTTTGAGCACTGAGGATTAACCGCAGTGAAGGTGGATATGGCTCCTGAAGATGGTGCAGACTGGCCTACTTAGACAATCTTGCTAGAGTTTGAGGTATCCAGTGGTTATGTGACTTACAATGCCCTGGGTTATACGTACCAGCAATACATCCATCAAAACGCTCACATACAAGCCCATCAAAAAGATGATCGTCGAGGCTATCAAGGACTTGGTTTTCAGGAACAGAAGGTACCAATATAGCTTCACTGGGAACTAGGAAGGATGCAGATACTGGATGTACACGTTGGTCTCGGACTTGGAAGGCGGAAGAACTCAGTCTCCCTGTTTAAGATCTCATGATTTCTGTATGGACCTAATACTTGACATGCGCAGGACCTAGCGTTCCCACCATCTTGTGTTAGGATACATCGCCACACGGTTTTGGGGGTTCATTACTGCCGATTCCTCACCGTACACTTTCATTTTCTAGGCCTTCTCACGAATCCCTAAATTCCAAAAACAGAAGTGGAAGAGACAGAGACAGAGTTGAAGATCATCAACTAGATTCAGCGAAGCAGAAGATCGGTGGCCCCCGTTGCGACTCTCATACGGTACAGTCTACCATTGCATGGAGCGAAATAACCGTGAGGCACTTTTATAATGGCGCAGATGATTAGAAGTATGTTCATTTTTGTTTGGGAAAGCGATCGGGATGCTTCAACTTTCTTGAGCCGTTTGGCTTCAATCAACCGGGACGTTCACCCACGCACAGTCAACAGTGTCATATCAAGATGACTTCAGTCGTGGCTCAAACCTCAATTCAGCCTTCACAGTACTGGTATGATCACCCCCCTCCCAATATTGTGAGCGATACCTGTCAGAAAGGCTTTGGATGGAACAAGTCGCAATTGGAGGCCGTATTCTTTTGCATCTTTCGCTGCTAATCTTTGTTCAATGCTTTCAATCAACCCCTGCTATTATTATAATCCTGATCCGAGAGCTGAAGCATTAATGTGTCGTACCTCGAACATTTTACGACGAAGACTCAGTCAATTCATGACTCTGTTTCATTGGAAACACGTTGATTCAATTAGAAAACGATTCGAAGAGGAAGAATATTGTCAATACTATGAGACCCTCGACGAAGGCCTTGAAGACCAATCTTGTTCAGCATGGCAGCACACCCGCGACGGCACAACCGTCGTCTGGGTTTCACCGCTTGTGAGCTCGGTAGAGCAAACGATGATTATGAGAACGATAAGTTAAAAGAGAGAAATTGATCGACAATGCTCTTTGAGCAACGAATACATGGGTGAGGAAACTTTTTCTAAGGGAACAAGAAAGTAAACAAGAGGCGAAAAGGATAGACACGATCGAGAGGAAAGAGACTCTTGGAATCAATGATAATCACGTACTGTTTAATATAAGAAAATCCTCAAAACAAGAACAGATCTAAGACGCATAATATCTCCAACTACACTTTTCACATCCAGGCCATCAAGAACTCGCCCACCTCAAACTTGGAAACAATATGCAACTGAGAAGTGCTGAACAACTCGGAGGAATCAATTCTTATACTCCTTATCTTATAGATGCGTTACTGATACACTCTCGGTATGCGCATCTACAAGCCTCACATGATTGATAGCGCTTCATCCTTTACCGATCGAAAGATCATCTTGGGCGAAGCGGGCTTGAGAGACGGAGGGAAGCTTCGGCGGTGGCGACGAAGGAAGGTCCGTTTGTGAAAAAACGAGAACACTGGCCCACAACGACCTCGCAGAGTACCAGGCGGAATTTGGTGAGGCGTCCGCGGGGTGCTGGAACCAAAGCCGGTCAATGTACACGAGGGTACGCATGAAAGCCTATGGAGTCCGTACTATGTATGTTTCATGATCTGACTGATAAGTCTTTTGATTTCTGCTCATTATCTACAAACTTTATCTTTGCTGTTTATCATGCACATGACTACATTTTCATTAAAGAAGAGATTAATCTTACAATAGTGACTTCTGAAGATTGAGCGAAAAGCGACATGCCAATGCACTCTCAACTAAGCACGAATAATCAACAAAAGCTCATGAACACCTTTCAGAAAGAGAATGAAGATGAGAATCATGAGATCATGAGAATGAGAATCTCGAGATAGAAGAGTTTCAGATAATGAGGGTAGAATATACCATGCATCGTGCTCGATACGTGATAATCATGAAACCTCAATTCACTGTGAATGTGAAGAATCAAGTCAAAAAATGAGCTCATTGAATTGATATCACTCAAAAGACGTTCTGCTATAGATTGATTTATCATTTATCTCGATTATTCAGTGAAGAAGAGAGTAGTTCGCAAAGCAGAGACCAGAGCACAATTCATATCTATGATCGCAGACGTGCGAGCAAAAGAACGAAGAATTGATTGCAGACAATACAAAAGTGTCGTCATACATAGAGATTTGATAAATTATTTCGGTTACTTCAAAAGCGAAAGCTCATTGAGCTTACTGATGTTCTCAATTGACTGCAGAATAGTATACTTTCTTAGCTATTTAGATCAGAATTTCTAAAATCACATATCAAATAAATGTTAATTTAAATGAGTATAAAGTTTACTGAATAATATTTTCCATGCAGAAGCATTGTTGAAACACAAGAATCAGACAAGTACATCAAGTTATAGACAGATTGAAGAAAAAATAAAAGTCAATGAACGTCATTGCTACTGGCGACGAGGCACTCGAAAAACTGCAAGACCGACGCGACAAAACGCACGGCTTCAGATTCCAGTCTGTTGTTCCCAAGCCCACATCCATGACACAGTCGCCAGCGAATACCACGACATTCTGTATAAGAAAGGGAAGTCGGCTCTAGCATCATACAAATGAGAGGAAGGAGGTTCGAGCTTGCAAGACGACCAGTCATTGAGTCCAAGTCTTTCAATCCCCATACCACTATGAAGATCAAAATGAACCCATTACAAGAGCAAGTAGGCAAATGTCTGCCGGTTGTGATTGTCCGTCCGTCGTATCACTCGTCCTCCATGGTACAACGGATGACTCTGTGTTGACCTTTCTTCCGTTCTACGTGCGAGACATTGGAACGGGTTAATGTTGGGGAAACACAAGGTGAGGGAGATATCAAGGAGGAAGAAGAACGTGAAATGGAATTACTGCGCTGTGGATTTTCGTAGAGTAGGCTCATATTATAGTATGATATATAGTATGATATATCGTACATTCTTCACAAGCCAACGATCGTCCATCTTCGACTCCCGTGTGGCCTCCTGGCGCTTCTCAAACCATCACAAACCTCTTCTCACAACCCAAGCAAGCGTACAGCTATTTCTTAAACTGGCTCTCCTTCACTAGCCAATCGCCCAAACCCAGTAACCCAGGATGCATCTTCCTAAGCGCAGGTATATCAGCCCCATACCCTTCCTCATCAAACCATCGAAACATGACATTGAGCTCCGTGACCATCCATTTGACAAACCGGGCGAAGAATTCGTAAGTAGTTGGGATGTTGTACCCGATCTTCTCT
>JAABUL010001174.1_pt1 | contig 51328 bp, 60 predicted proteins | sample 5559151 | NCBI WGS metagenome assembly JAABUL01 (sample SAMN10711876, study PRJNA513368) | rock metagenome | isolation source: Antarctica rocks | place: Antarctica: Victoria Land, Pudding Butte sud
AGCTTATAACCTCTATATAACTAAGATATATAATTAATATTATAATATAGAGTAGATATATATATTAATTATAAGCTATATACTATATAAAACCTAAATATTAGTAAAATATCTAATATTAATCTAATTATAGGAGTAATAGGTAATATAAGTATTTTAAATATATTTTAACTAAATAATATATATATTTAAGAATATATATAGAAATTAGCTTAATATATTAGTAGACTTAGCTATATTTATAATATATATAAGAAAAGTACTTATAAGTATCTTAATAGCTTTATTAATACTATACAATTATATTATCTCTTATTAATAGCTTTATAAAGCTAATATACTTAATTTTTAAAAAAATAAATAATATATAGATTATTAAATAGATATAAGCTTATATAGTCTTAAAATATATTATTTAGGAAAGTTTAATAGATAATTCTTCTTAAATAAAAGTAAACTATTTTATAGCTAATATTACTACTATTATAAGCTAATTTACTTTATTTAACTTAAAAATAAGCTATTTAATATATCTCTTTAACTATAATAGATATAATAAATATTTATATTATAAAAAGCTTTTAAATATAATAAAGCTATAATATATAATAGTAAGTTAAGCTATATTTAGCTTTAATATTAAGATATAATAAGAAATAAGATTATTATAAGCTTTTATTTTATTTCTACTAATATAATAGTTATAAAGTAATAAAAGCTTTAAAGTAGCTTTATCTATATATAAACTTTAATATTTAAAAGTTTTATCTATATATAAACTTTAATATTTAAAAGTTTTATCTATTAAAGTTTAATATAGCTATAGTTATTAGCCTTATAAAAAGATTAAAATAAGTATTAACTTTATTAGCTTATTTATTTAGAATAATAGATAGTATTATATAGTATTATCTTATAATCTTAAAGTATATACTAAAATCTAACTTAAAATCAATTTTTAAGGTATAAGTACTAATAGCTATTAAGTTATTAATAGTTTAAGTATTTAATAACTTTATTTAAATCTATTATAACTAACGGTATATAATATAATATATTAACTTAAGATTATAATATTAGCCTAATAATACTTATAAATCTAGCTAGAGGTTTTTTAATACTTATAATTAGCGGAATCTAAGAGTTATCGGGGATAGATAAAAGCTTGAAATCGTGCGCCAGGTGAGGCCGTGCGCCAGGTGAGCGAACCTTCTAGTACCGCCAGCTCCGGGACAAGGAGGAAGCTGCGAACCAGTCGCGAATACTCCTCATCATCAACATCTAATTATCAGTGCGAGGCGTCTTTTATCCCGCTCCTTCCTCGCGAGAGCACTATACATGTCTTTCTCTTGAGACTGGCAAATCTCATTGCTACGGGCCATAGGTACTGCCCAGTAGCGTGTAAGTCACTGCAGTCCATGATCTTATACAATGAGATCTTGAGAACAAACAAATGAGCATAGTGCCTGATGTGTAACAGACAATGCAACGGTGGTATCTAATCTCGAGGGAACATGACTCTATGACACTGCCCTCAGCTCCCCAGTATGCGCATGCAAACGCTCAACCGCAGCCACCGCAGTTTCCATCTGTGTCTGGTTGGTTGCAGCACCGATATGCGGTGTGCTCACCATCCGTGGATGTTCCCAAAGTGCTGCATATCTGGCTTTGGTTGGTGGCTCTTCTTCGTGGCAATCCAATCCTGCTCCCCATATCAGGCCATCCGACAATGCTCGGCAGAGGTCTGCTTCATTGACGATGCCACCGCGTGCGGCATCGATGATGATAGCCTCCGGTCTCATCATCGACTTCTCTTTGTATGTGAGCATGTCGCGGGTCGATGCTGTGAGCGGAACGTGTAAAGAAAGAACGTCAGCGGCCTCGATGACTTCGGCTGGCGTTGAAATTCTGGTATGAGGAAGATCGTCCCAAACGTCTGCAGGCATGAAGGGGTCGTAAGCGACAATGGAAGAGCCAAAGGCACCTTGAAAGATCTCCGCCACTCGCTTTCCGATGTTGCCCATGCCGATGAGGCCCAACGTCCTGTTCGTAAGGACCAACCCGGTGCATTTCTGCTTCGATACTGTCTCACCCTGGGATTGCCGGACTTGAATAGAACCAATGTCTCAGGCAACCGACATAGTCAGAGTAAGGACCAGCTCAGCCACCGCTGTTGCGTTCACTCCTGGAGTGTTGATGATGGCAACGCCGGCATCTTTGCACGCCTGTGCGTCGATCTTGTCGATGCCGACGCCTTGCTTGCCAATTGCTCGTAGTTTTGAAGCCGCTTTGATGTCAGATGCGGTAAGTGTGGATCCTTTCACGAGCAAGAATTCTGCGTTTTCTCTCCAGCTTTGCCAATCAGGATGTGTTGGCGTGATGAGGTTGAAAAGTGCTTTCGCACGTTTCACAGCGATGGGGTGGAAGTCATCCAGGAGATACACCGTTGGTTTGTATGCGGCTGTGACCTCGCCGGCGCCGTACGAGGTGTCTTCTAACAAAATACCCGGTGCCATGATATTATTCTTGCGGAAGCCTGAGCTGATGGTGGTCAAGATAGCATTTCGTAAGAACTCACGCCGAACTTGTCCTTCATTACAACTACCGGCACATCCATCTCGCCTGGTGGATACAATTTAGCATCCCAGGTGTTCGGCGGTCGTCCGACGACTCTTCGGACTCAACCCGAGCGGCACTTCCATTGGAGAACAAACGACATGGCAATATTCCGAGAACCACGACGGAAAAGTCACGCGAGATCGGACGCATTTAGTTGATAAATACCCACCTGCAGCGGGTTGAGAATCAGTATATTGAAACGAACCTTCTATGCGCCCTTTTAACCAACGAACTCGACTTCGCATCTGGAGTAATCGTCTCAAGGCGCACTCAGCACTCTACTTTAATTGACCAACACAATGGCAGTAACACCCACCAACACGATGCGGGAAAAGATGAAGCGTGGCGAGATCGCATCCACGCTGAGCACCAAGATGGTTCGGACCGTCGAGATTCCTATGATAGCCAAGACCGCCGGATTTGACGGTATCCTCATCGACATGGAGCATTCAAGCTTTGATCTGGACACCACGAGTCAGTTGTGTATGGCCGCTTTGTATGCTGGGATCACGCCAATCGTCCGGTCGCCCAGCAAAGATCCATTCTATGTATCACGCATCTTGGACGGGGGAGCTCTCGGTGTTATTGTACCTCACATCAAGAGTGTCCAGCACGCAAAGTATGTTCAAAGGTGGCCCCTTTTCTAGAGATGCATACTGACTCGCTTTGCAGAGACGTAGTCGAGGCTGCAAAGTTCCAACCCATCGGCAAGCGCAGCTCGACTAGTGGACTACCTCACTTCCAATACAAGCATTTATCGGCCAAGCAAGCAAATCCGATGTGCAATGAGGCAACTCTGGTGATACCCATGATCGAGACCTTGGAGGCTTTTCAAGTTGTCGATGAGATCGCTGCTGTGGAAGGCGTTGACTCATTGCTGATCGGAACGAACGACCTCACGGCGGAAATGGGCATCCCTGGGGATTACGAGAACCCTAGGCTGACGGCTGCTTACGAGAAAGTCTCCGCGGCCTGCAAGAAGGCTGATGTATTCCTCGGTTGCGGTGGCCTCCATTCGCGGCTGGATCTGGTGGAGAAGTTTTGCCAGATGGGCGTGAACTGGGTAATGGCCGCGACAGATGCACCGTTGTTGATCGCTGGTGCAACAAAGAGAGCAGAGGAGATGGCGGAACTCGGTGACCGAGTCCCACTAAAGCCACTCAACGGTGTTCATCTCGGCAAACAGAACGGAGCTGGCGCTCATGGTGATTATGCTGGCAAGCTTAATGGAGCGGTCGCTGCCAATGGGATTGCACGTTGAACGAGGCAGCGCGGTTCGAAGATTCATCTCTTAAGTCGCCTTACTAATGTCTCTGCAGCTACATCGGCTCGCTCAAACGGAAGATCTCGCGACTTGAGTCACTCCAACAAAACAAACGTAGACTTGCAGAGCACACAGAGTCCCAATTACCTACGCCAGACATTGAACGCGGCCATGCATCGTACGACGCTTGGTCAAGCACTCGGCGAATTCCGCCACCCCGTCCTCAGCTCTATGGCAGCTGAGACTTCTACTACGCCTGGCAATAGTTTCCGGTCCTCGATCACTGGCCGGCTACTGGATCTAGCCGCCAACCCTGATGCATCTAGCACGGGAGTATCACGTTCGGGTCGTGCAACCAGTGTCCAACATCAGAACTATCGGCAGGTGCTGAAAACACCCGTGATATTCACCGAAGAGACGATACAGCCGCTCTTCGAGAAGTACATCGATGCTGTACATTGGCGGTATCCTTTCTGTGACGAGCTTTCGCTACGAGACGACTTTGCCCAAACGTTTCAGCAGCGCAACGATGGTGTGCTGGTCTCATCGGGACTTTCTATCCCTCATAAGGTCGTATGCGCGTATCTCGCGGTTGCTACCGCTGGATCGTGTTCGGATGATACATCCTCTCGTTTCTTCTCCGCACAAGTGCATGCAACCGCATTGAATTTGTTCTCCCAGCACGCCCAACGGATGGACCCGATCTCCCTGCTGCGCTGTATTGTGGTGCTTACCATCCACTCGCTGTATACATACGAAGCCGGCCAAACATGGTGTCTGCTTGGTTCGGCCATGAGTAAGGCTGTGTCACTTGGGATAGACCAGCTTCAACTTGACTCCGATGCTACGAAGGACTCCGAGACAATCACGACCCAAAGTCAGCTGTTCAGAGTTCTATACTTACTAGATCGGTAAGTTCGATATCGAGAGTAGTGGCTTCCGCTCATATTCTACGCAGGACTGTCTCGTACAGTTTACACAGGCCGTTTGCCATCGATTCTCAAGAAGTACTGATCTTGGTGCGTACCCTGCCATAACAATCCAAACTAATAACTGATGACCGATGCGTAGCCACCATCAGGTACCGGGCAGACTCCAATCACATATGAGCGCAAGCATCTATCCTTCGAAAGCTGCGTCGACTATTTTCAGCTCATGGATTGCCTCCGACAGACGTCGAAGCCGATGGACTTCTACTTCGGCGCTTTCTATGGGTGGCGAGGTAGTACTTCGTTAAGTCGCTACGATGTCCGAGACACGGTGAGGCGGGAACTTTATTTGCGTTGTTGCTGTCGAGCATTGACGCAACTCTTGCATCAATGCCGTCGCTCGACGACTGCTCCCGACAACTACCGTCGGGCGAACTTCCAGCATGACGCCGTTCAGAGTGCGTTAGACTGGTATAGCTGTCTTTCAGAGATCTACGAGGACGATGGCGCCCCGATATCCATTCTGGATGCCTACGACATCGTCAACGTTGGCATAGGCTGCACTGTGATCTACACAGACTCACGCACTTCCAATCTCGGCAGTATTGTCATCGCTGGAGTTCCAGACATTGTCGCAGAGGGCGTTGCATTGCTGAGTGCTTTGTCGAACAGATTTCCTGCGGTTAAACCGCTCCGGAAGGCTCTGGCGCTGTGTGCACGAATGAGGCAGCTAGGCACTCCTGGACCATCCACTTTATAGCACTCTCAACTCGACAATGACCTTGCGGACCTACCTCGACCGATGTTCGATGCAGTGAAGAGTCTTTTGCATCCAGACTGCAATCGTTAGGTCTGCACCAGGTCGTGGCCAGTGCCGAAGTTCAAGACCAACGGACGACACCCGAAGTTCAAGATCAACGAGCGACCCCGTTTACTGGAATGCTCAACAAGATGGCAATTTGAATTTGAGACTACCCATATCTTCTGTACGTAGGCAGAAGGTGTGAGCGGATATCATCGTCCAGCAGCACGGTGCCACTTCAGTCAGGCCGAGACGAGACGGACATCGTCCGACTCGTCCGACGGCTCTTGATTGGAGCACTTCCTCGCGATTCCTGTCCGTTGGGGTCTTCCACGAGGTGGCCCGAACGTCTGCCACGTGCGGTCGCCGTGATTTGCCTGTCTCCAGTTCCCCACCGTCTACACAAACGTTCCTCCATCCTGGACCACACCAAAGACAGAGCCTAGATACCTGGGGTCAGCGACTCAACGCCATGCTTGGCTGCCTAGTTGTCATTGGACAGCGTCCGAACGCATATACTCCAGATTCTGAAGAACAATAGATATAAAGTATGGCTGCTGACATTGGATCAAGAGGCAGTGCACCATCTCTTCTCCAACATCTACTTCAAGTCGAAGATTTCAGCAAGGGCGAAGACCGTCCCACAGATTGTCGATATGGCCGAGACCGCCTCCAGATCATCGCTCGAGAAGCCGGCACAAATGCACGTCGAGGAGGCCGCCGAAGCCAATACCAGCCTTCAGCGGTATCCATTGTTGAGAGAAAAGTCAGACGATGAATTCAAACGCTTGGACAAGGCTGTACTGAAGAAGCTTGATTGGAAGTTCTTGCCATGTATCACTGCCATGCTGGTGATGAAGTAAGTCATATCGAAAGACTTCGCTGTCACTCACTGACAACATGTGGCTATCTTGACCGTATCAACGTTTCCAACGCTCGTCTGGCCGGGATGCAAGAGGACTGTAATATGACCGATGTTGAGTGGAGTGCCGGTATCTCCCTTTTCTATGTCGGATACATCATCTCACAAATCCCTGCGAACATCATCATTGCGAAGGGCCAAGCCACGTATCTTACTGCCTTGCTGTATGCTGGCCTGGTCTGCTGTGACTATCTGCATGACCGCTATGAAGAGCCCGTGGTCGTTCATGCTTTGTCGGTTCCTCGTTGGTGTGACCGAAGGGCCTTTCCTGCCTGGCGTGGCACTCATGACGTCCTCGTGGTACACAAAGCAGGAATCTCCGCTGCGGTAAGAACAATCTACCTTGCATCGACACGCTGCGACACGATTACTGACATACCATAGCATGGAGATCTGGCACGCCGGCAACATCGTCTCCAACGTCTTCTCCGGGCTTCTCGCTGCAGCGTATCTTAACCACCATGGACGGCATTGCCAATCTTCATTCGTGGCAATGGTTTGTTCTGCTCGAAGGTACGCTTGCTTCCAATCCTCGTTCGGAACCAACACTGACATGCTCTAGGCATGGTCAGCATCATGGTCGCTGTAATCGGCTTCTGGCTGCTACCAAACTGGCCCGACAACACTGGCACTTACTACTTCAGCGCCGAAGAAAGCGAGATGGCTCAGTACCGCGCAGAAGTCTCAACTGGTGGCCGATCAGAAGATGACGAAGGTGGATACTTGGAGGGACTTACGATGGCATGCAAAGATCCTTTTACCTGGATGTTCGCTGGTCAGCATTTCGCTCTGATCCTCATGCAGTCCTACAAGGACTTCCTGCCTTCGGTGTGTATTCTTTTCTACCTTAGCAATAGCATCCACGCTAACTCCAGAGGAAGATCATGGATACTTTTGGCTTCACGGAGGTCGAGACGTATCTTATCCAAGCCCCTCCGTGGTTCGTCGCATACATCATAACACTCGTTGTCTCCTGGCACAGTGGCCGAAAGTTGGAACATTGCGTAAGTGACCTTGTGGACACGGCAACGAAGTCTGGACACAAGTGCTGATCGTAACTCAAACAGTGGCATATCGTTGCTTGTATCCTGGTCTCCACCGTTGGCGCGGTGATCCTGATCTCGACTGTCAACACGGGAGCACGCTACTTCTCAATCTTCTTGCTCTGTGCCGGGCCATTCGTGGGTCTCAACATCCAGTTGTCTTGGGAAACGATCGTTGTACCCAGACCGCGAACCAAACGAGCCGCTCTAATCGCTATTGCAAATTCTGTCAGCAGCATCACCCACTGGTTCAGTCCTTACTTCTTCTTGAGAAGTCAGGAACCACGTTACGAGCTGGGCGGAGGTATCATCATTGTGGGCGCTGGACTAACAATCATATCGTGTTTTGTAACGAAAGGGTGGGCGACGAAGAAGAACAAAGAGTTGGTGAGGGAGGAAGAAATCACCGGCATCACGAATTCGTGGCGATATGTGACCTAAGAATGGTCAAAGGTCGCGGAGCTGAGCCGAACAGAGGTGCTCTCGGATGCATGCTGTTCGTATGAGCATACTCTTGCTCGAGGCTGCTTGGATCAAAGATCAGCGTTTGTGAGATAGAGTGTCAATCATGTATCATGAGCATTTCCACCGCGACGAGCCTCCCTGCTAAGTAGTTTGAAAAACCCAACTCGCCTGCGAATAAAGTTTCCTGGATTTATTTTGTGCACCGACGTATCTTGGATATATCTATCGAGCCACCTTGTAGCCTATGGCTCAACCATAAGTCGTCTCCAACGTCACCCGCGAGAAGTTATGCACAAAATACTCCCCAGTATTCGTATCAACCGTCAGCTTCGACATCGACAGCTCTCCGTTCTGCAACGCACCATCCTCAACCGTCCCACCCGCCACCGGCCTGCTCAGCCTATTGGCCCCGTTCACAACCGTGAAGTTCGCCAACGACACCTCATATCCATTCCTGGTCTGCAGAGACGGGTTACCATAGAATTGCGCATCGATCTTCTCGCGTGTGATATGCAGTTCAAAGTAGCCTCTATACCATCCTTCACTCCACTGTAGCTCCTGATTGTCTCGGACCAGACCGCTGGAGATCTTGTTGCAGGCTGCGATCGGTGCGTCCTCTTCCTCTTCGTCGCAGGGGCCGGAGCTTGAGACCGCGGTACCGCCGAACTCGACGCCGAGAGCACCGGCGCCGGTGGCGGGGTCGTAGTTCTTCTCGTCGAGCCAGACGAGGTCGCTTACCCAGTTTGCGTGGCTATCGCCGGCGAGCATTACGTTGTTGCTGATGTTGTTGTCGTAGCTACGTTCGTCAGCTTGTTCGAACACGAGCAGGGACGGAAGATGGAGAGCTTACAGTGTCTTCAGCGTGCGGTTCTTGTTTGACATATAGCCATCCCATTGGTCGTAGTTGAGTGGCAGGTCAAGAGTGGCCCATGAGGCGGTGTAGTTGATTCTGCTGAACACGATCTGGCTGCCAATCAAGCGCCATGTTGCACCGCGCTCATTCGACTCGATCAAACTGTTGTAGAACCTGTCCTACCGTTAGCTCTGGCGTTCTCTCGAGAGAGCTTGATACATACCAATTCTCCTGGTCACTGCCCATCAAGGTCCTCCCGGCATCGTTCGAGATCTCCTTGACATACTCGTCGTTCCATCCTAGAGTCGTGATGGAGCGGTCGTAGTTGCGAGTATCGAGCATGATCAGATCGAAGAGCGACCCGATGGAGAACGATCGCCAGATTCTCAAATTGTTGTCCATGTCGACCTATGATTCGCCATCAGAGTCTGAGGACTTCAATCCTGTACCGCCCAGGACTTACCTGTCTGATCGGCATCCACTCAAAGTATGCTCTCACAGCGTTCATCTTCCGCTGATCAACACTCACACCTCCAGCCCAATCGAATGATTCCTCGGTGTTGTTCATGCTCGAAGAGCCATCCCTGTAACCGTTATTGCTGACTTCGTGATCATCCCATACCGGGATCCATGCCTGATTCTATCAGCACTCCTGCTCAACGATCATGATTACGCCGTACTTACAAACTTGCTATGCGACAACAACAAATCCTCGTCAGTCCTGTAAGTAGCAAGGCGCTTGCGGTAGTCATAAAGCGTCAAGATTTCTTCCGGAAACTGAGGATACACAATGCGAGCATCGCTCTTGCTTGAAGTGTTGTACTCGTAGATATAGTCGCCGAGATGGATCACGTAGTCCACGTCGTCCTTGCGGGCAGCGTTGCCGTAGGAGTTGAAGAATCCGTTGGGATAGTTTGAGCAGGAGAAGACTGCTACGCTGACAGCAGCGAGATCGTCGTCTGAGGTGGGTGCGGTCTTAGTTCTGCCCACTGGCGATGTCGTGCTGCTGCCGCAGACACAGAATTGGTAGTAGTACTGCGTGAATGGTTCCAGTCCACCGGCTTCCACCTTTACAGTGTAGTCGATATCCGAAGAGGTGTACGCCTTCCCGGAAGTGACAACCTCACTCATACCCTCATCCGTGGCGACCTCATACGTGAGGCACACCGGAGAAGAGCTGGCACGAACGAACTCCTGGGTATCATGGTTGTAAAGCGGAACCAGGCCTTCAACCGTGATATTGCTCTTATCATTGTCCATCATCGGGGCCGCACGGGTCCAGAGGATGACACTATCCGAGTAAGGATCTCCAGATGCAACACGGTGCGTGAACGAGAGCAAGGCAGGATCCATATACGACGAGTTCCCAGTCTGTCTCTTGACGACCTTTGGCATCGAGATTCCCAGACTCGGGTGTGACTGCGAGGGACTGCCATAATTGATATTCCCACTCCAGTCGGCCACAGCCGCCGTTGCGAGCAGCGAAAGAGAGACGAGAGAGAGCATCTTCGCGGGTAAGACGAGACAAGAGAGAGCAACACCACCTTGCGTCGCACGTCGGCCATCTTATACCTGCGCGACCTTGACGTCCCGCCCATACTGCAGATGCCGTCAACCTTGCAAGGCAGATCATACATTGTTTCTCGATGGTCTGAGGTCGAGTCGACCATACAGAGAGCTCCGGAACCTGCTGATCAGGCGAAGATTTGTGGAGAGCATGCGGCCATCCTTGGCCTATGTGTTTGCCTTGGCGGCATGCTGGAGTTCGTGGCGAGGATTGGGTAGTTGACAGTAGGCCAAGGAACGTATGCAGAGCTGCGTAGAGTGCTACATCAGACTTGGAAGGTGCGAACGACGTTTCAGGAACACTGCATGACCTCGTGGAACTTTGACGAGCCGCACTAGAAATTCAATCGTAAGTGCTGGGAGCGGGGAGATGCCACTGCCTTGTGGAAGCGAACGCTGCTGAGGTAGGGCGACAGTATCGCCTCGTTGAACAGTGCAGATAGTTTATCGAGACCATTGCTGCAGAGCATATCAAGGACATTGGGGTTAAGCATATCGAGTACACCAAAACACGCTACATTTTACCCCATCAACCATAAAAACATACATCATTACTCAAAACCTCGACTCGACCTTCGTCTCCGTATCCTGCAACGCCCACTCACTCCTGCTCTTATGACTCCTCGTCTTATCCACCTGTGCCTTCGTGAAACCCTTCGCCTCAACAGCCGGGTTATACCCCAACCCGTTCCTCTTGCCAATCTCCTCCGACGACACGGCATCGCTGCTCTTGCCGTCGGCGCGCTTGTAGACGGTGACTACCACGGCGCCGCCGAGCCCGAGGTTGTGCTGGAGGGCGGCACTGGTCCCGGGGATGAGGCGGTTGTTTGCCCAGCCTGGAAGAAGAACATGTTAGTGAGGGGGAGAGCTCGCGAAGCTCGCCTGGGGAGGATGGGAGGGACGTACCTCGTAGATGCCAGACCAACTCCGCGCACTGTGCGATACCTGTCGCTCCCAGTGGGTGGCCTTTGCTGATCAGCCCGCCGGATGGGTTGATGACCATCTTTCCGCCATATGTGATATCGCCATTCCGCACCATCTCGTGTGCCTTACCAGACTCCGACAAGCCCAACGCATCAATCGTAATCATCTCGTTCGCGCTGAAACAATCATGTAACTCGCACACCTTGACATCCTTCACATCAACCTGTGCCTCCGCCAAAGCCTGCTTCGCCGCGTACTTCGACATATCAAACCCCAGCAAATCAATCGAGCTCCTACTGAAAAGACTCGGCGCATCAGTTGCCAGACACTGCCCCGCAATCAAAACAGCCTGCTCCTTCAAATGCGGCCTCGCATCCAAGAAAGCCTGGCTGACCAACACCGCTGCCGCACCCCCATCTGAAGTAGGACAGCACTGCAACTTCGTAAGCGGCTCATGGATCATCGGGCTCTTAAGCACCTGCTCCAACGTATACTCGTCCTGAAACTGGCTGTAAGGGTTCCGCTTGCTGTGCTCGTGGTTCACCCTCGCGATCTCGGCGAAGTCCTCCTTCTTCGCGCCGTACTTCTCCATATACTCTCGTCCAGCGTTGCCGAACATTTGTGGTGCGCCGGGGGCGTTGGTGACGCCGCGGGTGGCCTTCATCATTTCGGCGGAGGTGCCTGTGGGGTTGGCGCGGTCGTTGAAGAAGGATTGGAGCGAGCCCGGGAACATCTTCTCGAAGCCGACGACGAGAACAGCGTCGGCCATGCCGCCTGCGATCATGGTGCGGCCGAGGTGGAGGCCGGTTGAGCCGGTGCCTTCTCACGGGTCAGCTTATTCGACGATGGGACTGTTCTACGCCCGTGGTCTTGACTCACTGCAGTTGTTGTTGACGTTGTAGATGGGGATCTGGCTCATGCCAAACTGGTAGAATACCCGCTGTCCGCATGTCGAATCGCCGTAGCAGTAGCAGGCAACGCCGGTCTCGATTTCGTCGTAATTGACTTGGGCGTCGAGCATGGCCTTGATACCAGCCTCGAAGCCCAGCTCAGTGTAGTCGATCTTCCCTCGTGGCTTGACGAACTTGGTCATGCCCACGCCCAGGACGTAGCATGGTGCCTTTTGCTTAGGTGCCATGTTGGAGAGATGAGTTGGAGGTGTGGTTGGTAGGAGAGCTTGTCAAGGTGTCTGTTGGGGATGGTTTGGATATGAGATGCTTGAAGAGAGACTGAGGACGAGAGAATGGAAAGCTGTCTTACTCTGGACGTGCAATATACAGTCTCGCAGATGCTAGCCTCGGTGTAAGAGACACTCGGCCCTGGATGCTCCTGGACCTTGTGGGGAGACGAGACGGAGTCGTGAAGGTCGGCAGCGGCAGGTAGCCGAGGCTGGTCCTGGTTCTCGCTCGGAGCAACTTCGGGTATAAATTCTGGAGACATCGGGTGTGGTAGTACAGTGCGTATAGATCTGGAGAGACAGAAAAAGTACCATATCTCTAATAGATACCGTGCAATTGAAGAAGCATAACTATTCGACACCGACATCCGCCTACGGGTTCTTCGAAGTAAGATAGATAATGTCGAACTGCACCGTTGCCTGTTGAGCCCCGACACAGGACGTCAAAAGTATCAACTGGCTCGCAGGCCATTCGAAACTGCCATTGGTGTTGACATGCACGTTCTGTGTAGCGGTGACGTGCTGCATACTCCAGATGGTCTCGTATTCCGTTGAAATCGTGACCTGACAAGTCGGTCCAGCGCGTGAGATGGAGAACCATATGTCGGCTGTGAAGGTGTATGCGTAGCCGGCTTCTATACCGAGATAGTTTTGCACAATCCCAGCCAGATCGCCGTCCGGGTCGGAGTTCGGGGGGAAAGATACTTGTGCTCTTCCGTTGGAAAGGGAGATCTCCATGGACGCTGTTGAACCCTGTGGGGGAAATGATGGCGTCCAAGGATCCCAAGATCCGGTTCCAAAAGCGGGATTCTGGATAACTCTATTGGGCCATTAGCAGAGTCAGCAAACGTCACGTGGGGATACGTACTGAGTCGGCTGAGCCAAGGGCGTTGGCGAATATGTGGGTGGGGGGAAGACGTATAGGGCAATATCGTCGAGAGCAATACTGGCTGGAGAACTGCCCATGCAGGTGAAGAAGGGCACGATACGGGTGCCCGGGGAGCCGTACCTCTCAAATCCACTGCCGTTGATGTGGTGGTGCTGAGACTGGCCACCCAAGTTTTCCATCCACAGCGTTCGGCCTTGAATCTGGAATTGCAGGTAACATGCTGTGTCCGTATTGGTTGGATCCGTCGTGACGTTGATATAGGCTGAGAAAAACCACTGCTGGCCGTCGTGGATGCCAACGTTTTGCTCAATGGTCACGGTCGAGCCTTGACCATTATCGTTCGGACCTGACGGTACAGGGAACCGCACGAACCTGTGAACGATGAGCCGATGATTAGTCTCTACAAACACCTCCGTTTAAAGCATTATAGGTCGCAAGAGGCTGCAAGGGGAATACGTACGCTGTCCCGTTCACGTTTGCGAAAGTCGGTCCCTGCGGGTCCGCCGTATATGACGCCCATGCGCCCAGACCCACGCCATCGAATGATCCGTTCGCGATAACTTGCTTTGGAGCGGCCATAGAAGTAGGCCCACTCATCCGAATCGCGCTGTCTACCTCGTAGCCAGGCCGCTGATAATTTACGGGCGTCATCCCAGTGTTCAATGTGCATTGGTGAAAGCGAGCATCCCATGTAACACCCATGCACATTATCCCGTAGCTCGTGCATAGATCGAAACAGCTAGCCAAGTTGGATGCTGGCTGCACCCCCATACCATTCGGGTTACCCGACATGTCTTGTTGGACTTCGTAGTCCACCCCGCAGACCATCAGGTAACGAGTCCCGTCAGCGACCACAATCTCGGTCCCGTAGCCGTATAGACAAGGCGTGTTGGTGGGTTGAGCGCTTGACGAGGAAGATGAGGTCGTTGTTGATCTTCTGGTCGAAGAGCTAGTTGAAGGACTTGTCGAGGTCGGCTGACCCATCGTCGAGCTGGTACTTGAGCCTGGTGGTGAAGTGTTCAACCAAAGATACAGATTACCCCATAGTACCTGTATGTCGTAGCTACTATCCTGCGAACTCGTCCCGTAAAGCATACAGTCTGCCAGCAGTTGAATGTAGGTAGTGTCATGGGTTATAACACCACTAATGTCGATATGGAAGTATTGTGACCCAGCAACGGCGTGGTTCGAGAAGAATATGTCGTAGCCGTAGTAGACATTGATGTCACAGACCGCGGCACCAGGGTTCTGGGTCCAGATGTCGGCCGTGAAGGTGTATGTCTGTCCGGCCTTCGCAGCAGCGTCTTGCGAGATTTGAGTGGGAAGATCGCCGGCGTAAGAACCCGGTGGGAAGCCCACTTGTGCTAGGTTTCCGCCGTGACCTGGAACCACAGAGAAGATGGGGTAAATGACCCCGGAGCCGACGAGCAGACTCTGACCTACCCATGGCGTGAGGTTCCCGTTTGCAAAGTCTGGATTTCGAAGGATTCTAGAGGGTACGTTAGCAGAGTCATGTAGCCAAGGTCTGGTTCAAATTGAAACGAGCTCTTATCGAGTGTACGTACTGAGTCGGTGGGCCCACTGGTGCGCTAATTGTCGTTGTGGCGTTGGCTGGTGAGTAGATCCACAAACCTACGTTATCGACGCCAAAACTAGTGACAACAAGACCGGTCTGAGTAGTCTTCCCGCACTTCAAGCGCACTTCGATGTCAGGAGACTGGTAGCTGCTGATGACGATGCCGCTTGCGTTGATGTAATGATATTGAGACTGGCCTTGGAATCCGTAGCTCCAATACGTCTGGCTTTGGCTTCCGAAAGACACTTCGCACCAGTTGTCAGCATTCATGGTCAGGTCGACATAAGCCGACAAGAAAAACGGCTGGCCAGCAGGGATGGCAAGGGGTTGCTGAAGGTCAGCGGAGTATGCGACGCCGTCGCTAGTACCTGTGCAGACCCTGCCATTTGTGAGCATATGATCTGGGATGAACACCACCATGATTGCTATGCGTACCCTTTTCCGTTCACATTCTGGAATATCGCACGACTAGTCCCAGCCCACGAAGGCTGGTTCGTGCTCGATACCCATGGTGTGAGACCCGCGTTATCGAACCTTCCATCCAAGACGATCTGTTGAGGAGCACCGGCCGAAGCAGGTCCGCTCATACGAAGCGCGCTGTGAATATAGACGCTAGCATTGGGCTGTGGGTTGTTCATGGCTGTCTTCATGCGACAATCATTCGAAGAAGGCTGCCATGTAACACCCATACAGTGCGTCCCTTGGCTCATACACAGGTCAATACAGCTACCTAGGCAGGTAGCCGTCTGTGGATCGAAAGGCGGCGCGGACCACCATGAGTCGTTGGGGTCCGGTACGTAAGCTAGATTGGCGACAATGAGGTATGTCGATCCGTCGGTTTCTGTATATGTGGTTCCGTCAGAGTCGGGACAAAGAGGGCCGACGGGCTGAGCACTCGTTGATGAGGATGACGCCGCCGATGACGTATCTGTTGAAGATGAGGTGGACATCTCCGATGTCGTTCCCCCCGGAGACATAGACGTAGAAGACGGTAGAGTCCTAAGGACCGTCAGCAGGGCATCTCTGATCACATGGGTATCTATCAGCGAGCGTACGAGGTTGGTTGAGCTATGGTCGAGCTTGTGCCTGAGGGTTGAGGAAAGACCCATAGACCAATGCGATCGAAGGCGAGACTGGCCGAGAACGGGCTGTAAGTGTCCCTTGTGATGGCTTGGCACCACATGCCCATGTAGATCTGAGTAGCCGTAGCGTATGGGTAGACGTATCCGCTTGCGTTGATGTACTTATGTTGATCCTGGAAGTCGAATCCGTAACTCCACACTGCCTGACCATCAGTCTGTATGTTCATGACACAATTGGTGTTGTTGTCCATCGTGACGTCGATATGGGCCGAGAGGAACCACGACTGGCCAGCAGGGACCGAAATCGGCTGCATGAGATTGACTCCAACGTACGTCTCCGGGAACTGTACGAAACTGTGAATAGTGAGCTCATGATCCTCGTTAATATCGTGTGACTTGTACATACGCTGCTCCGTTCACATTCCTGAAATCGTCGTTTCCATTCTGGTCCACGCTCCACGGCCACGGCGTCAGACCTGGGCCACTGAACTCTCCGTTAGAGATGACCTGCTGCGGGACGCCGCCCGAAGCAGGTCCGCTCTGGCGAAGCGCGCTAGCTACGTAGCCGCTTCGACTACGCCCTGGCTGAGCTACTGCCATACTTGTCTGCAGGTTGCACTGGTTATTGGCAGCTTGCCAAACAACACCCATACACAGCGTCCCGTTGTTTGTACAAAGGTCCATACAGCTCACTAGGCTGTCGGCCGCCTGTGGAGACTGTGGCATATCGGGAGAGTACTCTCCGATGAATGGGCTGTAGTCTGAGTTGCAGAGGATCAAGAATTCTGATCCGTCGGTCTCTGTGAATGTCGTTCCGTCCGCAGAAGGACAGCTCGGACCAGTGCGGACAGGTTGAATACTCGAGGACGAGGATGAGGTCATCGACACCGTGCTTGTCGAAGATAGAGGCGCGAAGGGCGCGGAGAGGCTCGAAGTCGCGCTCGTCGAAGGCGAAAGCGAAGCTCCTGAGGCGGAGGCCGATGGCAACACATACAGGTTGATGTATTCAATACCAAAGCTGATCGGATGATTGTAGCCATAGCAGCGCAGGATCACGGAGAACATCTCAGCCGTCGACGGCATGATACCACTCCCGTTCACGTGGCCATGGTAAGAAGACAAGGCAGTCGTCCACGAGTCCTGACCTCCCGATGTCCATACGAAAGACAGCTCACAATATGAGTATGTAGCAGCTGGATCAATAGTGAGATCGATAAAGGCTGAGAGGAACCAGTGATTACCCTAACTGACGCTAATCGCCTGTGAAATATTGGCGTCTGCGACGTCGTTTTGAGTCATAGAGAATTGGACGACACTGTGAGGTAGATGATCAGCCAAAACCCTTCGCAAACATCTGCGCAGCAACGCGAAGAGGGGTATACGAACGCCTTTCCATCGACAAGAGAAAACGGCTGTGAATCCGAATCCTGAAGGGTCGATGCCCATGGCGACAGAGTTCCGCCATCGAAGCCTCCGTTCGTGATTGCTTGCTGTGGACCAGGTGCTGATGCTGGTCCACTCGTACGAATAGCGCTATACATCTGTCCGCCAGAGCGGTATTGGGGGAATGGCATCATTTGTGCCTTCATCGTGCAATAAAAGCTGTTCCACTGCCAGGTAACACCCATACACTGCGCTCCCTGGTTTGCGCAACGATCGATACAGCTAGCTAGGCCAGTAGCTGTCCGTGGACTGACATTAGGCATCTCATTTGCGTAGTAGTTTGAGGAGCAGACTATCAGCCAACTGAGATCCATCCGAGCCTGTATAAACAGCTCCGTCGGAGTCCGGACAAAGTTCTGCAGTGGCAAGTGGCCCATTTGAAGATGAGGAGGTTGTGGACAGACTTGAAGCGGAGCTCATTGAAGACGAAGACGATGTTACCGAGCCAGCGTCTGTGTTCGAGGATAGTGCAATTGATGTGGAGGTGCTGGTACTACTTCCCAACCCCGTGGAGGTGGACGATGCTGTCGTACTCGAAGTCGACTCAGCATCGAAGGGCGATGTCGTAGTTCGCGAAGACAGTGAGATATTCGAACCAGATGAGCTCCGTGATCGTGTACGCGTCCCAGTGCGGCTTCGCGACATCGAGCTGCCGCTTGCTGTTGATGAGACTGAGGAAGTATCCATGTCTGTTGCAGCGATGGATGTCGATGACAACGGCGTAGAAATAGACGAACTGGTTGAAGTAGGCACAGCCAATGGTATGTCGATCGAACTGCTTGAAGTTGACAAGATAACGGAGTCTTTTGTGGAAGTGGAGATCTGAGTGCTGTCGAACGAAGCAATGTTTGACGTTGTCGATGAGGTCCCTTGGACAACAGATCCACTCGTACTACGCGACCACGTCCGAGTGCCAGTATACGAGCCAGTACGGGTGCGTGATGCCTCGCTGGAAGGAGGGGATACGGTGTTCGACAACGTGTCCGTGCCGGTGGCTGAATCATTGGTCGTTGGCCCCGAGGCGGAAGCGGTTTCAGACGATGTCGAGGCTGAGCTGGCGCCCGGGCTGCCTGCTGACAAAGTGGAGAACGAGGTCGTGGCCTCACTCGACGAGAGGGTAGCTGTTGTCGAGCCGCCAAATTGTGATTGGCTCGAGCTGGACGAAGAGCCCATAGAGCTGGATTGGCCAGCAGAGGGGACACCTGCTGTTGGATTTGTAGAAGTCGTTCCTGCAGACTGTCCGCTACTGGAAGCAGCAGAGCACTGACTGTCGTTGGTGGATCCGATCGTTGGCCGAGACGTGGCAAAGACGACGGAAGAGGTTATTGGGGTGTTTCCTGAAGCGAGTCCGTTGGAAAGGGTGCCGGAAGTCGCTACAGTTCAGGAGGTAGAAGACTGAGAGAACGCTTCCGACCCTACCGGTCCAGACGTGGCAGATTGACCACCCGTTGCTGATCCCAAGATGGTTGCAGTCACACCAGACTACTCAGAATACACCCCAGCCGAACTTGAAAGGCTTTGACTCTGCGCCCCAGAAGTTCCACCAAGCGACGAACTCATTCCCGAAACGGTGGAGCTAAAGCTGTCCGCCGGGTCGTCAGCCGAGACATTATTCAACCGCAAAGCAGAGTAAGACGGGTCGTTTGATGGCTGTGTGCTGTTAACGGAGTCGTAGAAAGAGCACTGATCCTTGGTATAGCTGAATGCGATGCACCTGGGGAGCGCTAGGCATTCGTTCTCACAGTCTGCCCCGCTGGTACGCTTCCGGAGATGTTGGCTCATCGTTTCTCCAACGTAAAGAACCCCGCATGTGATAAGCCAGCTCATATCAGCGTTCAAAGGTGACAATAGAAGTACGTTGTAGTCCGGACATCGGCCGATTTCTGTATCAAGAATCCTGGCGTACACCGGATCAACGGTACCTGTCGGTGTGCTTGTACTCGGCGCCATAACAGCTGTAACGATAGTAGTACCTCCTGCGATGTAGTCTGTCGTAAGACCACCCTGAATAGTGGTGTATAACCGAGTGCCCGAGGAGACTATGCTTGTCGTTCCTCCTACGACGGTGGTCATAGTTGAGCCGCCAGTGACGTACATCGTTGTTGATGCAGAAGCTGAGCTTCCAGTACCAGATGTGGTCATGCTAGCTTGAATGGAGGTGCCTCGACGCGCCGCGGTGAACTTTATGGTCCTCGTTTGGCCACCGCTGTTGACCACAACGGCATTCGGGGGCGCAAGACTGACTATCTTTCCTTCAATCGTAATCGCTGTCCCACCTATCGAACTCGTCTGGCCATCGACATATGCAGTACTCTTCTCGCGCGGCTCGTAAGCGGTGTGCTTATGCCCGTTCGCTTGGAAAACAGCCTGAAGAGTCGGGAATGGCGAGGTAGTCGCCGGGGTGACGGTTAAAACGCCCACAATAAACTGTACAGTGCTTGTTCGGCCATCGCCGGTGACCACAAGGTCATTTGGCGGCGCCAGACTTATCGTTGCTCCATCGATGCTGACGGCTGTTCCGCCTATCGAAATGGTTTGGCCCTCGACAACAGCAGTACTCTTTTGTCTCGGCTCGTAAGCGGTGTGCATATGGCCATTTGCTTGGAAGACGGCTTGTAAAGCTGAGAATGCCGTGCTGGTCTGGCCACCATTCACAAGCACAAGGCCACTTGACTTGGGGAGAGGCTAATCGTCTGGCCATCGAGCACTGCAGGTGGTCCTCCGATCGAGATTGTCTTGCCATTCAAAACAGCAGTATCGCTTCCATTGGGCTCGTATGCAGTATATGTATGACCACTAGCCTGGAAGGTAGTCCATCGAGCCGACGTAGGGATTTCTGATGTGGGCTGACTTGATGCACCACCAGTCTGCGGTAGCTTTGTTGTGAAGCTCGTTGTTCGGACCTGGCCATTATCAATCACTACCAATCCTGTCGGGCCTAGACTGAGCGTTATACCATCCGTAACGAGTGGTGCGCCACCAGCCGTTATGGTGTGTCTTCCGATTATAGCAATGTTAGAGCCAATTGGTTCATACGCGGTGTATACTTAGCCATTGACCGTAACCACCTCCTGTGGCACAGCAGCCCAGGTCGTGGTCCTAGCATCAGTCGCTGGTGGTGTCGTCGGGTATGATAAGCTGGCAGGTTGAGTACCAGTAAAGAAGAGGGTACGGGTTTGACGATTCCCCACAACCACTATGCCTGAGGGTCCCAAGCTGACAATGCGTGAGTACATCGTGATGGGAGGACCACCGACTGAAATTGTAGTACCGTCCACGATGGCTGTGTTTGTGCCTTTTGGCTCGTAGGCTGTAATGGTATGTAGACCTATCGTGAAAACGAGCTCGTAGTTCTCAAGTGGTGAAGCTGTTTGTGTTGACGTTGGCGACTCGCTGGATGCGGTGATGGAGTCATGGGAGGCGCTTGCAGTAGCCAGACTATCGCCAGGGGAAGATGTGGGTGTAGATCCGCTGCTGCCTCCTTCTATTGCTGTTCGGCCAGTGCTGGAAGCTGAGCTAGCTGAGCTCAGGCGACTGTCTTTGTGATCAGTAGTAGTGCCCAGAGGCGTCCCAGCGTTGGTGAGGCCACCATTGCCGATTGTAGCGCTGAACGTATATGGTATGGTGGATCCGTTCGTCGAGACCCAGCCGTGTGACGGCAATCTCACGGTGGACATGGAACAAGTGCGATGGACGATGACCGTAACGACAGATTTGCGTCCTAAACCAGGTCGGCCTCGTGAGCTACCGTGCCGCGACAACAGACTGAGGATACTGACCGTGTTGTCCCTGGCCCAAAGCGAAAGTGGTGAGATAGCTCAGCGCCAAGCTGGCTTTCGAGAGCCTCATGGCGAATTGGTTAGTTAAAAGAACAAACGCTCGTCAGATCAAGGAGTGTCGTTCCGCGTACAGAAGGACAAACTTACTTGTGCCGCCCATCACTTAGAGTTTACCAGACCAAATTCCTGGACCATCCACGAACGCCTGAGACTCTTCCACCGAGCCTCAGAATGTATCCTGTCGGCAATCTCGACCAAGGAGCCTCAGAATGTATTCCGTCGGCAATCGTGACAGCGTTCACGGCGCCAAGACAGGGAGGAGTGCGGGTGCAATGTCGGGCCGGAGTGCAGTTTGCAACTAATGATCGTAAGAGCGGCCCTTGGCTTGAAGGGAGTAGATTTTACGAAAGATATCGAGTGGGCGATTTGGAACCGTCGGGGTGCGGTGGGCAAACAGTCGTGTTTCCGGTATAGGCGACACGAAGGAAAGCCTGCCAACCACCGCAAAATGGACGGCAGGATGGTGGAGGGCGCGACAAGAGTTCGTGCATCAAGCTAGAAGCAGCTTTGTGTCGGAGAGTGTGAAAAGTACCTGCTAGAAGAGCAGGAGAATATAGCAATGATTGTCAACTCCCCATATTCACCTACCTGAGCCGTTCGCCGCTGAGGCGTAGGCGGGTATAAGCATCCCCAATCGCCGCAGGCTGAAAATCGAACTCTATGATGAGATGCATGCACGGTAGGTGTTCTCGTACATGTTTAATACGGGAGGTAGGCGGTATGTATACACAGATGGGAGGGATTGAAGGATTGAAGGACTGCAGATGAAGTAATTCATTGGGAAGGTTAGCCGAGGGAACTGGGTGTACCCAAGGATGGTCACAAGCACAAACACCTATCGCAGGATGCAGCAGTCTTCCACAATGACTAACTATATGTGAAGATACCACATTAACAAAACAACCAGGAGCTTGAGATAAGTGCGCTGGTGAGAAGGTTTCAATGTCTTGGCTACGTCTACGCCACTCATATCGTCGAGGGCTGGTCGATTGCCATCATGTAGAAGAGCCGTCCGCCTTCGAAACACCTATCGCATGCAACATCGAGGACATCTCAAGTACGCGGCTTCTCCTTCTTCTCCTTCCACAGCGCCATCAGACCCACACCCGAAACCTTGACCACCTTGAATCGCACACCGGGGATATCACCCTTGGCCTTGCCCTTGCGACCGAAACCGGCGAGGAGCACTTCGTCGTTCTCGTCTACGAAGTTCAGGCAACCGTCATTGGGGACTGTTAAGAATACGTCAGTGCCGGTCCCGAACAGTGGAGGGTTTGCTGAGCGCCACAAGATAGCGTGACATACCGAAAGCGGTGACCTTCTTGCCGTTCTTGATGAGTTGCACACGAACGCACTTCCGGATGGCGGAGTTTGGCTGCTTGGCCTCAACGCCGACCTTCTCGAGGACGATGCCCTTGGCGTGTGATGATCCCTGGTGTACCATGTTAGTCACGGACCTCGTCCTTCAACATCCCGTTATCTCTCCGCGGTCTCTTGACCCTTCTCCTCGTCTATGCAGATGCAGGTATGGTGGATGGTCTTGGTGTAAACGTACTCCAAATGGTGATGACTTGTATGCCGTACCCAACAGTCTCTTCTTGTAGTGCAGATCGGCCCATTGCTGGTCACGGCGATGCGTGCGCAGCTTGCGAGCTGCCAAAAGGCCTCTCGGCTTGCCTTTACCCATCTTCGCTGTTGTGAACTGTCAGCGCGTCCTCCCAGATGGCCTATTTCGCTGATGTCGGTGGCTGTGCTGAGGCTCGTGACCATGCAGCAAGTTGACCAGGATGGTATGTGGTACTTCGCGCAGGAGATGGTGGTCTGCTTACCGGTTGTTGATGGGTTGTGGTGGATGGAGTGTCGACGCTATCGAATCTGAAGTTCGTCGTGAAAATCGGCTTTGAGGTGCGCTCTTGGCAAGCACGGGCCACCCGATGAGCGACTTCAATTTAACGCACAGATCTGACTTCACCTTTTCTCCTACTTTCACACGACATGATACTTGCGGAACAAATGCTGTATCTGACCGCCATCGTACTATTCAACAATTACTATTTACGGGAGCCGAACTCTCACGAGCTCGCGCCTAGATACCCGGCACAAACACCAGATCTCGCTGCTTCGTAGGCCTTCCCGACGGTGCATCACTCGCGTTGCGCGCCAGATCGCACACCCCTTCTCGTCGATTCTGTGATTCCCTACTGTGTTGGACTGCTAGATGCTACCTGACTTTTCTAGCTATATACTCGCTCAAAGCTGTGCCCGTATCTCACTCCGATCCGATCCGCAGTCTTGCCGACTCTCATACTCACGAGTAGCCACAATCTCCCTCTCTCGGTAGAACACCTGCCGAGATACAGCACATCTACATATACATATACATGTATCTCATTGGCAATCATGGTCGCACCGCTAGCTTGCGCTCATTTTGTGGCCGCTGGTCTTGTGGTCCATCGCGATTTTCCGAGCATTTCTTCCCCGCTTTCGGCCCCCATTTGTTGTTGTTCCGTTCCACACCACACCAAAAAGATCGACATATATATGTAGCAAAACACCTGCAAAAAGAGTTCAATGCCGAGGCCGCCGAGTACCGGTGGACCAGAATAGAGTTTGCATTATTCAGCCCTTCAAAACATCTTCATCTTTGACTTCACTTTCCATCTCGACATCTCTTGGATCACACGACTTTGAGTGAAGTGAACCGCCACGATGCGCTTCTACAACAGCAAGGAGAAGGAAAGCACCGTATTGGACTATGCGCCCGAGAACGGGTACGGTGGCGATGGATATCCTCCCCACGACTACAACAACGATTATAACTACGATGGACCTCCAACCTGCCCTCCGCATACTACAGAGCGGAAGCTAATGACGCGTATTGATTTGCATGTCATCCCGTTTCTGTGTATCATGTACCGTCAGTGTCCCCGGACTCCCTGTAGCTTCTGCATGCTAACAGCGCCCAGTTCTCGCCTTCTTAGACCGCATCAACATCGGCAATGCCAACGTGTACGGGCTAACTGACGAACTCGGACTAATTGGCAATCAGTAAGTTCCCACCAAGCCTCTCGTACTTGAGCAAAATGCTAACAACAATCGATGCAGGTACAATATCGCACTGACCATCTTCTTTGTGCCGTACTGCCTGTTCGAGATCCCGAGCAACATCCTCCTCAAAAGGTTCAAACCTCATATCTGGCTACCGTTGAACATGTTCTTGTTTGGGTTCGTTACGATCATGCAGGGACTGGTGCAGAATGCTAGCGGTCTGTATGCGACCAGGTTCTTCCTTGGTGTTTTCGAAACTGGCATGTTTCCGGGCTGCTTTTATCTGATTGGAATGGTGAGTAGAAGTAAAGAAGATGAAGAGAGGAACGCTGCGGTAGGCTAACGAACTGTGTAGTGGTACCGACGAGCTGAGGCCCAAAAGAGATTCTCCTTCTTCTTCAGCTCGACAACCCTCGCCGGAGCCTTCGGAGGACTTCTCGCAGCCGCAATCGGCAAAATGGACGGAATCCGAGGATACGCTGGCTGGCGTTGGGTAAGCACTCTTAGCCAAAAGTCCGCAAGCTCTCGCTAACATACCTACAGATCTTCATCCTAGAAGGCCTCCTCACAGTCCTCGTCGCCATCGTCTTCTTCTTCGTCATGCCCGACTTCCCGGAGGAATCCAAATGGCTCACCTCCGAAGAAAAATCCTACGTCGCCGCCCGCCTCCGCGAAGACCAAGGCCGATCCGCCCGCGACCGGCCCATCACACTCAGCGACGTCGGCAAAGTCTTCGCCGACTATAAAGTCATCGTCGCCGGCTTCATGTACTTCGGCCTCATCGTGCCCGCGTACAGCTACGCCTACTTCGCGCCAGGAATCATCGAAGGTTACGGCTACACGCCCATCGAGACGCAACTGCACTCCGTCCCGCCATGGGCAGCTGCGTTCGGGTATTGCATGCTTGTTGCCACGCTGTCGGATTATTTCATGCACCGGTTTGGGTTCGCTATTTTCAGCATTTGCGTGACGATTACCGGGCTGGGTATACTCATCTCCGTCCACGATAACGTGAAACTGCAGTACGGCGCTCTCTTCCTGGTGACCATGGGGACATACACGGCGATGCCGATCGTAGTGTGCTGGTACAACATGAACCTCGGAGGGCACCACAGACGAAGTGTAGGCAGTGCGTGGCAGATCGGCTTTGGCAACCTCGGCGGGATTATTGCTACCTTTGCATTTGTGGCGACTGATGCGCCGAAGTTCGTCACTGGGTACTCGATTTGTTTCGGATTCGCGGCTATTAGTATCTTGTCTTGTTGCATTTATGGTTACGGATGCTGGTCGGAGAACCGGAAGCGGGAGAAGACGCCGGTGGATGTTGGGTTGACGGAGTATGAGAAGACGGAGCTGGGGGATATGAGGCCGGATTATCGGTACTTGCTGTAGTCGGCGGACGAATAACTTGGCGACCTCGAAGTTTCTCTCCTCGATTTGGACAGTACTCTCGCTCGATGCCAGACAGCATAGCAAAATGAAGGGCAGTACAGATTTTGAGTCTTGTTGCTTACGAGGACAACAAATGATTCCTCCAACAGTCTGTCCGGTTAGTTCGCGGTCCCCGCAGACTTGGAGGCTCTATCGTGCTGCCTGGTGAGGTGCTAGACCAGCAGGGTAGTACTAAGCTTCTGACCGGCAGGGAGATATTCCCAATCATCTGTGTGCATGTATGCTTTCCCCATGCGTTGGTGCCTATCAGCCTGCAGCATACGCGTCTGGTTTTGGCGCAAGGTGCGACTCTTTTTGATGGCATGCTCAAGTGGTCGGCAATTTCGGTATTTTGGCACAAATGGCGACCTACAAAGCTGCTCGCAATGGGCGAAGCTTCGTGAGTTTGTTGTTATACGACGGAGTATGTCGTTGATCGACGTTCAGCTGGTGGAGCCTCGAGTACGCTCTGATTGGCTACAAGCAATGTCTTCCATCCTTCCATCGTACATACCGCACGGGCTTTAAGAAAAGGAAGCTCAGCCACCAACTGTCCATCAAGGGCATCGCGTCCTCCTTAGTAATTTACCATCCCGCAAAACTCGCCAAGATGCAATGTACGAAGCGGCCTGCTAGGACGCCCAAGACTCGTGGTCACGCATGAGCTACAAGGCGATGTCCATTGGGCTGAGGATGGCACAACCCCACGATGCTATTACGGGTGTTGGCTAGTTGTATAGTCACCAACAATGCCTTTACTTCGTTTCAAGATGCATCAGGATCATGGTGTCCGTGAAGGATAGTATAATACCTTCGAGTACCGCCTTGGAGAGCCGAACTTCCTCATAGAAAATCAACTGCCACGATCCCCCAAGCCGAGACTCCTTCACTACTACTCTTGACACCAGGCACAATCGCTCACCATGGACTACGAGACGCTCACAGTATGGCAATCTTTCCGACGATGGCCGAGGGTGTCGCTGTACTCGCTCGCTTTGGCCATGAACATTTTCTTGTGGGGGTTTGATACTGGGATAGTAGGCGGAATGGCAGGTTTGGATCCTTTCAAGTCAGTCGAATTCTCATTCCTGCCTAACAATTTCCGAACTTGACTAACACAGCTATAGGAAGGAGTTCGGGGTATTCGACAAAAAGCAGGACGACTATATCATCCAGGCAATCTGGCTGTCACTCTGGGCCGTGGCCTTTCCTCTTGGAACGATGGTTGGAGCGGTAATCGGAGGATATATTCAGGATCGCACTGGTCGCAAATCCACGCTGGGATTGGGATGTGCTCTTTCCGTTGGCGCGATCACACTCGCCTACTTCTCTGATCTGACGCCAAACCCGCAAGCGGCCTACTTCGGGGCGAAGTTCACTCAAGGCTTTGCCGTAGGGGTGCTCATGTGCAGTACGCAGACGTACATGTCCGAGATCGTGCCCGCACGACTTCGCGGGCCCATCATGGCTCTCTTCCCAGCTTTCACGCTGATCGGCAACCTTGTTGCGGCAATTGTCATTCTATCTCGCGATGGCGTGAAGGGCCCGGCTGCATACCGGATTGCAATCGCATCGGAATACCCGCTATCCATTGTTCCGCTCGTCCTCACGATCATTCTCCCGGAATCTCCTGTATACCTTCTGCGCAAGGGAAAGATCGCTGCGGCCCAAAACTCCTTCCGCAGGCTCCACGGCAGCAAAGTCGCCGCACTGCATCAAGACCTGTTCGAAGACATGAGCAAGGCCATATCAGAGGAGGCATATAAGTCCAACGGGCGCGCGTCCTACTGGGAATGCTTCCGTGGCACGAACCTGAGACGGACAATCATCGTGGTTTGCGCCAATGGGATGGCAGAGACCATGGGCTTCAACCTGTTGGGCAACGTCAGCTACTTCTTACAGCTGCTCGGAATACCAGACACTGCCAGCTTCATTCTCCAGATAGTTGGGATCTTTCTCGGCCTGGGGGCGAACGTTGCATCTTTCTGGACCCAGCTCAAATTTGGGAGACGGCCGCTCATCCTCTGGACACTTGGTGCTACATCCGTCTTTTGGCTCAGCATAGGTATTGCAGGCTTCTTCAAGGGAGTCGCCGTCGGCTGGTGAGTTCATCTCCTCGAACTTGCATCTCTGACATGCATTCCTGACAAGTTACTGACGTCCTTCTTCCGCACAGGTACGCAGGAGCAGGCATGATGGCAGTTATCACAACTGTCGGCATCGGTTGCTGGCCAGCCTCATTCGTCGTAGCAGCCGAGACGTCATCCCTCACGCTTCGTTCAAAGACCAACGGCATCGGCTGGTTCCTCGGCGGTATCATCCAAGGCGCCGGCGGGTTCGGCACGCCATATTTATACAACCCAGATGCTGCCAACCTGGGCGCTAAAACCGGCCTCGTGTTCGCAGGCACATCCGCAGCCGGAGTGCTTCTGACGTACTTCTTCCTGCCCGAGCTCAAGGGCAAGAGCACCGTGGAGATCGACAGGGTGTTTGAGAAGGGTCACTCCGTGCGCAGAGTGGACACCTCGGGCTTTGAAAGAGTCGACACCGAGGACAAAGACACGGCTTTGACAAATCTGACCTCGCGAGGATCACGAGCACCATCGACTGCAAGCAGCAATCTTTATGATGCACCGCCGGCACAGGCCTGGGAGCCACTGCGTAAGCGGCCTACGTTTTGAAGTTGTAAGAATGCGAGAGCTGACATGGCTCGTAGGGACGGGAGAAAAGCAAGATGCGTAGCGATCTGTGTAAAGTAGACGGTCTGCTCAAAGCGGATGTATGCAAAAATACTCTCAATCTGTTTTCCGGACAGCTGCACTGCGCATGAACGTGGTCCGTGCATGCTCGACCTGCATGCTCGACCTCGACCTTCGACAAGGCTGTGCCTCTTTCTTCCTCTCCCCATCCACCTTCACGCACAATCACAACCTGTGACGCGTACGAGCTGAGAAGCTACGCTAAATGTTAGCTCCCACTATGCGATCATCTTAACTTACTGCGCTGGTGAGCTCCATGAACTGATCGCGAGCAGAGCCTTTGCGGACTAAAGAGCTGTTGATACAGACTGCCGTAATTCCGAGCCTAAGTCAAACCAATCTCGTTCTCTGTCTAGTCATGTCCACGCCCCCTCCCTCCCCGATGCGGTCCATCACCTCCCCCACGACCGCCACGGCCCGCACCCCTCCCCGCACCTCCTTCACCAGGCCCATCATCATCGTCATCACCGCCAGGTAGATTCATAGCAACGATATCGCCAGTAGTGTCCTTATCACAGAAGTCGTAATGGATGCAACTGGCATGCTTTTTCCAAAGACTCTTCCGCAAGATCCCAGACTTCCGCAGCTCCTGGTTCGAGCCGTCAAACTTTCCATGAGTGCCCATACCTCCACCAAGAGCTAGATCTTTAGGCCTGACACTTCCGCCCTGCTTGAAGAAAGTGGTAATATTCTGTCCAAGAACCGGGGTCAGCTGAAGCTGTGCAACCCAGAACTTGTTGCGCTCTTTGAGCTTGTCCTGGTTCTTGTTCATATACTCCTCGGTGGATTGCAGGACCTTCTTAATCTCTCCAGACTGCCACGTTGGTTCGTTCCAGAGCATCTCGTTGTTTTCGCCGAGCCAGTTCTTCGTGTTGCTGCCAACGGACCAGACGTACTTTTCCATGGGATGGCCATCGGGCACGGGGGTTCCAGTGGCGAGGATAACGTTGCGGTTGCTTTCTACAGCATGGCTGTAGCTCGGGTTCGGCTCGTCTTTGGAGGGCGATTCCAAGAGACGCTCGCCGAGGAAGTGCCACGCAGTATCGGCCCAAAGCTTTCTCAGGGCAGGATCCTTCAGATTTTCGAATCGGATCTTGATGATGACGATTTCGGGCGGGTGTTCTCTTGCAAATTTCATGATCTGCTCTGCAGATAACGAAGTCAGTCATTGTAGCCTTCTTGAAGAAAGTGTTGCATACTGGCGAGATGATTTGGCTTTGCCTCCTTCGCATCCTCGCTGAAGTCATCGCCGGTGTTCTTAGCAACGCCGTGGACAGCAATAAAGTGCCTTTCATCTTTGCCTGGAGCGAGGCGCAGGTCAAAACTTCTGTTGCCCGTCATCATTTGCTCGTACAGATTCTTCTCCTGGCATTGGTAGCTGAAATCGGCCAGACCATCCTTGTACGTTGCGGCATCGTGCGAGCCTGGAAAGATGAACCACGTTACTGGGATCTTCTTCGCAAGTTCTGGGTCGAGTTTCTTCGAGACCAGATCTCCCATCCAGCTGTGGGAAGTGAGTATAGCATCCTTACAACAACTAATTTGGGCGACGACCTACCTGGCTGGCTGGAGACCTTGCGGAAAGCCAGGCATGTTGGGCGTTGTATTGCTGGATATTGGCTTGTAGGATAGTTGATTGGTATACAAAGGGTACTCAATGGCGTAGCTATGAGCAGCCAACTCTAAGGTAGTGCTTTTTATCCGAGGGGTAACAAGCCTTCTGGACCTGCAGCGGCAGCATCGAACGAGCAGGTGGGGTCCGACCTCGTGCTGGCCCCATCCCAAAGAGGAAGGCACCTCTCTTCGGGAGGAGAGGAATCTTAGAACTGCTACAACTTCCTGGCAGCTACGAAGTCGATCGCGTCTGGTCTTAGAAGCATCTTTCGGCCGGGTTGGAGGTAAGATTACCGAGACTACGGTATCAATTGGCCCGCCATCTTGTCGTGGTCCATGAATAGGCTCTCAGCCTGTCTGAGCAGCCACAGTCTGGTATTTGGGTCGCTCACTGATCCTCAGTACCTTAAGTCGCCAATGATACGTCTATGCAGACAACAAAAAGTTATCTACTCCGTATCCTGCGTTCAGATCTGGGCGGCAATGCAATTTAACCTTCTTACTAACCAGCACTAATGTAACTCTATCTTCCCTCATCTCAACTTTAACTCCTTCCTCTTGTCAGATACCTACGGAAGACTGAGCATGGTCTCATGCAGCTCAACCTGAGCTGTACTGGCATTGCGGGCTCGCAAGTGTCTTAGCCACAGAGATGAGCCGCTCGGGGTTTTCACCCACGTCAGGATCATGGGTCAAACCAGGAGGCAGGAAGCTGTGGCGTGGTCTGGCGTTGATTCTGGTGGGTTATGCAGTGTGGTATGTCAGTCTCGGGAAGGGCAATGTCGCTCCGCCACTACCACAATCCATGTCTTCTACAAACCGGATGTGTGAGATGTACCCGGATACTGGAGATATCGCCATCTCAGTCAAGACTGGAGCGACCGAGGCCATGAACAAGCTGCCAGCAATTCTCGACACGTCACTGAGCTGCATCCAAGATGTCATGGTATTCTCGGATTTGAACCAGACCTATGGCAATACCAAGATCCACGACGTTCTATCCCGGTTCTCTCCAATGGCCATGAAGCAAAACAAGGATTTCGATCTCTACCGAGCCCAACTCGAGCTCCAAAGCAATGGCATGGAAGACGAAATCGAGGATCTGGTACGGATGCCAGCTCACGTCAACCACTGGGCTACTGCTGGTCACAACGCTCCGTGGGCGTTGGATAAGTACAAGTTCATCCACATGCTCGAGATGGCGTATGAACTGCAGCCAGGACGGGCTTGGTACCTCTTCATTGAGCCGGATACCTACCTTTCCTGGCCAAATCTCAAACGATGGATCAAGACCCTGAATCCAACTCAGAAGCTGTTCTTCGGAAACGCCATACAGAAAAGCGACGATCGAGAGCCACTCTACTTCGCACACGGAGGGAGCGGCTTTCTCATCTCCAGTGTTGCGTTGAAGGAGTTCGCTGTCGACCACAAAGGCACCGCCAGCTCGCTCGATTCTCGAATGCATGAGTATTGGGCTGGAGACTTCACCGTCGCTGATACATTCTACGACAACATGGGTTTGAAGGTTACCAATGCCGCTCCGATGTTGGGCCGGGAGGACTCACGTTCGTACGCTTTCGGCGAAGGCCGGTGGTGTCAGCCTGTGATAACCTTGCATCACATGCAAGCTGAAGATTTCAAGGAGATCTCAGCCATAGAGCGGACGTCGGAGTACTCCCAGCTACTCTTGCGAGACGTGTATCAGAAGGTGTTCCCAGATGGTCTGCCGTCGCAGAAAGCGGACTGGGACAACGTAGCGGACGCAAAGGAATTTGCACTCAATGCCAACGCACGAGTGACTGTCAAGAACGGCAATTCTGTCGATGTCGTTGATCCGCACAGCAACCTCGAGTCATGTCGCATCGCCTGCGAGCACAACGAGAAGTGCTTTCAGTTCACATGGCGCAACACCACTATCGACGAGTTCGGAACGCCATGGGGCTGGAGTTACAAGCATTCCTGTGTGCTGAGTAGTGCTTTCCGGCTGGGATCTGCGAAGCCTGCTCAGGAATTCTGGGCGAACTTGCAGGAAAAGGATACGTACAGAGCATGGCACAGTGGGTGGCTTAATGACAGGATCAACACTTGGGTCAGCCAGCACCGGGAGTGTCCCAGTGGCGATCATTGGACTACCGACAATTCGATTGTAGAAGCTTGATCTAATGAGCTAGTCTCATCGTATTATAAGGCTTGGGACAATCAATTGACTGTTTGCTAAAATTCTGTAACAAACATAAGGATATTGAGAAAACTTCAGACTGTGGTAACTCCAGCTGACGACAGCTGCGAATCATCTGGGCATACAGCCAAGCCCATGGTTTCATTCGGACTCGAGTAGCCAGGCGAAGCCTTTCATGGTGTCGGTCTCCCACTGCTTCGACTGCGGCAGGTCCTTGAAGGTGTAGAAGAAGAAGTGCGGCAGTCCTGGATAGAGGTCCAGCCGTGCGAGGATGCCTTCACCCTTCAGGATGTCGTCGAAGATCAGCGACTCGTCCCTCGCGGTATCTATGCCAGCTACCTGCGAGTACGTCTTCGGAAAGCCTTTGTGACCAAGGCTGTTCTCTTCGGACCATATCATCGGAGCGAAAAGGCGAGAGTTGACGTCGGCCTTCAGTGCGCTCTCTTTGAACTGCTCCATGCCGGCAGAACTGGTTACGCTGTGCACGCATTCGTCTTGCGAGCTGCTCAGATTCCTCTCACGATACTTCTCCGGCAGGAGATGAGCATCTTTCGGCCCTATCCGAACGCCGGCACAGCTCAGCCACACTCCGGTGAGAGCAGGTTGGGTGTGGTTATCACGAGCTAGATGTGCGATCACATTCGCGATATTGCCACTCGAGCTGAAGCCTCCCACGATGAAGCCTCTCGCCGTATCAGCACCGAGAGTGGTAACATTCTGCGCAATCCAGACAAAAGCGTCCCAGCTATCCTCGATGGTGGTGGGAAAGGGGTGCTCAGGCGCAAGGCGATGGGTCGGGGCAACTACCACAGCATTAAATCGTTTGACGAGCGATCGTGCCAGCGGTGCCAGTGACATAGGATCTCCCATGATGAAGCCGCCGGGGAAACACAGCACGATCACAGGCGAATTTTGCGTCTGACCCACTGTACTTGCAAACTTAAACACCTTCAGCGGCAGTTCTGTGCCATCCCGGGATGGAGCGTGTAAGGTCTCTTCGGCAACTTCGGGGTCTTTCTGATCGGCTTGCAGCACTGACTTCACATAGTGCCGGAGAATTGCAAGAGCTTTTGTCGGGTTCGACCAATCGAGGCCTGGAGCCTTGTATGTCTTCAGGACCTGCAGCAATTCGTCAGCTCCAGGTAGATGAGTGATGCACAAGACAGCTTGACCTCTTCGAACTCAGCACACGGCTTGGCGAGATCGAGCACTTGCTGTGGTGTGAGGCTCGTGAAGTCCATTCTTCAACATCATGCGTTAGTACCGGACATCGAGCTAATTCTCCAATGGGGTGAAGGAGACTGTCCACACAACGTACAAGAATAAATGAGATATTGGAGAGTCGGCGGTCTTCTAGACTGGCGACTCTCCTTGTGCAACAACTATCTTCCGAGACCTCTCAAGCGGAACTTGATCTGGCGGCGTGGCATCAAGCTGTACGTAACATTACCTCCATACACCTTGTGCTGAGTTTCAGGTCATCTGAACTACTATCTGGCCAGCATGCTACCATGCACGTACTAGCTTCAGCTATCTGCAGAACCGAGCTACAGCCAAATGGGATCTCAGCATTCAAGTGAGCAGAAACGACGTTTCGCATATCGAAGTCATCATGCAATCACATCGGACATCTCGTACTCCATGACATTTCGTGGACTCACATGCGGCCAAAAGCATCATGTGCAAACCAGATGTGAGCCTTCACCATTGTACTGAAGCTATCACTATCACGTACTTTCACGTACTTTCACTTGTGCTGGAAATGGCGAGCCGCACGCGGGTCACTGTTATCAGCATGTACATTCACTTTCAGCTTGATTCATGGGAAGAATACGTTGCAAACATTTTTAAAAGTTCTTTGCCTGCTCGGTCTTCCTTCATTGTAACACCACCTTTCGCATCCCCCGTCCGAAACAAACATGTCTCAAGGAAGCGGCAAAAAACAGTCCACCCCCAACTCTACATCGACTTGGCAGTACGAACTCCTCGGCCATGAGGCCTTTGAAACTTTCAAGGAGAAAATCTTGAGATTATCTGATGACATCAAGGCTTCCACGATCGACAACGTCCGACGTCTCCCTGGTGGCAGCTTCAACCGAATCGTGGCAGCACATGTGAGGTAGGAGTCCAACTGTATATCCCAAACTCTGGCGAAAGACGTCGTCTTTCGCATACCGCGCTCCTCCGGCGTTGAGAACCTCTCCAAACATCTCCAGGCTCAAGCTTCAGCAGAATACCAAGCAGCAATCCAGACCCAAGCGGCTGTTCTGCGGTTTGTCGGCCAGCAAGCGATTCCCGTGCCCGAAGTGCTGGCTTTCAATGCGAATACGGTCAACGCCATCTAGCGAGAGTACACCTTACTATCTCATGTTTCTGGAACTTCGCTCGACCTTGTTTACGAGAGCATGTCATCAGAGGAGAAGCTTGGAATCGTCGAGCAGTACGTATAGCTGCTGGCCGATCTCGAGAAGACCAAATTTTCACAACCTGGACCCCTCAAGTATGCGGCGAGTGACGAAGGTACAACAAGATGGTCCTGGTTTGATGGCGACAGCGGCACAGTGAAGGGTGGAATCGATGTTGGTGTGTTTAGCAAAGGCACAGGTAACGATCGGCCAGCTCCCATACTAATTCCTGCCGACACGGGAAAGTCTGCTCTGTCGTTCATTGAGGAGGAGCTCGACGCATGGCATGTTGCACTGCAAGCTCACGATGATCGGGACGGGTTGAGCTTCAAGCAAGAGTATTTTGGGAGACTAAGGCACGTCTGCTCACAAATGCACGATGATGCTCGCTTCAGTCGCGCCCTGGAACGAAGCGAGTTCATCTTGCACCATTGGGATCTCGAGGATCGCAACATCATGGTACGGCGGGATGGTGAAGGGACGCAAGGGAAGTGGCTGATCAGTGCTGTTTTGGACTGGGACGATGCCATATCGATGCCTTCGGACCCTGACTCGCTGTCCACCTGCCTGGCTTTGGGGCGGTCCGGCACGTGAACCATCTCAGTCCTCGGTGGACAACTTCGAAGGGGACGTGGACACGCTGCCACCTATGCACTTTTCGGGACTGACCGGGGACCATCGGCAGATCAAGAATCGTTTCGAAGCCTTGTTCACGGAACAAGTGTTGAGCATCACCGGTGAAGCTAGCATGGAAGCATATACCGATGCAGCGTACGGTACAGGTCGTTGGCTTCGACGCATCTGGCGTTTTGCGCAGCATGGCTTTAACAGCAACCATCAAGACTATCTCCTCCGGATGTTGGAGAAAGAGTGGACCGAGACCTATGGATACGCATGTCTCAAGCCTGCATATTCGGACGATGAAGATGCTGGAGAGTCCGAAGCGTCTGATGAGTCGATTGAACATGCTTCGCATAGTGATGAGGAGGAAGTGACAGAATCCGTGAGTACCCTTTCACTGGATCAGTGACGGTAGGTCAAGGCGGTCGAACTAGTCACTCAGTCATCGAGGATCAATTAGGTCGGGGCTCTTCATCCCAGAGGTTCAAAGCACGTCCGGAGATGGACTGTTTCTCAATACATCAATATCACGTTGGAGATCAGCATTCTGCTTTTCAAGGTCATGCAGCCGCTGATGCAGGGGCTCCATCTGCTCTTCAGCGCCTGCGCTCAGTTCTTCGATGATCTACGCTGCAAGTGAGTGCTCTGCCATTACTTGTGTCTTACGTTCAGCATGAAAGCCTACCTTGAAGACACGCCACAGACGTAATACCACCACCAGCGAGCCCACCTCTTCCAGCACACCCTTCAGTACCACATCAATGACGAAGGCGGCGGAGATGACTGTGGCATCGAGGCAATGGAACCATGATCGAAAATAGCTACTTTTGTCAGCTCCAGATCCTCAAGCAGACTTCCAGGCTTCGTAAGACACACTGCCACCCGAACACCAAGATGCTAGCCAATAATTCCGCCATGAACAAACAGCTGAACACCAGACTCACGATGCCAAGGGCATTCTGTACTTCCTGCCCATCCTTCGGCGGCACCCGACCTTCACACGTCAGTAGTTGCAAAATGAGATCCGTGAAGATGGCTGTCACGTCCAGTGACACCAACAGTAGCACGCTGTAGTGACCAGTCTTCGACGTGAGGTATCTTTTGACGAGATGCCGAGTCGACTCGGATGAAGCCGTTGCATGTCCATCTTTGGGCCGATCAGATGAAAGCAAAGGCTGCCAGTGCTCCTCCATTCCCGACCGCAGTCGATGGATGTGCTCGCGGTGGTGTGATGTTGGTGTTTTGTTCGCACTGATGGAGTGATGTTGGACTTGGCAGCTCAAGCATCGGATACACACGGCCAACGACAAGGTTCCAAGGCTCCACCTTTGGTGGGGATATATAAGGTTTGGTTGCTGTCGATCATCGCTGCGTGGGGAAGGAAGGAGACGGAAATTTTGGGATCGGGGTCCCCTTCTTTGTGAAACCACATGTTGACTTCACGAACTCGTGGTATTGGCATCCGTCATCCGTGCGACGAAGATACATTTCTGGGGACAGCATCCTTTGACGGAACGTAGCAACACTTTCAGCTCTACACCTTAAGGGATCATGATAGTCATCTGGAGTAGACGATCCCTATTTCTATCTCGCAGGAAGCCGGCTCCTGAAACCTCAGACGTCACATAGCAACAGTCGACGTCCAATTGGTGAGAAGCGTGTTCTGAGACTGACCGGAGACGTTCGTCGCGGGGAGGACGATGATGTGCAAGGCAATGTGCACATGCTTGATGCCTGCCGCGAGAGGTATAAGTACCGAGCGTTCTCCTTCATCTGAAACGAATGTTCTTCATCAAGCAAGACTTCTCAAACTTCACAATACTACATATCACAAAATCAAACAACCACTCGAAAATGTTTGCCCTCCCCCTCCTCTCCGCCCTAGCAGCCTCCTCCCTCGCAGCCCCCCACCTGAAGAAACGCGACTCAGTCTCGGGTTTCGACATCTCCCACTACCAACCCTCCGTCGACTTCGAAGCCGCCTACAACGACGGCGGCCTCCGCTTCGTCTACATCAAAGCGACCGAGGGGACCACGTACGAAGACCCGATGTTCTCAGTACATTCCCCTGCCCACACCTCCTCTACTTCACCCCGCTAATCTCTGTCGGTAGTCCCACTACGCCAAAGCAACCTCTGCAGGCTTCATCCGCGGCGTCTACCACTTCGCCCACGCAGACTCCTCTGCCACCGCCCAAGCTGACTTCTTCGTCGCGAACGGAGGCGGCTGGAGTAATGATAGCGTAACCCTGCCGGGGATGCTTGATCTAGAAGCTCCGTGCAGCGAGAGCGACGATTGGGAAGGCTGGATCAAAGACTTCTCTGATCGGTATTTCGACAAAACCTCGCGCTATCCGGTGCTCTACTCGTCTCCGAGTTGGTGGGAGGAGTGTACTGGTGATTCGAGCGCGTTTGTTGATACTAATCCTCTGGATATGGCTTGCTGGTGAGTCATTCTCCTTCCGAGGCGGGGTGTAGACATGAGCTGATGATACCTAGGAACAATGAGGCGTGTGATCCGCAAGGCAGCTGGCCGTTCTACACATTCTGGCAGAATGCTGATACAAACGATTATGGTGGTGATTCGGATGTGTTCAATGGTGATTTGACGCAGCTGAAGAAGCTTGCGATTGGTTGAGTGAAGTATAGTCAACAAAAACGCATTGTCATCACGGGACTGCGATGTGCGATTAGCACGGCCAAACCGAATTGAGACGAAATCATGGCTATTCCAAGCACCAGACGATAACGTCTCCTTTCCGTCTCGAATCGTCGTGCCAATGCGTATTGAATCCTCTCCAGCACTCGTGATACCTCGTATCACCAAGAACTTGCTCAATGGTAGGCTCAAGCTGCTCGAAGAAGGCCAGGTATTCCGGCCAGTCCTTCTTCTCGGAGGACACGTTGTCGAGATGCGTTCCCTTCCGTATCGTCTCCGTACTTGCCATATTTTCTCCGATCCATGCCACAGGGTCGGCATAGAAAACATCAGCCTCATCCATGTAACCTTCCCTTTCATCCACAGCGAGGTGTAACGGCGGTTCACAAGACAGAGCTCCAGCGTCGATCTCGGGATAGATAAGATGGCTCCGCCACGGCGTGCTGTGGCAAGGCATAAGAAATGCTACTGTTGTAGTCACAACGCCTGCACCAAATGATGAGGAGGCAGAAGCGAGCTTTTTCTCATGCTCGTGCCGTAGATAATGCATCACATCGATGACGCCGCGTTTGTGGACGTACCCGGTGTAGTAAATGATGGCAATGTCGATAGCAATGCCGACAGCGAAGAGAGCAAAGCGATTGCGGCTCGCGCGGGCGCCGAAGAACTTTTCTCCAACCGGTGCGGCGGCCAGGACGTGCAAGATCGGAAGCAGAGGGTAGATGAACCTGACCTCTTTGTGGGAGACAAGGCTGAGTATTGCCACGGATGTCACCACGGCCATCGCGAGAGCGAATCTAGTGCCATTCTTTCGGACTTCTGACGGAGTTGTAGACGTCGACGGCGCGCGAAGAGCCTGCCATACGGCTTGTACCGCGAACAGTACCGCTGTGGTAAGCAACAGCGGCAGTCCCTCGGTGATGTAGTAGTCAGGTCTATTCTTTCCGTAGAAGACAGCTAGAGACCGTACAACATTGAAGTATAGGAAGCGTAGCGGTGGAAGCACGAGCTCGCCATAGAATGCCCAGTCAGCGGCGATTGAGACAGCTAGCACGGCTGTACCGCAAATAAACGCCATCGGAGCCAGATTGAACATCGCTTGCTTCCCACCGTGTCGGACGACGAGCACGGCGGTGATGGTAGCCCAGATAATGAGATTAGTCGGCCGAAGGATGCACGCGAGAGCAGCGGCACATAGCGAGATATAGTGCTGGGTGGATGTAGTCTTTGCGCGACTTGACTCCTTATCTGCTGAAACAAAGAACATGCCCCACGGCCACAAGCGCAACGCGATAACCGTCAAAGTCGTCTCCAGCGAGTTCGACAACGTCCGTACAGAAGCAAACCACTGCCACGGACTACACACCGTCAGGACATAGGTCGCAAATGCGGCAGGGTCGTTTGTCCCATACACATCGCAGGCCAAACGATACGTGTATGCATCAGTCAAAGCAGCAAACACGGCCTGCAGAACTTTGGGAGCAGCGATCAGGACCTCGGCTCTGGCGTGCTGCGACAGATTCAGCGTCGCAGCAATCGTGTCGGCGAAGGAGTAGACGGAGGCGAATAGTAGAGGGTGAATAGACGAGCGGAGACGTTCGTGCCATTCCCAGGTAATCCAAGCATTGACAGAAGGGCCGAAAGCTGTTTCTAGAGCAGGTTCAAGGGATTGGAAGTATTCGTCCGGTTGGAAGAATGTCTTGATTGTGAGCGCATTGATCAAGCGGAAGACGAGAAGGCCGCAGAAGATCAGGCCTATGTTGATGCTCGCTGTAGGGGCTTCGGTTTTTGTGGCATCGGTGGCAGCAGGCGCATTCTGCGAGCCTTTCTTCGGTCTTGCCATTCTTGCGATTAGATGCTGAAGGGCTCGATTACATTGAGCGTTGATATGTCCACATTTCGGATGTGTCCAGCCTAGAGTCCAGTCTCCAGTCGATGCCAGCACCAGCAAGAGTGCTTCGTTTCAGCGAAGTGTCGTGGATCCTTTGGCCACGCGACTCGGCAGGCCAGCATTTAGCGTTGACAGACAAGGTACGGCCCGAACGAAGCTAGGAGTGCTAAATCCGTTACTTCCGTTCGAAGCTTCACTTTATTGTCTCCTCGGCGACATGTAACTCTTTCTCCCCCATGTACACCACACAACCACCAAATCACCACCTCGAAAATGTTCTGGCGACTACGCTGCCACTTCTGCGGTACACGCTCGGCTCACTCCAAGGGAACACACGAGTTTCAATGTACCAACTGCGAAGCCTTCAACTTCTACGACAACCACGGCAACGTCGTCGATACACCAGATAGCATCATCGCCGCTCCGCCTACTCCTCAACGAACATCATATCAGACATTCTCGCGACCACAATCGAAAGAGGCACCACGACAAGATGATAGTGTCTTCTGCAACCGGTGTCGCACCAACCAGCGCATATACACCGAAGCGCTCTCCAATTACCTCCCTGACGAAGATCACCCACAATACGCCGAGTACGAAGCGAAGCTACCACAAGCAAAGGCAGAGCTTGAGAAGAAGTACCCGCTCATCTGCAACAAATGCGCAAGCAAAGCACAACACAAGATTCGGCAGGCAGATTATTATGGGAAAACGCAGCAGACAGCAAAGATGATGCAAGACACCCGAAGGAACCGTGGTGGAAGCCCAGTAGGACGGCGGGACGACTGGGGAAAGTGGTTCATGCGGATGCTTCTGAGCTTGATCGGGATGGCTATTTACGCTAGTCTGCTGTCTCAGATCGCGTGGCACGCGTACGGCATGATGGCAGCTCTCACAACAACCGTGGCGTCAGAGGACTACGCTTTCGAGGATGTCGTATTCATCCCAAGCCTCCTGGATTGCGCCAAGCAGACTCGCTTTCTCCGCTTCGACCCATCATGCTACCAGCTCTTCGCTGCTCTGATGCCAAGAGCTCTATTCGCCAGCCTCTGTTTGATATGGTACAATCCTGGCCTCAGCAGCTGGTACCATCGCACCTGGCGCATGGAGGCTGTCGGCGGCCAAACCGAGCACTTTCGGATACAAGCATTGCTGCTGATCATTCGGTACGTCGCCTGGGTCAACTTATCAAATGTCACGACTACCAAAGGGCTCAGCAAACAGCAACTTCTCGCCGCTCACGGCTTCATGACCGTCTTCATGCTTGCCTGCCAATGGCTCAGTGAGCGCACAATCCACTCCGTGAGATGGGTGCTCCGAGGCAAGATCATGCCCAACCCAGATGAAGTTGACGTCTTCGGCGACTCGGCTGGGCCAGCCGAAGAGCAATATCATCGCCAGGCATCTTCTGTTCCACCTCAACTGCGCCTATTCGCACGAAACGAGAAACCGTTTCCTATCGAGAAGTTAGCACCACAACCAAAACGAGGCTACTCACGACTCGATTTACCAGTCAACCCGCCACCCTCGCCACCCTTCACTGACGACGACATGATGGACATCGACTCCAGCAACCACAGCGCAAACCTCCGCAGCACACACAATCACCGCACAACTCCATCTCGCGGCTGGGGTGGCATGCGAAACGAGCTCTTCGGCATCGATGACCAAACCCGTGCACAAATAGAGCGCCAGCGAGCCGAAGAAGAACAACGCACAAAGCTCCGCTACTCACCACCAGTCGCGCAAAGCCCATTCCGCGGCCGTCTCCCCCCAGCACCCATGAGCATGGAACGCCGCCTCCGCAACCCACCGACACAAGTCTCGTTCAAGAAAGCCCCGCTCAGCAAACAACAAGACTTCATGCAACAAATGCGCGCCGGCATCGACGATAGCAAAGGTTACAGCCGGCCGAATGCGGCGCAGGCTGCGGCGGCTGCACAGGGTCTTCACAGTCCCTTCTCTCTTGACGACGATAGCGACTTCTCACCTATCAAGGTCAGGATGTTGAGTGGCCTGCCCAGGAGCGAAGAGGATGATGCGGAAACATCGGCTAAGCTGCGGACGAAAGGGTCGCTGGATCTTAGGCCTGGGACTTGGACGCTGAAGAGTGATCTCGATACGTCGACTGGGCTTGAGGATATGTTTGGTGGGAGAGGCTTTAGCATTGCTGATGATGCTGCGACGCAGAATGCGAGAATTGCTCAACAGCAGCGGGCGAGTGCGGGCGGGAACTCGAAGCAGGCGCTTGTGCTGCTGGGGCTCGCAGGGGTTGTGGTGGCGGTATGTGCGATTGAACCTGTGCGACGGGCTGTATGTCTCTGGCTTGTGGGCAAGCTGGAGGGACTGGGCTATTGAGCTTTGCATGACTGATGTGAGCGTTCTGGTACGGAATATTGGAATGTGTATGCTTTTTCAGCGGTACAGCGATGGTGTTGGGGACTTGTATTTTGGAGATGATACCATTGTGCGGCGGCCACGCTGGTTATTTGTTGGTAGACTAACGATGTGATTCTTCGACCCGACGCCTCCCTACCGTGTGAGCCTGATCTTTCGTTCATCGCCTATGCGGCCATAGAGCTTTGATGCTCACTTGTGTCGCGACATCAGATGTTCGCTTTCGACCTCCACGGATGCCGCAGGCCCGATCTCTTAGAGAAGCACAGACGCGCATCCTTACTCGGCGACTTGCTCTAGAGTAGTCGGCGACTTAAGCAGTGGTGAGACTCGAGCACGCGTTTTGACGTTACCGTACAACTTCAGGCGCTGCACAAGGATAATGACGGAATGCAGCAGCAATAATGCAGGCGCCTGTTATGAATGCAGACTCAGGTACATACGTGTAGCACGGGGCGATCATCTTACGAGGCCTTTCAACTAACAGACAACCTCTAGGCACCTGAGATGCGGAGGAGAAACACCAAGCTGTCTTCGTTGCGTGAGGGAGGGCGCAACATGTACGTACGTTCCTTCGAGGCGTGGACAAGGTCCGCGCCGATCTCGAGCGAAAGCAAAGGCGACATCAACAACCGCCGCTGGCTCTCCTGGCGGACGCGACCCTCCACCTGGGCCGAGCACCACTCATCACTCTTCTGAAGTAATCCCGGACGCGCAATTCCCGGGGCTAGAAAGGCAACGTTTGCATACATCTTCGACCTTTGCATTGAGCGACGCTGAGCGAACGCATCTCGTTTCCTTGTACTACCGACATTTTCATCCTGCTCATCCAATCCTTCGACCGCGCCCGTTTGCAAGGGGCACCGCTCCGTACTACCTTGATCTGCTTATCTGCTTCATTGGACATCGTTACGATGCATCCAAGTCAGAGATTGTCGGTTTACGTGAGGCACTAGACACCGCAATGTCGCCGCCGGATGAGCAGGCAGCGACCCGCATGGGGTAAGGAAACGAGACTGAGCCCGCGCAGCGGATGTGTTTGCACGAATTTTTTGCATTGTGTACTGATGTCTAACCAGGGCGTTAGTGCTGTACTCCATCGTGCTTCACTCAGATCAACAGCCCAAGACAGCCGAGTTGTGTATTGCACGAGGGTGTCAGATCGCTCTAAATCTGGGCATCGGTCGGTCCGGCTTTGACTTTTCCAGCATAGGAGCAGATCTTGTTGGTATGGAAAGTCTTCGACGATCCTGGTGGGAGCTGTATACCCTCGATTGTTATCTCTCGGCGCTTCATCGACGGCCAAGCGCAATGGACCACAACATAGATGCCTGTCTTCCGCTTCCCAGCTGGGATAAGCAATACGAGGGGAGTGGTTGCGATGTGAATACCCCTTCGCTGCACACTTTTGAACGCCGCATGTTCATGCAGAATGAAACACTGGATTTCTCGCCATACAGCTACCGCATCGAGGCTGCACGCATTCTTGCGCGAGTGCTCGGAGTGTCGCTTGGCGACGAAAGCCACCAGGACGACGTAGAAGCAGTGGATCATGCCATCGCAGCCTGGAAACTCAATACTTCGGACCTGAGCGCTCACGACTCTCGCCTGGCTACCCACGTCAGCGAGATGATATTCCAAGCGCATCTATTCGTTCAAAGCGCTAGCATCCTGCTCCATTTTCCTCGCAGCGATCTACCGATGGCTGTTCCCACGCTTCGCAATATCAGCTGTGCAGAAGGATGCGAGAGGCTAGTTCCGACATCGAACCTGCACACGGCCAAGGCAATTCTGGCTTCCAAAGACATCGCAGATTTAGTGACTCTTCCATACCGGCTAGAGAGCCACTCACCACTCTTAATCTGCGGCATGGCACTTGCATGTATGGTCCAACTAGCGGCTGCATCTGCTCACTGTCAAGAAACCGTATTCTACTCTTTGCAGCACTATCAAGACAGGACTGCACTGTTACTTGGTGCTCTAACAACAATGGGTCGCAAATGGCGAGTAGCAAGGAGAAGCGCACATCACTTGAAAGCTGTAGCAAATGTCGTGTTTGCTATCGCTGAGCCCACCGGTGCGTTGGAGAACGATTCGGTCCATGATAGCGGCATCGATATGGGAGGTATTCCAGACAACCTGTCTTGGTTCGACTTGTTGTCGCCAACGGAGTTCTTCGACGAGTTGCAGCGATTCGACAATGATTGTGCTGTCCAGGCTCCATTATTGCCACTCACCCTCACTTGAGTCTACCCTTCTCCTCAATGAAAGGACCACACCAGCTTGTTCTTCGGCGACATCATTTGACGTCAAGCTAATTGCCCGGTCGGCGACTTGAGGAAAGCAAATGGCCCAAGTGTTGTTCCAGGCGTTCAAGAACGTATCTCTCGATGTCGCGGCATCATCTTTCCTTCTCTTCGCTCTTCAGCTACTCGTTGCATTGCACTTTCAATCTTTTACTCTCGAGTGAGCGATTTTACCGCGAAGTATTCACCGTGCTTACTAAGCAATCGCAATGGGTCTGGAAACCCTTTGTCCGGTTGTACACGACATATACGAACCGTCGACAGATACATGGCAGTACGTGGTAGCTGACCCATCTACGAAACATTGCGTCGTCATCAACCCGACCCACGAGAACGATCCCGAAGGCACAGGAGTCGCCACATCGGCGCCTGACGTTATCCTCTCGCTGGTAAAGCGCCATGGTTATCTAGTCGACTGGCTACTCGAGACCCACCCTACCACTCGCCATTGCACTGCTGTATACTACCTCCGAATGCAATTGCTTGAACGACAAGGCTTCGCTCCACGAACATGTGGCGGCGCCAATATCTCCAGCATGAAGACATCATTCCAGAGGAAGTACGGCAATCAGAAGCGCTTGACCACGGATTACGATGCAGACTTCCAGGATGGCGACAAGTTCTGGGTAGGCAACATGAAAGTCACGGCCGTGCAGCTCGAGGGTCTTAAGCAAGAGCATCTCGGCTACAGTATCGACGAGTACTTGTTCGGCTTGAATTGGTTCACGCAGCTTACGGGCTTGGAAACTACACTGGACGACTCGGATCTTTCGACGCTTCGCTTGCGGCATCTCTGGTTGTCGATGGCCAGGGTCATGGCATTCCCTCCTCAGTGCCGAATTTACTTTGGCAGTGGTCTGGGCCCACTCGAGGATGGTGGGCCGTTCACAACTGTTCACGAATCCAGGCGATCCAGCCAGTTTCTTGGTATGGGGGAGCAAGACTTTGTCTATCATTGGAAGGCAAAGCTCGCGCCGAGCTACCCATCAGACCGGCCGGACTCCAAGCGGCGGTTGCGTGCTCCCCAACAGAAGGTTGCTACTAGCAAGAGGTCGTAGTAAATTCAATACGAATGGTTTCATCGTAGAAACATGGCCTCACCTTTCTTGTCGTGGCTGGACTGTTAGCGTTTCTGGGTGATCATACAGATGGGTACTATTGTACTGGTAAGCTCGATTGCAACGACCCCAGAAAGAGAACAGGAGCATTATGGGGCTTATGGTCTCCCCGACCAGGTGACAAAAGATCTTCAGCCTATAGGGCTGCTTATGAAGTACGCCATGCAAATCACTGTCAGACTTTATAGTTGCAAGCCAATCGAGATATTGTCATCTAGCCAGTCTGTTTTCTGGAGAAGCTCTGGCCTCCAGTTGCGTCTCGTGTGACTCTTTCCTCGTCGGTGTGCCTCCTGCGGTCGACTGCTTCTCGACATCCATTTCCTCGACTTCAACCGCCGCCTGCTTCTCTGCTTCTTTCACCAACTTCTTCGCTGCCGCCTCCTGCCGCCACTGCTGCCCTCGCTTCATAATCCAGAAAACTAGCACGATATAGAAAGTGTAAACCAACGCAAGCAGCGTAAACGCCCAACCAGGATTCATCGCATCGCACATCGGAATAATAGCCGCAGCCCCCGCCGCAGAAAGCAAACATCGCACAAAATTGACCGCCGCCGTAGCCGTAGCAGGCTTATCGCGGTGCAGATCAATCAACAGCGTGTTGGTAAGGTTAAACGCAGTAGACACGCCAAACCCAATAAAGAACAACGCAACCTCCGGCCCAGCGATATGCGTCTGGAACTTGATCGTCCAGCCATAGACCAGGATAGCCAGAGTCCCGATAACATGGCCCGGAAGCACGACCTGGAAACGCACGACTTCGATCGGGAAGTTCTCGAGATCTTGCTGCTTGCCCTTCTTGATCTCGAAACCGAGGCGTTTGGCGTGGCGGCGGAAGTTCCAGTCCACGGCGTGGCCCATCGTCAACGCGGATATAAGACTGCCGATGCCGAGCGAGATGTAGCATAAACCGATATCGAGCTCGTTGAGGTGATAGGTTCGTTGGAACAGCACTGGAACGGAGGCGACGCAGATCATCATGCCGGTGAAGAAGAAGCCGTTGTAGAGGAGGACGATGCAGCTTTCCTTCTCGCCTAGAATTTTGAGTGTGCTGAAAGGGTTGGGGCAGGTGAACTTCCGCTTCTTCTGGACCGAGAAGGTGGACTGGTCGTCGCGGATGGAGTCGTTACTGCGTGCGTGGCACCTTTGCTCGATGTAGCCGAGGATGGAAAGGTTGATGCCTTTGGCTGGTATCGAGCCGTTGCCTACGACGTTGCGGCAGGTCTCTGGGAAGAAGAGGGTGAAGACCACGAAGAGGGTTGTGGTGAAGATGACCAGGAACCAGAAGATTGATCTCCAGCCTAGGTACTGCGCCAGAACACCGCCGATGGTGGGTCCAAACGCGGGACCGAAGAGCAATCCAGCGGTTGCGTAGCCCATGTACTTGCCTCGCTCCGCCGAAGTGGCGATGTCTGCAACCACAGCGTTGGCAAGAGCGATGGCAGCACTGCAGCCGGCTGCTTGCACCATCCTCAAGATGAGGAGAGCCGCGTAGTTGGTCTGCAACGCTAGGCCAATGTTGGCGACGATGTAGATGACGAAGCAGATGATGAACGACGTCCGTCTGCCGCTAGCATCAGACATTCCAGCGATGATAGCCGGTGCAATGGCTTGAGATATCTAGCAGACATTAGCCAGAATCGTCGCTCGAGGAAAGCCGACATACCATATACGTAGTTAACGCAAGGTTGATGAGAGCAGGCGTGACATTCAGCTCATCTGCCAGCACGTTCAACGCAGGGTAGAACGTGGTCGCTCCGAAGGGCGATATGAGGGACGAAACCGAGACAGATGCTATGATGAACATCTTGGCCCTGTGACTGAAGATCGTATATGGTGGTCCTGACGAGACGGTCCGACTGAGTGCAATACCTGGCCGTTTCGCCTCCGAGTCTGCATTTTGTTCGACGTCAATGTCGTCGTTGTCGTGGGATTCTCGCGGTAAATCTCGGAGGCTCCAATCGTGGGAGAGTTCGCGGACTAGTTGGTCCGGTTTTGGTATTTCATCTTTCTCCATGATTGGGTCGTTCGGAATTGTTGCTGTCCACGGCTCTTTCCCATACTATCTCGGTGGCGAGAGTGCTCGGGGCTTCAAGAGTAGCAGCGCAGAAGAGGTAGGTTTGACCTAGGATAATGAATAGATGCAAACCTACCATACATGTACGATGCGTCGCTTGATATGTATGCGCTATCGGCGCCGTCCTCTTACAGCCTCGATGCTCCTCTGGCGGCGAAGTGTTGACATGCAGTCCGACTTTTCTGTGGCTGGCTTTGCCATTGGGATGCCGACTTAAACGGGGTTGGCCGATGTCGCTCTGGCGTTAGCATGGCAGCGCCAAGTTCAGCGTGTAGGGAGTGTTCGTGATGATGGCTCTGAATCAGTTGTTCGAAGCAATAACGATCAAGTGGACGAAAGACCACTCTGTGGTGGCTTTTGTAAATTCCGCTGGTCCGTATCGCTGAGCTTCGTAGGCCACGGCAATCGAACGAGACCGAACAAACAGTGCAAGATGCAACGATGGGTCAAATAGTCTTCAAATACCTTGCGTGGTCGAATGCTGATCGTGTCTTGGTCTCCATAGCAATTACAGCCTTTGCGCAGTCTATGATACATATCTATAAACCATATATCCAATCCTTCCAGCAAAACCTGCTAAAAGCAATGCCATCCTACCCATGGGCACACCTACATGCCGTGGTCACCTAGCTGGTAAACCACTCTTCCCTCGCCGAAGGACTCCATCCCATCCACACCCCGCGAGCTCCCTCGCCTTCAGACAGCACAGCATCCTACTTCTTACTCCCCCCAGTCATAACAACCCTCAGCACAAAGTTCACCACCACAGCCGCCAACAGCGCAATCGCCAACACCGTAGGACCAAACCGATCATCAAACCCACCCTGCCCTCTCATCCGAATGCTCTTCGCCCGCCAATGGAACGTAACCAGCGCATACAGCATCGACGCCAGCGCTACCAGTGTGAAGAGCCCAGCGGAGATCTGGCCGACCCTGTCGCCGAAGTTGAGGAGGCCGATGGCGAGGCCGCCGAGGATGACGGTGAAGTTGAGCCAGCTGAGGAAGGTGCGCTCGTTGGCGAAGAAGACCTTGGGCTCGACGCGGGTGGGGAGGGCGATGCGCTTGCCTGGAGATTATGTTAGTAGGGACTGAATTCATTCATTCAGGTGTTGTGGAGATGACGCACCTGGCGCTGTCTGGAGGAGTGGTTGGCTCGACATTGTGATGGTAAGGTATGTGGTTGGAGCTGTGTAACTCAAGAGCTTCAACCCTTCGATTCGTGCACCTCCAAAAGTCCGTCTGTACAACTGAGAAGTTTCTCCTAGTTACAGTCAACACCTGCGAGCTTGATTAAGCTCCGTACGAGTCAACAAAGAGTTTTCTTGAATTGTAGTTGAAGAAGAAGAAGAACTTGCCATTGAAAAGCCCCACCCGCGTGCACTTCACAGTTCCGGGCCATTGACGAATCGGGTACAAATCGATAAGCCAAGTTATGCAGCATAAACATCCGACACATCACACGCGCAATAATAGATTTAGCGGTTGTTCGCAGAAACGCCCGAACACACCCACTCACCCCAATCACTCCTCAAACTTCGACTCCAACACACACCACAATGGCCAACTCAGTAATCCCTCCCCCAACCAATCTTTCATAACACAACACTGACACCCCCTCCCCCAAGCCAATATCCCCCACCCGCCTCCGCGACCTCTGCAACTCCGCCTGCGACGCCGCCCTCTCCACAACAACCCACTACGACCACTCCCTCACCACCACCTGGAACACCCAAATCATCAACTCGATCCTGCAGAACCTGATAAAAGAAGCCTCCGCCGGCTCAGACACCAAGTACAAGTTCGCGGTCAATAGCACGATAATACAACACCTCTCGGACTCCAAACCGTCAAGCACAGAAGCGGGGACACAGACAGATGGGGAGGGAGAGGAGGGAGCGGTAGGAGCGGTCAGCGGGCAGAAGAAGGTGGGTCGGCGAGGGATGCACAGCGCGAGCGGGGCGTATTGGAATAATGAGAAGGATGGGCAGTGGAGTCATAAGTACGAGGGGGGCGAGGAGAGGGGCATGGTTGTTGTGGTTAGCATCATCTATATTGCGGTCTGATAAGCTGGCGACAGAGTGCGACGGCTCAGGAAGAGAGGGGAGTGTATATGTTGTGCAATATCATGTGCAATATAGCGTGCTTTCTACGTCTATCTCCACATCACCTATGATCATCTCGCGATATCGAGAGGTTGGCTATGACCAGCAGGTTTGCTGCCGCCGACCAGCCGTCCGCCTTCTTTCCGCTTGACTCGGCACCAAAGACCGACCTCTTTGTCGAGGATGAACTGCCACATTACGCCGACCCAGCTGTGGTGGCAGGGAAGGTCGCAGTAGAACTCGTTGGCGATCTCGTTGAGCTTCCATAGCCGTGTCCAGGGTATTGCTGGGAAGTCGTGGTGCTCGTTGTGTAGACCGACGTTGTATGTCAGGATATTGAGTATCCCGTAGTATGAGAATGTCTCTGGTGGTGGCGCGAGCTTCGCAGAAGCATTTTGAGAAGGCTTGAGCGATCGGGTGTGTTGTGCAAAGACGTAGTGTTCTGCAATGAAGTGGCCAGCGCACGGGTGTAGTGAGCCAGCGAGGAAAGAGCTGAGGATGAAGTAACCCAATGCCTTGCCTCCGAAGTGCTTGACGATGAGCACGTCAAATGCAACTTGTGCCGCGATGTTGAGCGCGTGGATCAAGGTCAGGGGTAGCTTGTACACCATCATAGGTCGTAGAGCGTAGAACAGGATCTGAAATGTGGCGAAGAACGCTTTTCCGGCTACGGAGTCCAGGAACCAAGCTTCGAGTGCCGTAGGCAGATCCGTGTCCAAGCCATGTACTCCCAGCGACTTGTGGTGGGTAAGGTGGTATGGTCTGAAGGATGCTGAGTATGGGATCCCGATCGGCAGGTTGGCGAAGATAGCGAGCAACCTGTTTGCCAACGGTGACTTGAAGGCAAGATTATGCGAGATCTCGTGAATGGCGAGGAAGAGATTCTGGTTCGCTGTGGCACCCACAATGTAGGCCGTGAGAAGGTACTGCCATGAGAAGAATGGGCTCCTTCGTAGTGCGTAGGCGCAGAATATCTGAAGGCCAACGACCGCACCGACCAGAGGAACCGTCAATGGCTCCGGCCCGCAGAGCTTGAGCACCTCCGGATGTGCCTTGATAATCTCTTGTCGTCGTGACTTGTGTGGCTCTTCGGTGTATGTCCAGAAGAAGTGATCTGTGTCGTCCTGGCTTCTCTCTTCGGGCTGCTGCTTGACCAACTCCTCCGTCTCTCCGGGTGTTCGCCTTTGGTCGATCTCAACCATTGGAGCCGTAGCGGTCGATACAGAGGACCGCATTGTTTTTGATCTTGAAATTGTCGGAAGGCAGACAACAGGAAAGAAGGTAGAATCTGAACATCGAAAGTCTGGAAGGCGGTCCCCACGTTCACTCTTC
>JAABUL010001175.1_pt1 | contig 51299 bp, 25 predicted proteins | sample 5559151 | NCBI WGS metagenome assembly JAABUL01 (sample SAMN10711876, study PRJNA513368) | rock metagenome | isolation source: Antarctica rocks | place: Antarctica: Victoria Land, Pudding Butte sud
TCAAAATCGCGCATAGTGTGTTTCTCGACATGCGTGTTCTCGAGTGTGGGGGGATCTGCGTTGGGTCTCAGATAGCTGGACAGGCTTACGGTGGGCCAGACGTTGAAGATGACCGTGAGACCTGGATAGCCGGCTAGTGCGGTGAGTGCTTCTATCCGTAGTTGCTTGTTGAGTTGGAGAGTGGATCTTGGGATTGTGTGAGAGAGATACCATGTCGGTTCATGATAGTGATAACGCGAATCGCCTTCGATCCACGAAGGTTTGATGCAGGCTACGAATATCATGAGGCGGAGTTCGAGGGGAAGCGACAACAGTGTTGAATTTGTGGAAGTTTGGTGTGTGGCGTGATCTCTGATAATGAGTCCATTATCCGTAGACTTCGTTGCTTGGTGAGGTTGCTTCATGGCGTGGTTTTGCAATCGGTGGAAGAGCTGATCCAAGTGGTCCTTGTGAGCTCTGTCCGGGTCTCAATACGCAGAGCAAGACAAAGCTGTGCTCAGGACTCGTGGAGTGGACTTGCGTGGGTGGAGAGTTTTTGCGAAAGAGATAGAAGGTATGGGATTGAAGAGAAAGCTGCCTGTAGTATAAAGTGTCAGAGTTAGGACGCTGTTGGATGCATGACTGATTACTTGGTAGTCTGTCAATGATGTAGGAAGGTAAGTTCCCAGCTGGTAGCTTCTCTGCCTTTTCACTTGGCTATGAGGCGGACATGAAGCTCTGGTGTTGCCAAGGAGAGATGGGAAGATGTCTGCCAGCCGACGTCTACAGCATAGCTGTCAATAGCAGCCCTCCTAGTGTCCAATGTTGTAAAGGGAACTCGGGGCGCGAATTCCGGGTCAACAGTTTAGGGCAAGCTATGCGGGCTTGTTCCGCCCCTAGTTCTAAGCCACATCTCCTGAACCACGCCCTCTCTGAGCTACACTTGGCGATCTCTTAACCATCGGAAGGTCTACCCGTTTGGCGGTCTGTGGGAGCATGAGTGGAACAATCTCAGCTGTATTGTATACCGTTGATTTCCTAAAAAGATCGACGTCCGGCACGACCTCTTTCATCTCCTAGACTTCATCACCTCGCGTCCATCAGTCGTCCGCCGCTTTCGGGTCTCCCCCTCCTCCGCGTCCAACTTAGACCCCACAGCGCCTCGAACGCTCATTCGACCCGATTTCGATTGTCATTCCGCTGCTGTAGTGGGCTTGTTCTTAGGATAGATACCGTGACTCAAGAGTTCCTCGCCCAGCCTCAGCTCGGACAACCGTGTAATATTAGATCGAGCCAAACCTGCTATGTCTGCCTCGAAGAGTGTGGAGTGATGTCAAACGAGACTGGACTTATGGAATGTCCAATTCGTCTTCCTTGTTCTGGCGTTATTGGCGCCGACGGTCTCGCAAAATGGTTGCGAACCAACAACACTTGCCCGATTTCTCGTCCTGAAGTCTTCTGAGGCCAATCGGAATCAAATTTCTAAAGGCATGAGAAAGAATTAGACGAGTTCGGTCGAGTGATCAGGACTCTCGCCACCTGCGATGAATTTCAACAACATCCCCAATCTTCCTCCAGAATGCGTGACATTGTAGAGCAGGTGGCCATTCATGGAAACTGGATTCCGAGGGGCACACTTTTTGCTGCGCAGTCGCCGTCACCATCCACATGGTGTGGCACGTCATGGAAGAAATGATGTCCCTGGACGAGATTTCGAGGGTATCAGGCAATTCATCTCTTACTCTTAGAGAAGCCTACCAACTCATATACCCACATCGTGAGCGTCTGATCCCCGTAGGTTTACCTGCAGAGCTCATGCGCAGGAGCCGCGATATGAGCAGTTTCTTGGCATTACAGCTAGGTCGTACCCCAGAGAATAGTTACCATGAGGGAGGAAGGAAAACCGATCTACCAGAGGATTTGGAGATAGATGACGCGGATTCTCAAGAAAACGAGGATGAGACATCCGAGGAGGATGCCATGCAGGAGCTTTGCGATAAGTTTTGGATCGAGCTTGGCTACGATAAAGACGCTCTTGAGATCTGCCAAAGCATGGCGGGTGATTTCATGACTACTGCCTACAAGACCGTCATTCTCCTCGACGAACCGCTGCTGTCTCTCTATTCACGGCGTGTCACCTCGCGGGAGTCCATAGCTCGGTGACCTTGAAGACATCCGTGAACATAACATACAATGTTGTTGGCGATCTCAACGGCATCAAAAACTCCGCCGTGGTGTTCGTCAAACCCGACTGTAGCTAACATACTCAATACTCAGCTGAGGCTACCCCGCTCGGCCTGCAGGAGGAGGTATGACCTTCCCTTAGATCCTAATTGGACCAGCCCGGGTATGCTCGCGTTAGTGATCAACTGGGTAGAAGCCTCTAGGCAGCAGCAGTCATTCCGCTATCTTTTCTTTTAATTTGTGCCTGCTGACGGATCAAAGTACCGCGATCAGAGAGCCCAAGCCCCCTTCTCTGAGCACCTATTCGAGGGAAGGCGTGGACCTGCTATGTAAGGGAGCCAAGCCTTTCTTCCCCCTGTTTTCTGCGCGCTGACATCCTTCTTCGCAGAGCGACATCAGCATCTGGTCGCCCATTGTGGCCTCGGGCGTCTTCGGCTACGCCCTAGTCTGCATCTTCACCACGTCCTACATGTACATCATCTTCGTATACCTGCAGTACGCGGCATCCGCTCTTGGCTTCATGACCTTTTCACGATACATAGTTTCCGGCGCGCTAAGCCCAGCCTCGGTCAAAATGTACGAGAACATAGGCCCGCACTGGTCGCTGACAATCGTGGCCATTGTCGCTACTATTATGGCGCCTGTGCCGTTCATCCTGTACAAATATGGCCACAAGGTGCGGGCTATGAGCAAACATGTCCAGAACAAGGCCTAGAGAGGATGGTATGGTTTCCAGGTCCCGCTTTGCATTGGGGTAGCAAGGAAGGGCTCGCTATTGAATTTTCGCTGAGAAGCCTCGATACCAACATAGCGTCTCCTGTTATCGTCGAGACTGTGATCTTGAAGGACTCTTGCCTTCAAGCAGATGTTATCGTAATTGAAGAGATAGAATTACATTCTTGTCGAATGCTCTAGGACCTGGCGCAATTGATGTCAAGGTGAATTGTTTCATTTCGATATTCTAGATGCGCAGGAAGTGCCGTTAAGGTTGCTCTCTAGCAGGCTTTGACTGTGGCTTTACCTAGCGGGGTCTAAGCTTTCTAGCTTCGGGCGGCCTGGTTTACCTAAGGTAAGGTAGGGTCGGGAGCCAAATTTGCTACCGGTGCTTAGTGGTAGGTAGCCCGGGAACTAAGGAACTTGACATCTAGTAGTCATGCTAATGATTCTCTAACGTCTATTTTAACCTCTCCTCCCTCCCTTCATGGCTCAATCGTAACCAAATACCTCCCAAACTCCTCATCCGCATCCAGATATACCATCTCATCCTCAAACAAATTCACACTCAGCTCCACCCCGCCATGCTTCGGGTTCCGCGGCAGCACATGGCCCAGCCTAACATCCGGTGCGTACGGCCCATGCAGCACCCTCAGCGCATGCGGCGTCCCACCGTTCCCAAAATACCGCCCCCCGAATTTGATCTCGCTCATCGGCAACGCAATCACATTGCTCAGCAGCAAATCCGCACTCTCAGGCCGCTCCACAAAGCGTCCCTGCACACACGACAGATCGGGCGTGGAGCGTAGGAGTGCATACGCGTCGTGCACGGCGCCGCCATCGACGCCCGCGGCGCCCTGCCGGAGCGCCTGCGCTATGCGCCCGAGCGGGGTAGAGGGGGCGATGAGCTCGGCCAGCGGCATGCGCGCCGTGTTGAGGAGGAAGCAGTTGCCCAGGTAGTCTGGCGGGAAGTCGGCGGCGAAGGCGTTGCGCACGTTGATGGGGGATTCGAAGACGGAGATGGGGTCTAGAGGGGTGGAGCGCGCGGTTGCGGCGGCGGAGCGTGCGCGCATTACGCCGCGCCAGAAGATGGCGTTGATGGTGTCGCTGATGGAGAGGGGGGAGGCGCCTGGAGGGAGGGGTTCGAGGGCGCATTCTTTGCCGAGGGCGGAGAGGTCTTCGCTTGAGAGGAACATGACGCGGTTGAGCATTGTGCGGGAAGGGTGGTGAGAGCCGTTGGTGGTGGGCTTGTCGATGCCGTTGGTAGTGGGTTTCACGTCGCCGTTGGTAGTGTGATTGACTTTAGCTGCTGCTGCTGCTGCTCGCTGCGTGGCGCCGGTGACGTCGACATCGCCTGGATAGTCAGAGTCCAGGCACGCTAGACCCTTGAGCCATGGGTCGTCTGGGTTGCGGCTTGGTCCCCGCCCACCTGTTTCGCGTTGCCAGAGTCTTTCTGGGAGGCTTCGGTCGTTGTCAGTGGCGGTGAAGCGCGATGGGGCGATTTTCCCACCAGCATCTCGCTCGTGCAGCTCCCGGAAATTCTCAGCCCACAGCTTCTGGATGTTGAGCATAGCCATGGCGTCTGTGGCCGCGTGCACGAACGTCATGCCTAGCAGCAAGCCACCTTCCAGGAAATTAGCCTGGCCCACAAAGATCTGCGCACCAGCCAGGTCAACTTCGCCCACTCGGGGTGCATCGAGGAGAAGCTGTTCGTCGAAAATTCCGCTGGGGAAACCGGCGTCTCTGAGCTCGGCGTACGTCCAGTCGGTGTCAAGACGCTGGTATTTCAGCTGGTATGGTCGTGGTCCGTCTGGCTGGTAGAGACGGTGCCGGATCTCGAGCTGCCCTGGTCGCCATCCTGGTGTGTCTGGCGACTGGCGGAAGACTCTGCCGCTGACCCAGGGTTCCTGGACAAAGGTCTTGTGGAGTGCTTCGCGCAAGTCGTCGAATACGACTTTTTCGTCGACGCCGGGATTCAGAGGGATGGGGAAGAGAAGGCGGACGTAGTTGCGAGGCGGGATGTAGTCTAAGGGGCTGAGTACGATGTGAATTTCGTCTGAAGCCATTGCGACGACTTGATTGCTTGCTGTGAAGCTCTGAACCCGTGGACAAGACGACGGTAGGAGGAGGATGTCAACGTCTGCGCTGGTTCAGAAAGCTGTTTCATAGATTCGTCATTAGGATCCCATCAATGTCAGTAGCCTTACTCAGACTCAACGCATTACGGCAAGCATAATTGCACGTCAGCTTAGTAGAGCAGAGTTAGGAATCTATTAAAGGTTACTATAACTTACTTTAGCTTCGTCAAGCAGAGTTAGGAATCCATGAATCAGTTGACTCCGGATCCTTTTAAGTTCAAGTAAGCAGATCCTCCCGCTGCAGTCAGATATACTAGTCATAGCAGCCGTGATCCTAGTATTACCGTCCGCGAAACGGCTCGGGCGTGCTTACATTTGTGAATTTACAGACTAGAATCTATGATAATATGTGAAACACAGTCATGGTATTATAGAATATTAGAAGACTTATAGATAAAGTATAGCCCTATAGACGGAGTGATAGAGATGAACTTAGGTAAAGAGGATACTCGCTAAGGCGCTAGACTTAGCCTTGGATATCAGTAGGAGCAGAGTTATAATGATTAACTAGCGAAAAACAAGGTGAAGGTCTCTACCCGAGTCACTACGTAATAACACGGTAACGGGCTAGTATTACCATAATCAATAAGCGTGGCATCTCGCCGTATAGCGGTGAGTCTACGAAGGAATCGGACTCATGCGTTAGCACCTAGAGGTAGCCACTACTATCCATGACGGCGAAAGATCTCTGAATCCCGCTATAAGTCTATGCAGAAATCTTTGACTCAGGGGCAAAGCACTGATGAGGTAGGTTGAGTACACACCCTACCAAGCCATGAAATCTACAGCTCCCATCGAGCCCATCGCCGTGGTAGGCCTGTCGTTGCGCCTACCCGGCGGTGCCAACGACGTTGACGGGCTCTGGAAGCTGCTTGAGAGCGGCGAGCCGGCATGGACACCCGTGCCAGCGGATCGGTACAATGAAGAGGTGAGTTCAGGGCAAATCAACAGACAGAGAGCGCGCGGGAGAGAGAGAGAGAGAGACACTCAACTTACATTCAACAGGCCTTTTACCACCCTAATGCTGATGACCCCAATGGTACCAATAACCACCCAGGCGGGCACTTCATTTCGGGCGATGTACGGGATTTCGACCACGCCTTCTTCAAGTTCTCGAAGTCGCAAGCAGCCGCCATCGATCCGCAACAGCGACTTCTGATGGAGCTTGCCTACGAGGCACTCGAGAGTGGCGGGATTCCGCGCGAAAGTATAGCAGGAACAGCCACGTCTGTCTTCACGGCTATTTTTCCAACGGACTATAACAGCCACCTGCACAAAGACACACTGGATCTCCCCGTGTACTATATGACTGGAGTAGAAATGGCCATCTTTTCAAACCGTCTCTCGCACGTGCTGGACCTGCGCGGTCCTTCCATGACGCTCGACACAGCATGTTCGGGGGGTTTAGTTGCGCTGCACCAGGCGTGCCAGAGCCTACGGGATGGCGAGTCGGACACGACCCTTGTGGCGGCATCCAATCTAATGCTAGGGCCTGACCACTTCATCGGCCTGAGCAACTTACACCTACTTAGCAGTACTGGGCGGTGCTACCCGTTCGACGAGCGCGGTAAAGGCTACGGCCGAGGCGAGGGCGTGGTCATGCTGGTTTTGAAGCGCCTAGACGATGCAATCCGAGATCGCGACCCCGTGCGCGCTGTAGTTCGGAGCACCGCCATCGGTCAGGATGGCTACACTCCTCAAAACATCACGTACCCCAACGGTCAGGCACAGGCCGACTTGGCGCGAACGGCATACGCCCGTGCTGGCTTGAAGCCGGAGGATGTCGCCTACGTCGAGGCCCATGGTACCGGTACAAAAGCAGGAGACAAAGAAGAGTTGCAAGGCATCGCCGAGGTCTTTGCCAGCACCACGAACCGCTCCGTGCCGCTCTATGTCGGCTCCATCAAAGGCGCTATCGGTCACACCGAGGCCGTTGCAGGTCTAGCTGGCTTGCTTAGAGCGACAGTAATGCTCGAGCACGACCTGATAGCGCCAGTCGCCGGTTTCGCCAATCCGAAACCTGGCTTGCCCCTGGATCGAATGACAATCCCAACCAGTGTTATACCCTGGCCGCATGCCGCTGGCATTACACCTCGCATATCAATCAACAGTTTCGGTTTCGGCGGTGCCAACGCGCATGCCATTGTCGAAAGGGGGCCACGACCCCCTCAAAGAACTTCCGCCCAAGAGACAGCCTTCTCTCGCCTCTTCACCCTCTCGGCCAATACCCCGGCGTCGCTGAAGGCCATGATTCAAGCCCAGCACGACTGGGTCGAGCAGCGCGCCGAAACGCCGCTGACCGACCTTTCCTACACGCTCTTGTGCCGTCCCTCCGCCCTACCGTATCGTTTTAGTACTGTGGCCGAGGATCGCGCGTCGCTACTAGACGCGCTCAGTCAAGGTTTCGCCATGCCCGCGGCCAAGCCAGCTCCCGCCGAGCTGGACATGGTGATGGTATTCACAGGACAGGGCGCGCAGTGGGCTGGCATGGGCCGCGAGCTGCTGTTGGAATCGACCACACCCTCATCCGTCTTCCGCTATTCCATCCGCGCATCGCGCGACATGCTCCATCAGCTCGGCGCTACCTGGGACCTCGAGACAGAGCTCCTCCGCAACGACCAAACTTCCCGCCTCAATGAGGCTGAATTGGCACAGCCTGCAATGACTTCCACCCAGATCGCCCTAATCGCACTGCTCCATGCACAAGGGGTACGACCGCGCGCCGTTGTAGGCCACTCGAGTGGCGAAATTGCTGCAGCATACGCTGCTGGCCACCTGTCGCATTCGACTGCCATCAAGGTCGCCTTCCACCGCGGCTGCATGGCGGCTGCTGTCAAGACCAAAGGCTTGGGCCCTGGGGCTATGCTATCGGTTGGCCTTGGTGAGGACGACGCCGCTAGATACCTCGAGGGTTTAACCCTAGGCAAGGCTTTGGTTGCCTGTATTAACAGTCCTCGTAGCGTAACGATTTCGGGAGATGCCGATGCAGTAAATGAAGTGGACGAGCGCATTGCTGCCGCTGACGATGGCACATTCCACCGCACGCTGCAGGTCGACACGGCATACCACTCGCACCACATGCGAACCGTTGCCGACGACTACCGTGCCCGTCTCGGCGTTTTGGACGTCGAGAACAATGACGAGGAAGTTGCCTTTTTCTCATCCGTGACAGGCCAGCCCAAGAGATCTGGCTTCGGCGCAGAGTACTGGATTGCCAACATGGTATCGCCCGTTCGCTTCAGCGATGCGGTCCAAGCTCTCGGCAAGGCGCGCCATCAGCCCGGCCAGCAGGCTCTCTACATCGAGATCGGCCCACATCCTGCGCTTTCGGGACCCGTCCGACAGTGTCTCCAGCACCCAGACATGCCCAAAACTTCCTTTGTCTACCACGCCCCCCTGCAGCGCAAGGTGAGTGCGGTCGCCAGCACATTGGCCTTGGCTGGCAAGCTGTTCGAGCTCAGCGTCCAAATCCATTGGGACGCTGTGTTAGCGCTGGCCTCTGGCGCAGATACGGCTACTGTGCTTCATGATCTGCCCGCCTATACGTGGGACCATTCGACAAAGCACTGGCACGAGTCACGTGTGGCACGAGCGTACCGCCTGCGCAAAGAGCCATATCATGATCTTCTAGGGGTGCCAGTTCTTGACGGAACAGATATCGAGCCGCGGTGGCGTCACTTCCTCAGTCAAGCGACCATGCCGTGGCTAGCGGACCACGTGGTTGATGGGCTCACCGTCTTCCCAGGCGCGGGCTACGTCTGCATGGCGGTTGAGGGAGTTGCACAGCTCGCCCGCCAGCGTTTCCCGCAGCGGCCACTTGAGACAGTAGCTCTCCGTGATATCTCGTTCAAACGCGGACTCGTTGTGCCCGACAATCAACGGGTGGAGCTGCAATTGAGTTTCAAACCCCAGCACGGCTCGGAGCTTGCCTTCTCTTTCAGTATCACGGCACTCTCGGACAGCGGTGAGTGGTATGAGCATGCCACTGGCGTTGTCGAGGGCGTGCTGACCGAGAACGATGTCATGACGGAGACAACAACAAAAGAGGAAGTGCCTAAGCTCCCACCCGGCAGCGACACTACTCCTAAGGACACCCTCTACCGCCAAATGGACGCTGTCGGCAACACCTACGGCCCGGCATTCTCCGGTCTCAATTTCATCACCATGGCAGCCGATGCATCGCAGGCTTCGTCCTCGTTTGAGATCCTCGATATCAAGGCTTCGATGCCGGCCAAGCATCAGCGTCCGCACCTCATCCATCCATCCACTCTCGATCTTGTGTTCCAAACGGCGTTGCCGCTTGTGGGCCGGCGTCTAGGCCCGGGATCCATCATGCCGACAAATGTCGACGAGCTGCTAATCGCTACCACCCCTTCGCTACAGAAACCGAGTTCCGGGCTGGATATCTCGGTGCTGCTCACATCCAGCCATTTCCGTACTGCCGTTTCCGACATAACTGCCTTAGCGAGCGGTCACCGTGTGCTCTCTATCTCTGGTATGGAGTTTAGAAGTCTGGGATCTAAAGATGCTGGAGGCGCCTCTAATGGTGTGCGTGAAATATGTTACGAGCTTGACTGGCAAACTGGCATTGACCATGTGCGTACCGAAGACTTGCCAGCAAACCTAGCTTTGGCCGATCTAATTGCCCAAGTCGCCTTGAAAAGTCACGGTCAGTCAATCATCGGGCTGGGCGCTAGCGTGGACCTGTCCGAAGAGATCCTGAACGCTGTTGCTATCCATAACAAAGTGACTTCACACGACTTCGTTGACGCTACACCAGGCCGCTTCGACGACGCCGCGGACCGCCTTAAAGGATTCCCGGTGCGGTTTCGAACCCTTCGGCCTGGCACTAGCCCTGTCGCGCGCGGGTCCGAGGCTGATGCATACGATGTTGTGCTGGCTGCATCGGCCAAGTGGCTCAATCAGGCCGCAGTGCTCGTTAAACCAGGAGGCACTATAATGCTTGTACTGAGTGGACGGGAGTCCAAGGATGATGCATGGCGCGCCACTCTGCAGCGAACGTCGACTCCGCTAGAAGAGCAGCTTACGTTCCGTGACAACACTCAGGGCAGGTTCATCGTTATGGCGAAGCCCGCCAGCATACAGCTCCCCGCCAAGATCCACGTTCTTACACACTCAGCACGTCATACTCCAGCTTGGGTCTCTGCGGTCGAGAATGCGCTGCACGCCCCCAACGTCGATGTCTTGCATGACACGCTGAGCTCCAGTACCGTCAAGTCTCTTCTCAACAAAGATGCGACGGGAAGGAGCAGCAACGACATTGTCATTGTTATCGATGACGTGCCTAGCCTGCCCATTCTCACAGACGCCAACGCTTACAACGCCGCCATCAGCCTGCTAAGGCAGCCAGCCCGTCTTGTGTGGCTCAGTCCTGACGACCCAATCCCCTTCCACCAGATTGAGGGCGTTGCACGCACAGCCCACGCGGAGAATGAGGATCTGCGTCTCACGACGATCCATGCTGCCTCAGGTTTCCTTGCAAATAGAAGCGGTCACAAACGTCTGGTTGATGTGGTCGCCAGTGCGATTGATCAAGTAGCGAATCCCAACACATCCCATGCAGAGCGCGAATACCGCATCCGGGAGAATGGCGCCGTGGTGGTGCCGCGCTTGCACTACAGTGATAAGCTCAACCGTGCCATCGCCGACGAAGGCGACTCTGGTCCCGAGACGGAAGACCATCACTTCGCGGACGTACAACGGCCTCTAGTGCTTTCTTCTAATGGCTCGGCGCTGTTTGTCGACGATGAAAAGGTCTATGCTACGCCCCTAGCAGACGATGTGATTGACGTGGAGGTCCAGGCTGTCGTGCTTCCCAAGGCTGGTTCAGCTGCTCCCGTGGGTGAATACGCAGGCGTCGTTACACAGGTTGGCGCAAGTGTCAAGTTCCTGAACCCAGGTGATCGCGTTGTAGCTGTGGCTCCCATGGTAGGTGCTAGTCGATTGCGCATTCCACAAGCTAACGCTGGTCGTATCCCATTAAATATGCTGTCTACCACCGCATCTGCACTACTACTCAATCTCATGGCCGCTTCGTATGCGCTTCGTGAAGTGGCTCGCCTCCTTTCGAGTGAGGGCACCGTGTTGGTCCATGGAGCCCGCACTGTCGCCGGCCGAGCTGCCGTTGCCGTTGCCCGATCCATTGGCGTCCGTGTTGTCGCCACGGCTGCTGACCCGGCAGAGGCAAATTTGCTGAAGGAGCAAGTTTGCATCGATGCAGCTGATGTGCTCGTGGCCCGTCGTTCGCTCCATCGTCGCTCACCGCGCGATGTCTTTGCCGATGGACTCGATGCAGTAATCCAGGCCGGTGAGAATGCCGTCCCAGTTGAAGCACTAGCACACATCAAGCCATTCGGAAATGTCATCATGGTAGACCACTCGTCTGCCACAGTGGCACCAAATTTGCCGTCAAATGTGGCCTTACAATCTGTCGACATTGCCAGTCTCGTGGAGGCCCGTCCCGATCTGACAGCCACCCTTGTCGCCGAAGCGACAACTGCGTTCGAGCACGTCCCAATCTCTGGGCTTGAAATTCCCGTTCGTGACGTGGCTGAGATTGCCGAGGCACTTCGGCTGGTCAACACTGGCGTCCACGCAAAGGCTGTGCTGCAGGTTGGCCCTGATTCAATAGTACACGTCGTTCCACGCGCCAAAGCCAACGCTTGGGCTAATGAGAACGCAACGTACGTTATGGCAGGTGGTCTCGGCGACATTGGACAGCGATTCTTGATTTTAATGGCGAAGAAGGGCGCTAAACATCTGGCCACGATTTCGCGCCGCGTCCCTGACCCAGATGCCTATCGCGCGTTACAAGCCAAGCTGGAGGCTATCCGGCCAGACATCCATCTGTACACTCTCCAGGGCGACGTGTCGTCCGAATCCAGTTTGCAGAGGGCTGCTGCCAAGCTTTCCCGTCAGGGTGCGCCTCCAGTGCGTGGTGTTCTCCAGGCAGCGACTTTTATGAATGTTAGTTTTCCTCTCTTCTCCTCACTTCCCTTACACGGTGCTGACTGTACTTAGGATCGCCTTCTTGAATTGACGACGTACGACGACTTCACAAGCGTGACCAAGATCAAGGTCGACGGCACGCTCAATCTCTACCGGGTCTTTGCATCTTCCGAGTTGGCCTTCTTTGTCTCGCTGTCATCGGTCTCCAGTATCGTCGGGGGCAGCGCCGAGGCCAGCTACAACGCAGGAAATGCGGTGCAGGACGCCCTTGCGCACCAGGATAAGCAACACTCAGGGAATACCCGTTTCTTGACCATTAATTTCGGCTGGATCGAGGACGCCGTCCTGACCGCAGGCGATGAGACTCGCGAGGGTGCCTTGCGCCGTGGTGGCTTCAGCCTCACCAGCAAGAAGGAGCTTGCGCGTTTCTTCGACTATATCCTCGTCGCTGCCAACGACACCAGTTCCAGTCTCTCCCAGGCCATCATCGGCTTCGACGCCGAGTCCCTGGCCAACGCAACCGCCTACAACGGCACCATCCACTCGGCCATGTTTAACGAGGTACGCGACCCGCGCCCTGGGGCTGGCTCAAACGAAGAGGGCGAGGGTATGGAGGCAGCAGGTAGTGGACAGACTTTTGATCAGGTGATCGCCGACGGCGATGCAGAGGCGGTTGTAGACTTTATTTCGGGGGCCGCGACGACGCAGCTGGCGCGGCTGATCTCGGTGGATGCGAGTAGCATAGACGCCCGCCAAGGGTCAATCATGGCATTGGGGCTGGACTCGCTGGTCGCTGTCGAGCTGCGCAATTGGGTCATGCGTCAATTCGATGCGCCGTTGCAGTCTACGGAGATTCTGGCGAACCAGACGGTACAGACACTGGCCGAGAAGATTGCGACGCGATCCAAAAAGGTGATCAATGTTGCGGCTTGAGGGGGATTGGATGTGAGAGGCAATGTGACGAAATCATATAAGCCATCAAAAGTTGATAGCCCCGCGGAATCGTGCAGAAGTAGTTAGTAGTAATGCTAGTGTGTCTTGGCTAGAACTAGTTCTAGACAGCAGCCAAGGCAGTAGAACGTATTGATCAAGCATCATGAAAGTCTGTCGTCGATATGCGCAAAAGATGTGACTGATTCTGTTGTATACGCCCATCCAGCTGTGTTTGCCATTGCCCACCTTGAAACCCAAGCTAGACACAGAGCAAGACTCTCCCTTCACTATGAAAAGTTAGGGCTGGACTCTGCATCATGTTTCTCATAGACGTTGTAGCGGTCGCTTGCCTGGTATGGTACTCCGCCGTCGTCCTCGTCTGCGCCGTCGGCCTTCTCCAAATGTACTGATGACTTCACAGCATCCAAGCATGGAGGTAGCTGACGGAGGTGCAGACGACGCAACACTCTCAAAGCACCTGCGCCCTCTGTCTCAAATACGCTACCGCTCAGGAGCATACCCCATATCACAATCATTCGTCCCGTGAAGGGAATTGAGCCCTACCTCTACGAATGCCTCGCCGCAACCTTCCACCAATCCTACCCTCTGGAGCGATTGACAATATTTTTCTGCATCTCTTCTCGCAGCGATCCCGCCCTGTCAATCCTCGAGCGCCTACTTTCTGACTTCCCAGCCTTCGACGCAAGGATACTCGTAGAAGAAGAGGATCCCAATCTCTCAGGTCGCGATGGCCGGACCACCAATCTGGGTCCCAATCCCAAGATACGGAACATGAGCCGCGCATACCGTGAAGCCAAGGGCGACATAGTCTGGATAATCGACTGCAACGTCTGGACATCCCCCCCAGTCGCGGCTCGAATGGTAGACCTCCTGTGCGGTCTGACAGCTCCTACGAGCAGCACTCCATCTAAGAAGAGCATCACAAAACCAGGCCGCAAATACAAATTCGTGCACCAACTCCCCCTCGTCGTCGACATCTCCACCACACCCTCCCCCCAATCCACATCCTCGCTCTCGTCCGGCCCACCCGCCGACCCCCTAACCATCCTCTTCGGCGGCCTACCCATCGCCCAAAGTGGCGGTCTCCTCGAAGAGCTCTTCCTCTCCACCTCGCACGCGAAATTCTACACCGCCATCTCCACCGTCGCCATCGCGCCCTGCATAGTCGGAAAATCGAACATGTTCCGTCGCTCGCATCTCAATGCGCTGACTACCACGCCCTCCGCCTCTCCCTCCGCGGACTCAGAGACCGAGATGAGGGAGCCAGGTATCGATTTCTTCAGCGATAATATCTGCGAAGATCATTTGGTAGGGGAGCTCCTCTGGCGCTCACCTTTGCCAGAGCTGGTGAAGGCGCAGACGGAACTTGAAGGACGTACACCCAGCGATGCGACAGGCGTTCAGTCTCGCACTTCCAGCTGGGGCAATCACGGCCTTTTACCTCCCCATCCGAGTAATCTTGCCACGCAGCCCATGTCCCGCATGCCACTCATTTCATACATCGATCGCCGCACGCGATGGTTAAGAGTCAGGAAATTCACCGTCACGCTGGCTACGCTCGTAGAGCCTGGGACGGAGAGTCTACTATGCTCTCTCCTTGGTGCTTACGGATTAACGACGCTACCATGGTGTTATAGAATACTGGGAGTACCGCAGACATGGCTCGCTTTCTGGACCTTTTTCATCTCCAGCGTTTGCATCTGGGCGATTGCAGATCGGTATCTCTGGACACTATTACAGCACGGTGGTACGGACGCAGAGGATGAACGGCCGAGTTTCGGCAGGGTTAGAGGTGAGAGGAGGGGTTGGGGACAGTGTTTTTTGGCGTGGTTGGGGAGGGAGGTTCTTGCGTTTCCGATCTGGGCGTGGGCTGTTGTGGGTGGGGTTACTGTTGTGTGGAGAGGGAGGAGGTTTTGGGTGGGTGTGGATATGAAGGTGCATGAGATTGAGGGTGATGGGGGGGGAGAGGGTGGGAGGGAGAAGTTGGGGTGAGGGTTGGTGGTATATAGAGGTTGTATATGATATATTAGCATGTAGATATTGTCTGAGTCTAACGAGATGTGGTATCGTTGAAATTCAAGTTAGATTCATCAATCTTCAATAATGAGGTATCAGTCCATGGCATCTTCCGCCAGCTAATTGTCCGTTCTCAAAGCTTAGGTCAGAGGTCCATGGCGACTTCCGCACCAGAGCAAAAATCCTGCACTCAGAGAACCGACCATAAAGACTCTGAGGTTTTCCGTCACGCCGTACAATAATCTTCGATCTTCGGCTAGACCGATCTAGCCCCGACGGCTCATCCTGCTGAAGCTGAAATCTGGCGATTGACAGGAAGAGTAGAAGTCGAATTCACTCGAGTTTCCTCGCCCGGTTTTCAAGTCCGTATACATTCATCATCCGTCCCATCCAGTCCCATCCAGCTCACATTGACTTGCATCTGTGACAATTTCGTTACTCGTAAGTCGGAGAATCGTCACACCCCGATCCATGCCCCTAAGGTCATGCACAGTCGTCGGTGGCAGGGTTCTGCATAAGATTATGGGTTGACCAAGTCGCAGCGCAGCGATATACCTTGAGATCCGCCTAACACATGTCTCGTGGCTTCCCCTGACATTGAATGCATAGAGGTGGCATCGATAGCCCCTCAGTCTCTTTCACGATTTGCTATCCATCTCTTCAGCGTCAATTCTCGTACTTTATATTGCTTTAGAAACATCCCGATGTCCAAAACACCCTCAGTATCCACCAGCGATAGGGCACTCGGTGGCGGCACCTCAACGTAAGCTAACACTAGACTTTTCTTGACTTGGCTCTGCACCCGATTGACACAATGCAGCCACCACCAACTTTTGCTCTCTTTCTTCCGTGTCGAGTTATCCAGCTCGGGTGTTGATCTCCAGTAAGGATGTGTGTAGGCAGGAAGCACGATGACGGCAAATTCTGCGTGGCTGAAGACGGGCCCACGGAGGTAGAGAAGCCAGTCGACTGCAAATTTGATTCCAGGACGCACAACCCACCCGAGCGATCGGAAGTGGTGGTAGGCTGTGTAGGAGAGAAGGAATGGGTCGTCTGGTTGCAGAGAAGAGGCGGGTAGTGGTGGAAAGTATGAGGACCGTCGGAATAAGACGAAGAGGTCGGAGATCGAAATGCTAGCAGCGGTTGATTGATCATGGATTGAGAGGATGCCAAGGCCGTAGACAAGAAAGAAGGCTTCGGAGGGCGTGAGTTGGAGGTGCTCCTGGATCACGATCGCAGCGGCTTCAACGTCAAGCTCTTCTTGGCTCCGGCACTCGGATTGATCCCTGGGCTGCTCCGATGCTCCCAAGCGTAGCCCCGTCTGATGCGCCGTCTGATTCGCCGTGGGATCCGCAACTACAATGGGGGCCGGTGTTGGAGGGTCCAGCGGCTCTCCATCAGTCAAGTGCTCCATCGACTCGGCCATGCTATCCACTGGTCCTCCATTCAAACCTTCGTGCCTGGCAAGGGCGGTCGGCTCAGCCGCGCCACTACCCGCTCTCAACTGGTTCTCCTCTTTGAGCCTTTCTTCGATGGCCTCCCGTTGCAGCCTTGCCCTCTCATTCTTGAATTTCTTCCTTTCTTCTCGTCTCTGGATCGTGAACTCCTCGCTCGTCTCACTGGCCAGCAGACCCCGCCGTCTCTTCTCTCGGTCCAGCCAGCTGGGTTCGCTCCTGCTTAGACTTCCTTTTCCGAAAAAGCCGCATTCCCATAGTGCTCGTATGGCTGTCTCATCCGTGACGTGGACTGACCGTGTTTCGGGCGACCAATAGGCTTCGTAAATTACCTTGGAGTGGAAGCATGATGAATAGAACTTATGATAGATGTAGGTGAAGGCAATCTGAAGGACCGAGAGAGGGTTGTGTGGGATTAGAGGTGGGAGGGGAAAGATCGTAAGTGGAAAGGGCCTGGCATGCAATTTGCCGTAGTTTGGCCTAGGAGGAGCCTGAGGCTTCACTTGTTGAGCTGGCTGAGGTCTCGGAGCCGCAGCACTGACTGTGGTCATGATGGAAGGAGTAAGTCTTGAACAGGAGCTTGGTGGACCTGCACACTTCACGCCCTGTTAGCAAAGAGATTGCTACTCATGGATGCGGGCGGAGAGTATAGCTCGTATACGTTGTTCAGATACCGTTGTAGTCTTCTCATTCGAGAAAGTGAGCCAGCAGAGAAACAAGACATAAAGTCAGAGTCGAGCTTCTAGGCCGCTGTATGGTGTCATCACCGCAGAATGTGCTTGAGATGCGAGACAAACGACAGAGTAGATACTCACAATTCTCCCTCTGCTGATGACCCCTTCAGCTTCGACATCGTGAACACAAAGTGTGCAACGATGTAAGACTATGTGTATGTAGAATTCTGAGGAAGAAGTTCGTGAATCAGAGCTCGGCTAAATTTCTCGAATTCAAACGCCAAGCGCGGAAATTTCGCGGCCTCTCGAGCCTCATTCAACCTCACCTCTTTGAACCTCTTCCAAGGTGTCGCAACGATTCCCCCTTGTTCAACATGCATCTGATGTACACCATGGACGCGGCCGGCAAGCGCATCTACACCCTCAACAAGGTGCAAGCAGGTGAAGTGACCAAAAGTGCTCACCCTGCGCGCTTCTCACCAGACGATAAGTGAGGGACATGAAGGATCCATCTTACTCTGGCCGTGGGGCTGATATGTACATATAGGTATTCGAGGCATCGAGTTACGCTCAAGAAGCGATATGGGCTGCTCATAACCCAGCAAAGTGAGTGGATTCTGATACAACAGGGAGGGCGGGGCTGACTGGCTGCAGAGAACGAGAGGGTGCTTGGGCAATGAGTATCTATATTCCATGGTGTAAGGGCGTCATGGGAACTCTGTGGTGCTGTGCTGGTCTTGATGTGTGGCTATCGAGCCTCAATTGCATACTACGGAGGAATTTGGCACATGGATCCTATGGATTACGGTGTGCTAGATATGATCTTCGAATAATCGGAACTTTCATCTGACATAAAACAAATCCAACTTTTAAATGCTGGTGTCTCCATGGTCGATTTGGATTGGGACTAGCATAAATGGTTGCTCCGTAGGCCATTTTTTGGACTGCTTAAGGCTATCCTGCTCTTCTCTTGGAATTCACATTTCTACCCGCTCCAATCTTTGGTCTACTCCCATTTCTAGCTCTCTCACCTGTCAGTATCCCAGGCAGAAAATCGTCATCCATCAAGTCGTTCTTCTTTTTACCCATCCTTCCGCTTGTAGCCCGCAAATACTCCTTCTGATCTTCTGCAAGGATCAGCTCTTTGCCCCATCCACCTTTGCCACCTCCTCTGCCTTGACCAATCTTGCCATTAGCTGCTCCCGAAATCGGTTTGGGGATGCTGAACCGGTCACCGCGATGGTTCCACTGCATCTGCTTTTTGAGATGGATCTTGAATTCGCCTTTCTGATTTGTGGAGCAGGAAACGCGGGTTAGGGTTGGCTTGCCTATATTTTGATGAGCTATATACTAATGAGAGCTCAGTCGTGCTAGTAGCCAGTGCAGGAACGTACCGCATCTTGGGCAAAATTGCTTGCTCATGTCTGAACGCCATGTATTAGCCAGGTCATGCCAGCAACAACAGCCCAAAATCAACTTACCTTTTACCTTCTCAAAGCATGCATGGCACCGGAGAATATATGTCCGAATGTTTTTTACGCTTTGTAGCGAGGAAGACAGAAGGCTTAAGCCGATCTGAAGAAGCACATTCTGTGGCCGCACAATCAAATCAAGTGCATAAAGGATCAATCCTGTTCTCACCTGCATGGCAAAATCGCCTGTGATCGTGGCGACTTGCATGACTTGATCTCTTGGTAAGGGGACCATAGACGTATTCTCGTCCCTGGCCTGTTGCTTCTTCAGATTGGATGGCGTTATCCAACCGTCGGAGTCGTCTGACTCAGATTCTACGTCTGCAGGGTTTGAGATTGACGAGTCTAGAGACTCGCCATGATTTGACTCTAAGTTGCTTTTGGTAGGGTCTGACTCTACGATCTGAAGTCCTTCGAAAGCCGTTGTGATTTGCTTAGCGTCGACTTCTGCTGGGTAACTTCGTGTTGGGGGTTGCAGGTCATTTTTGGTAGCTACCGATGGCTCGGTGGGTACATGGGACTCTTCAGTAGCGAAAGAAGTCCGAGAATCTGATAGTGGGATTTTCCTGTCGTCGGACCCCTCGATGGCGGTATCATTCGGTTTAGGCGATGAACCGTTCAATCCTTTCTGACCCGGTGCCTTCCGTAGATTCCAATCACCGCCATTCTGTTCACACTCTAACTCGTATGCTAGGGCGAGAACTTGAATGTCAGGCTTTGATAGGACCACATAATCTCCTGTCTTCCTCGAAAAGTCCGAGACGAATTTGATGCTTTCGGGTTTTGGATTTCTGATGGTAAGGAACGGCAGTATCATGAATTCTAATCGCGATCTAGCGTTGACATCTTTGACCTCATCGATGACAGCGGACACGGTGTAAAGCTTCTCGCATTTAGCTAGCAGGGTAGAGATAGGAGGAGTACTGTTCAAGATGGGGCTTGTATCCAATATTATCGAATGCACAGACTTCCTTGGCAACACTTGTGATTGCGCACCACTTGTTGACGTCATGTTCACATCTGTTTTATCCAGTGGAGGTTTGTTGGACAGGGAGTGCGAAAAATGTGGTTGGAGATCGCTAATGAGGTTTATGAAATCTCAGATCATGAATTTAGAATACATAGTGAGATAAATTTCATGGTAATCTTCACTAGCTCCAGCCCCTGGCACGCTATTACACGGGCTTTTCTCAAGTATAAACTCAATTCTGGGACATCCAACATGAAGTTGCTCCTTCCAAGTCTCGTAGTCATAGATGACAAGCCTCCCAACTGACCCTGAGCCTTCACACCGCACTTGACTTAACTTTGCTGGGCCTCTGTGCTGGTGATTAGGATCTTCAGGCTCATCGTGGCGTTTCTGGCGAACTTCAAAGCCTTCAGAGGACCCTTCCATGGTGGTGGTAGGGTTATGCATCAGATGTGGCCCGTGGTAGCCAGGCCTTGATCGTTTTCCGGAGAGTTATCGCAATTCGAATGCTTTGGATGCAGCCTTGTCGATGGAGAATGATATGAACATTGCGATTACCGCACGCTCTGCCTGTATTTAAGACGACCACACTTCGAGACTGTCGCGATAGCCTCCCACCATTCCCGCCAGCCTGACGGCAAAGTCGCAGCGGGGTACAAGATAGCAGTGCCGACGCCGAAGACAGCGAGTGGGCCAGACTCCGCTCAAGATCCCCAGTCACCCTCTCAATTGTCACTTACCCATCAACGCTGATCTGCAAGACCAGATTCTCTGACCCTGCCAGGGTACTTGGTAATCATTGTGCCGCAATCCATATGATCTGTCGGAAACTCTCGAGATCATGCAAAGACTGACCGTATATGCGGCCAAGCAGTCAACCCCTCGCATGGAATCCACGATGTGTCTCGCAGTAATATGCCTGCCAATTTTGCAGGACTGAACTCCTCAAAGACTTGGCTTGTCGCTGGATGGCTCTTTGATGTTCCGCGTAACCACAGGCTCTTATCCATCAGGACCACGTACTCATGAGGTACTTCCTCGGGATACCGCCTTTTCCTTCTTCTATCTGTTATCTCCTTTCGGGTATCTTTGCCCTGGCCTCCTTTTTTATAGCGATCCAGCCAAGTCTTCGTGGCCTTCTTTGTAATGTCTATGGGTAGCTGTCCAACCCTGGGCTAGCGGCATGCTGCTCGACCGCACGCCCTCTGTTCTTCGTGGCTCGGACATTTTCCTGGGACGCATGTCAATGGGTCAGTGGGGGTAAGTCAGCAGGCCTTCATCAGGAAACGGAGTTGTAGGAACAAGGAAGGGAAGGGGTGGCCGATGTACCGAATTCAGTGTCTTATGGCGCCTATGGGCTCCTGCCAACAGTGCTTTAAACGCTCAGAGATGGCAGCATCTGGATCAGCTGTTCCGGTAGGTTTCTCGGAGCATTATCGATGGCTTGTTACTGGTCCGAACGAGCGCCAGTAGCGTGGGAAAACCAGCACACACAGCCAACAGGTCGTGTACTGTGCTCGCTGCAGCTAACGCTGAACAGTAGGTGCGAACTCATGCACATGACGACGCCCGAATGTGGTAGAAACTGACTCGTGTGCGTTTGCTGAGTTCGCAATAGGGTAAGCCACGATTCGGATTATGGCATCGAAACTCCTGCGATGTTTCAAGGCATAATAAGGCGTCGAGCACACTGATTAATTGAGCCTCTTCGACCGACTACATTAGTATGAAGCTGCCTCAGACAGTCTCCTTCAGATACCTGAATCCTCACATTTTCTCATGCCTGTCCCTGGTCGACAGACCTGACTTGGTGGCGATGATCTGCGTCTACCTCACCCAAGTCATACAAGCTGGCTCTTCTTACCTCCCTACGCGCCGGCTGTGTCCCCAAGTAACCTCTCACACCCGCGTCAAGTCGACGCTAATCGCATCTTGACGGACCCTGTCGTAATAGCAGGCATGGATGTCTTCTGGTTGTCGCTAGACTGCGAGGTCGCCCATACAAGTCTACGTCTCTCAATCCTTCCTATGCGTGGATTCCAGTCTACGGCCAAAGAACGGCCACGAAGCACATTCTCCGTACGCTAATGCAATGTGGAGAGTCATCTGAACAATTACAGTGCTGTTGGATCAGGCGCTTAGCGTCGTCAGTTGCTGTTCAAGCGAACATATCCAACCATTCAGCAAGCTCCCCACGGTCTCGAACAAGCCTGGTGTCAAGAGCCGTGGGGAACACACCAGACGGGAGGAAACAGCGACGACAATCTTCACGTCAACGAGTCAGGGTCCACCATTCCTCTGCCGTCCTTGCAGGTCCATTTCCAGCACAGGCTAGTACCGCCACCTCATCGCCAAAGGCTGTTCTCTTGGCCTATCAGCTCGGCAACCCTAGCTAGAGCACGACGGGTACCCTCCCCATCGGCGAATAGCGATCATATATGGCCACCGTCTGCGGGGTTTGGCAAACGCAACCAGCAAGACCCATATCCCCCACCCTTTGTTCTAGCGATAGTATTGGCCTGGGCTTTATGCGGCTCTGCAGCCTCCCGGTGGCATCCTGCGTCTATAAGTTGGGTACTCGATACGACGTCGAGGCGGAAGCATCGTAATCCAGAAGCTGGCAGGCGTCGCTTTCAATTGGCCGAATCCAGGATCACAGGTCCACCCCCATTCTGCAGCAGACCTTTTCAATGTCCTCTTCCGGAAAGGGCAGCTCACGAGGCGGTCCCTTGAAAAATGATGGTAAGTCGTCCCATAGTGGTGCGCCTGTGCAGGGAGGCAGTCGGAATCCACCGCCAGGGGGCAATCCTACGGTAAGCATGACGGACAGGACTCAGTGTACTCTTCGTATTGACAATCACCAGAATCCCTCGACATCAACGGCAAATTCCAGTAGCATCCCTCATCTTCTCAGTCTCATAATCAAGATTGAGCCTTTGAGCCCCAATTATGGGAATGACGGGCAGTCACCTAGACGCACAAGGGAGGGTTACTTCTTGCCCCCTAATAGAACAAACGGATACGAAAGGGGTAATGGCCCTGCTATACTGCTTCGATGGATGGGCGGTAGGCTCGTTCCTATAGCCCAGGACGACGAAATACGACATATTGCTCTCCATGTCTACCGCTACCGCACAGCTACCGTCTTCACACAGAATGAGGATACTCCGCATCTGCTTGCAGTACCCTTCGATGCTAGAGAACGAAATGTACGCGACGAGATCAATGGCTGGCGGCCGCTTACCTTCAATCACGAGCGTATTCCTGGCACCGATAGGTACTATTCCTACATCTCGTGCGTTGGGGCTGAGACTGTTATAGCGGCCACCGGCTCAGCACACTGGATGCCTCAACTCTTGCCTGGTTGGTACCAATACCGCCCAGGAACGTCAGCGACTCGGGTCCAAGCAGGGCTTATCGGTAATCTCCCGTTGCTGTTTGCACTGGCAGCATTCTCGACTCCGCCGACCCCGGCAGGCTTGAATGTCCTGGCTCGTTCCTTGCAGCCAGGGGCTTGGAATCCCCACGCCAACCCGTACCCAAGCGGCCGTGGGTCTCGATTCTCTATTCTTTAGTGTGCATGTAGCTGATGATGCTCTCAGATATACCCGAGCGAGGCATGGTCGTCACTGTATACCTGGACCCTAGGAATCCTCAGCATTCGGTCAGAGAGTCTCTCGACAGGCTGCAGAGAGGGGATTATGGTCCCTTTTATGGCCCTCAAAGGCCCCCTTCTACAGAACCGTCGACCACGACGCCGACAGGTTATCCAACTGGGCCGGGGACGGGTTCTTCTAAAGGACCCTACACGGCTGGGTATCAGCCACGACGAGGCATCTGATGCACCACGCCACGATGTTTACGAGTCTCCTAGCGCCGCCTTTCCTGGACGCTTGTTCCCTTTTGCTACGTGAGAGCCCGTTATGATACCCGGCCTATATTTGTTAGTCTGCCTGCCACTCTTGGTCGTATGATGATTTCGTTTTGGCTACTTGCATTGTTCTGTTTACTCTAGGGGGTTTTGGCGGTGGTGTTGGACCTGTTGCCGTACACATGACATTCTTGGCGATGCTACATGAAGGGAGTCATTAATATGAATGCTGCTGTTGGCGCTTCGGAACTCGGCCTTTTCTTTTGCTATGATAATTATATACACATGCGCCTATCACACTGCATTCAGCCAGCCACTCGACGACCACACACCCTATTCATGCATGCATATCTCGGCTTATTGGACATCCGGCAATCGTACAGCAATGTCCCCAGATTGTGTTATATATCTAACCCAAGGTAGAGACGGATATTGTAACTATTTGCAAGATGAGTTAGCAAAAGGCGCCAAAGGAATCAGAGCCCTGACATCCGGGAAGGATCTGCGGCTCATCGCACCGATCCGAACTTTGCCGTATTGCCACGCGCCTGGGGAGATCCAGAATTTCGGAAGACTTGAAAAAGGAGATTTTGATCGACAGCATGGGATAACATGCAAGACAGAAGCGCCGCGGACGAAGTTGGCACAGCCAATGGCAACGCGGAATCACCAGCCACACGGAAAGGGGTCGACGCGAACCACCATGCAAAGCAAAAAGAATCAACAGCACTAACCTTTGGCTCTATGATTTTCAAGTACCGCACTTGGATTCCGCTCGTTGTGAAGTATGGTATCTCGAACTTCACGCTGATCGGCCTCTTACCCTTGCCGCCTTGTCCCGCGCCTCCCATGCTCCCCCCGAAGCCCCCTGTCATGCCACCTCCGTGTTCATCGTCGCCTTTCACTGACGGTAGGCCTAGCTCTGCGCGCATGAGAAACTCTTTGCCTCCGCCAAATTGCTTGATCTTCCATATTATAGCGCTCTTTTCTGGCGCGTAATGAACGCTACCAATGTTTGTGCGGAAACGTGGCGAGTCGGCGTCTTCGGGGACAGGGACCAAGATCTCGACATTGTTGGCGGTGGAACGGCGTTTGAATTGCGCTCGTGCCTGCAGAGATTGCATGTCAGCACCCGAGGCATCTGTTTTTAAGTGTCGCACAGAGTTCTCAACACACTGACCTTTAGCGTAAACTCGATCCTGGACGCCGAATGCACCCGAACGTCGCTCTCCACCCAGATCAGCGGCTTCACCTGCGTATTCAGTCGATAACTCATGAGTTCAAACTCGCCATCCGGCGGTATGAAGCTGATCGTCCTATCGTTCTCGAACCTCGATAATCGCACACATTGATGGAATTTGACGTCTTCCATCTCCACGGCCTTCCCCCTTGTCGCTCGTCCTGTGGTCTCGAACATGACTTTGTCGTTCAATCCTAGCCGAAGTTCGGGCATACCGCTAAGATAGCATTTCAGCTTCACGGCGCCGAGGATTTCTGAGCGCAGGACATTGCCGGTAGAGGAGACGAGTAGATTGAGAGATTCAATGACATCAAGGAAGACTTCGTTTTTGCGGTAGCGGATTCCTTCGCTGCGCCACGAGACGGCGTTTGTGACGGCGATTGGAGGTCGGGCTTGGATCTCGAGTTTGTGGGATTCTTGCGTTATATATCTACAAAGGCACCATTCAGTCAGCGTTCATGTCCCACGGCTGTTTGAGGACAGATGTACGGGCGGGAAGACCCACTCTTGTAATATCTTACTCTCCGTCGTCTGTGGATATCCAAAATCCATCATCTCGTCCAGCAATTCGTAGATGATTACAAAATTATCCCGTATCGACTCCTCCTCAAGTTCTTTGAAATACTCTGTAAACACTTCAACGATCTTGTGCAGGAAAAGGAGGATTTCGGCGGCGTTGGTGTTGCGTTTCGTGAGGGCAAGGAGGTAGAGGTTGTTATGTCGGATGTAGAGGTACTATGGGTGGAAAGGGAGCAGGTCTCAGCATTCCAATTCTTCCTCAGTACAGATCTTCATAGATATAGCGCACGTACGTTGATACCCTCGTCTGAGAAACATGGTGGGACTGCAGAGGATTCTTCTTCGGCTTCGGATAGGAGGACTGGGAACTTCTCGACTGCGGACATAGGGATGTCGCCTCTGTAGTTACGAGCAAGGAGAGTCTGGTAGCAATGTCAGCTTCTAGCTACGAATGGCAGTCATCAGAGTGCTGTACCTTGCCCTTTAGGTCTAGAAAGAAGACTGCGGAGGCCATTGTGATGCGCGAATGGGAGAAGTGGCCTTGGCAGGCGAAAGGTTAGGCCTTCAAGGATTAGAGAGATGCAGTAAGCAGGCCATTGCTCATAAGTCGTGAAAGAGTAACCAGTCGGGTAGTCAGCAGCTTCTCAGGCATCTTCAATATCACCATCAATGCCAAGATTTCTGCCAAGAGCCATCCAAAACAGGTTAGCACCATTGCCGGCAATATCAAAAGTTTTCGCCGCAGATTTTCACTCTCTTCTACAATAACGCGCCCTATAGACAGTGCAACTCAACAGTTCCGCGACCGACCTGGCGTTATGCTGGGCTCGACTGCTGGATATTTCCATTGCTGAATATTGCGATTGGTGAGGCGCGGAGAGGGAGTGGTTCTAGGACCATGGATTCCATTAAGAACTGGCTGTGCATTGTGTACTGTTGCATAGGCGGTGTCAGAGGGATCGCACAGACACTTGATGGAGTGGGAGACTCAAGGCCTTACAGACTATGTTTCTTAATCGCTCGCTGGGGGCTTTTGACGGTGAAAAAGAGCAATTTCAGATTGTAAATCTATACAAATATGTACCTTAGCACTCATGTGCACCACGGCTATGCAAATTTTCCAAGTGTATACGCAAGAACGCAAAGCTCTTCAAACGCCCAGTGGAGTCAGAATCTTGTCTCTCACTACATTGTTCGCAGCCTCGCCTCCCTTCTGTAGTGCTACAGCCCCGACGATCGCGTAGAGTGCTTGTGTTATGATCATGGGAATTCCAGATTCTTTGAGTCTGGCCATCTGTTCAAGCGTATTAGCTGGGAGAAGCAACGATCTCGTCTAATGAACGAGCCCATACCCTTCGAGGTTTCCACCGTAGCACTCCGTCGATTCCATATCTCTCCCCCAATCGCGACAGTCTCCTCTTTTCCATCACCATAAACTTGGCATTCTCCGTGAGCCCTTCTAAGCCTTGTAGTGCTTGATGTGAAAAGGGTTCTCGCCCGTACTGGTCTGGCGTAGGTGCGTACCCGTCGGCAGAAGCTCTGTGGACAAGAGCTAATGAAGTCTGTAACTCGACTATCCTCCTACCTATAGAGGACCATCAACAAAACGCTCTCCCTCCTGGAGAGACCCCAGAGCTCATGTACATACCCAAGAAAGCCAGTCGATCATTGAAGCCTCTCCTCCCATGATCGAAGCTCTTATGCGTTACAGCCAACCATTTCACCTCATCCGTCAACCACTTATCCCCATCTTGTCCCAGTATCTTGTTGTATACGCTGTCCAATTTTGCCGGATCCTTATTGACGATATAGTCATTGTCGTCGACTGGAGGTTTGGAGCGAACGGGCGCCATCATTCGTGGAGGAGTGGTTTCCCATCGTCGCTCTGTCCGGAGCTGTCGCCCACGGTTACCGTAAAGCTCGGTTTGGTCTTGAGTCTTGCTGGATGTGCTAAGGATTCTGGTAAATTGAATTTGAGATTTATAAAGAGAGGCGCATTTGCAGATTACTCGTCGTTGGAAGGGTTCTGCAAAGTTTGCTAACGACAAGCCTGACGGTGATTTGGACATGATCCTATCGAGGAGTCTCTAAAGACGCGAATCCAGATTGATAGAATGTGATACGTGCGCTGGAGAATGGTTTATCTGCAGATTGTACAAGGAGTTAAGGGCGATCGCGTGGTATTTACATCAGTTTGCAAATCCATTGGCTAAACGCTAGTAGGCTGTGAATTGTAGAAGCCTCCCTACTAAAATAAGGCGGCAAGGCCTTAACGGTATATGATTGTAATTATAACCTACTTTTAGGGCGCCGGGGGGGCCGAACAAATGGTACTAGGACTGTTGTTCTAGGGCAAAGGCTCTAAAGACCTTGTTATACTAATTATCCTACTAGAATACTCCTAATGTAATGATATTATATATAGAAGAATTATATGAAGTATAATTCATAGATAAGATAGTATCTGTTAGAACTAGCCTAGAGATAAGTTATAGGGGTATATAGATTAAGATAACTAGCTGAAGAGTATAAGATATATATAAGATATAGCTATTAAGTACTAATAACTATATATACTAAGACCTTATACTAGCTGTCTTAGGCCTAGTATAATAATATTATATAATAATACTTAGGTATAATACTTAGATATATTAGGTATAATCCTAATATTACCCCCGCCTCTAATAAAAGTAATAATTATATTACTTAGATAGTAAGTCCCCTAATAGCGTATTACCTTTATTAGATATAGAGTTAGCTTATAACTTTATTAGTAATCCTTTCTAATAGAAATCTATTAATAATTAATTGAATAGTATTATTAATTATTTAGAGTTAAATAGTTATAATAAAAACTTTATATATATAAAAAAGAAAAGTTCTTAAGATCCTTAAAATAATATATATTAATTAATTAAATACTCTTATCCTATTATACTAAGAAGCTTATTTAGATATCTAGATATATTTTAAAGTTATATATAAATAAATCTAATAATTAAATTATTTAAATACTTTATAAAATATCTTATAAGAATATTATTACCTTATTTAATATTATATATATAACCTTAGAGGTACCTCTAGGCCTAATATAATTAAGTACTATTTATAATATTTATTAATAATATCTTATATATTAATAAACTTATTTCTATTAATATTATAAAATTCTAAGTCCTTATTATATCCTTCTAATTAAACTTAATATTTTAATCTTCCCCTAATATATTTAAAATTAAGGATATCCTCTATTACTTACTTCTACTTATTATTAATAATAATAAGTAGTAGTAGTAGATTCTATTATCTTAATAAGGGGTTTATTACTACTAATTATAAATATTTAATATAAAATATATTAAAAAAAATTATAAACTTTATTAGATTTAATTTATATAATATCTTAGCCTTTTCTTTAATCTTAAAGGGCCCTTTATATTTATTATCTAATTTCTTAGAGGATCTAATAGTCTTAATATATTTTAAATTAATAAATATTAGATTACCTTCCTAGAAATTAATATTAATATAATACTTATTTACTTATTATTTTATATATTCTCTAGACTACTTAAGGTTTTATAAGATATATTTAAGGATCTTATTTGTATACTCTATTATACTTTTAGCTTTAACTACTTAAAGTTATTTCTAAGTTATATTATAATTAATATTATTAGGACTAAAACTTATATAAGGATAAAAACCTTTATTTATATAAACTAGTAAGAGTCTTATAATTATTAAGATATAATTGTTTTTAGTGAATTTTATTATTAATAACTATTATACTTAATTATCTTAAAAATATAAATAATATAAGTAAAGGTTTACTTTAAGATCTTAATTAGATCTCTTAATCTAGCTATTAATTTAAGGATAAAAAGCTATTAATAATTTAACCCTTATTTTAAGTCTCTTATAAAATAGCTTTTAAATAAGGGTAATAAACTAGGGTCTTCTATCTAATATAATAGATAATAGGAGTTTATATAAGTAGAAGACTTTACTAATTAATAAATATATTATAACCTTCGCTATTATACCTTCCTTTACTATTATATATACTACGTAGTATTTTTCCTTAATAAGTCTATCTACTATAACTTATATTATATTATAACTATTAGATATAAGTAGACTAATTATAAAATCTATTATAAAATCTTTCTATTACTACTCTAGTATTAATATTAATTATAAAAACTTATTAGGCTTTTTATATAAGGATTTCACTCTCTTATAAGTATAATAGTTCTAGATATATTACTTTATAATATACTTTATATTATACTAATAGAATTCTAATTATAATATATTATAAGTTCTCCTTAAGCCTAGGTATATTATAATAGGCTAATTATAAGCCTTATAAATAACCTTAATATATAAATTATTAGGTACTTATAACTATTCTTTATAAGAAAGGATATTATTAGAAATAGAGTACTTAATAAAGTTAATTTTATTAAATTTAAACTCTCCCTCCTTAGTTACTTAATAAATAAGTATAAATTTAATACTTTATTAATTTAACTCTATAATTCTATTATAAATTAGATTATTAATTATAGTAATAATAATTTAATTAGTATTTGATTTTAATCTTATATTATTATAATATTCCTTTAATAACTCTTATTACTCTAATATTAATAAAGTTTATTATTAATTATTAAATTCTATTATTATTAGGATCTCTTAGTTTAAATTTAAGTTAATAAGTAAATATATTAGCTTTCTTATTTTATAAATTAGTCTAACAGATAATCTTAATATTAAATTCTAATAATAAGTTTAAATACCTTAATTAATAATAGGTTAATTTCTAGCTTTTAATAAAGTATATAAGCCCCTTATAATTAATAAATATCTTTACTAGGATATTTATATATTTTAGTTCTAGTTATTAGTATTCTAGGTAATAGATAATTACTAAGAGCTTTTTATTATAAATCTAGTAATTATACTTAACTAGAGTAAGGTTTTTATTATAAAAAGTAATTAAATATAAGTTTCCCTTATTATTATATTAAAATAATACTCTACTATTAATAAAATTAATGAAACTAATTTTTAATATAACCTTATAACTCCTATTAAAATATCTTAAGATAGGAGCTTTTATAATAATATACTTAAGTATTTAAAAAGTATTATTATAAGTAGGATCTTATATATATATAATATCTTTCTTAGTAAGTTATATTAGAGGTTTAATAATTTTAGAAAATCCTCTAATAAATTATTAATAAAAGTTATAAAAGCTTATAAATAATAAAATTTCCTTAAAATTTATTAGGATAGCCTAGTTAATAATAGCCTAGATTTTAGAAGGATTTATATATAAACTAGTTATTAATATTAATAGCCCTAAGAACTTTATTTCCTAGATATTAAATTTATAGTTAAGGATATTAACTTATAAACTAGCCTATTATAACTTTTTTAAAATAAGATAATTATATTCTTTGTACTTCTTCTTAATTTAATTATAAATAAGTATATTATTTAAATATACTTAATAGAATCTATTAATATAGTTAAATATTATATTATTTATATATTATTAATATATTACTAGGCCGTTTATTAAATTAAAGGGTAATATCTTATACTTATATACTCCTAATAAGGTAATAAATATTATAAAATCCTTACCTTTAGACTCTATATAAAGCTTATTATATATAGTTATAATAGCTAATCTAATAATATATTTATGATTAATAATCCTACCTAGGATCTTATTAAATAATAGTATAAGGTATTAATTATATTATATTAGTATACTTAGCTATTAATAGTTAATATAAAATTATAATCTTCTTTTAAGCTTTTTAGTAAATAGTACTAGTAAAGTAAATAGAGCTTAACTAGGAATAATAAATTCTTTAGTTAAATAGTCTTATAAATATTTCTTTATCTTTATAAGTTTATAGCCTAATAAAGGGTATATATAACTCTATAATAGCTTATTCTTATCTATCCTATCTATAAATTCTAATTTATAATTATAAGGATAATATAAAGGTAATTTATTTACTTTAGCCTTATTAAATATATCTATAAAATTATAATATTTAATTAGGATTCACGCTAGTACCTCTTCCTTTAATAATATTTTAATCTTATTAACTTCTATTATAATTATAAAGTATTAATCTTGCTTAATAAGGTTATTAATCTAATTAATTATTAAAGAGTACTAGCTAGAAAGATATAGGATAGTATAGGATATAGGCCTTCCTAGTTATCCTATAGGAGGGGATAGGTTTAGGGGTTTTAGTCCTCTCCTATTATAAGATAATATAGGTTTTTATAGGATAATCCTACGGGATAGAATATTTATAGGACTATTTTATAGGATAGGATATTTATAGGATATCCTATAATTATTAAGAGGAGCTAGGTATCTATATAAATATTATATTAAGTAAATATTATAATTAAAATAATAAATAGAAATTATATATTTTAAATATTACTTTAGTTATTAAGCTATTATATATAATAAATAAAGTATATTATTATACTTTCTAAGTCCGCTAATTACTAGGAAGTTTAGACCTTATATTCTATATTAGAGTAAAGAATTTATAACTATAAAGATATATTATATATAAGTTTAAAGCTACTATAATTATTTATATTAGCTATATAGAAAATATATAGATAATTTATATTTTAATATATTTATTAAGAATACCTCTATAGTTTCTTATAAACTCTTAAGGGCTTTCCGCTAGAATTTAATACTATTATATAATTAAGGGTAATCTTATAAATAAGTCTATAAAAAGGGCCTTTCTAAATAAGGAGATTAATTTCTTTCTAGAAATAGTAGATCTTATAAAGGGTGATAGCTATTATATATTATTAACTAGGATTAATAAGTAGAATAATAGCTATAAAGACTTATTACTTTATTTCTATTTAAGCTTCTTCTTTATTATACTTAAACCTAGAAGATTAATAATATTAATAGACTTATAATCTAAGACCTTCTTATTATTTATAATATCTATAATACTTATAATACTTATAGTCTTATAAGGTTTTTATATTATTATATTAGCTATTATAAATTAAATAGCTTTATTAGAAGTATATACTACCTTTAGTATCTACGTAGAATATTATTAATTATTTCTATCTAATTAGGTTAGGAAATATATAAATACTAGCCTATAAGAATAAGATATACTATTAATTATAAAAGGATAGATATATATAAATTATAATATAATAAAATAAAGAACTTTATAATAAAGATATAATATATATAAGATAAGACCTATATACTCTAAGAGTTATATAGTCGTACGTATATAATATTTAAGGAGGTTATAAATTAGATAGTTAAATCTTTTAAATAAGATATCCTTATTATTTAAAGTAAATACTTAGATTTCTTACTCTTCTCTACTTAAAATTACTTTATAATATACTAAATTTATCTAATTTATACTAGAAAAGATTATAATTAATTTATAAATTTAATATTATTATAAAATATATTATTATAAAATTCTATAATATAATATAATTATTATTATAATTAGAATACTTATAGAATTATTATTTATAAAGAATTATTAGTAGTAGTAGGAAGCCTCTATTAATATTATAGGGCTAGGAACTTTAATTCTATTATTAATATACCTAATACTTCTCTATTAATACTATTTAAGATTATAGAGATACGCCTTTATTTATACTATTATATAATATATTATAAGGAGTATTTATAGTTAATAATAGTTATAATTACTTATAAAATTTAAAATTTATTATATTTATTACTAGCGTTAGGTATTAATATTAAGGAAAAGTAATATATTTTAGAATTAAAATAAATCCCTTAATTTTTATTTCCGCCTAATACTTCTTATATATATTATTAAAATCTAGTTAAGTACGTATAATTTATAATATAATAGCGTGTAGTATATATATCTTATTATTAATAATTATAATAATAGCTAGAACTAATAATCTTTGTAGATAAATATAAGGTAGTAAAGGTAAAGTAATTAGTAAAGTTTAACTTAATAGATTATAATATAAAGGCTCTTATTTTATTTATATAATACTTTACTAACTTTTATAAATATTAAAGATAAAGAAGATAATTTTAATAAAGTCCTCCTCTATTACCTTAATACTTATAATAGTAATAATAAGACTAATATTATATAGGGCTTAATATGTAGTATAAGGGGCTACTACCTAGGTATTTAAGTAAAGCGTAAGGCTATTAAAGAATTAAGTAAGAATATATATATAAAGTATTTATAAATATACCTAAAGTCTTTTATACTAGGTAAAAAGGTAGTAGAAATAAAAAAGAAGGCGAATATTATAATAATTAACTATATTATTAGGAAGTATAAGAAGTCCTTATTATATCTTAATAAATCTATATAAGAGAGGGAAGGATAGCTCCTTTATCTTTAATAATTTATTATAAATTAATAGTAAGACTTTCTAATTTATAATTATTATTCTAGGTATTTAATATTTTTATAAGACTATTATCAAAGTTTATATTAAAGTAATTATAAGGTATTATAATATATAAGCTATTACGCGTATTATTATTTATATTAATAATAATAATAGGGACTTAATATAAGAAGATATTAATAATAAAGAGGCTTAGTTAAGTAATTTATATTTAACTAATTCCTATCTAATTTATATATTAATTATATAGAACTGATTTTCTAAGCTACGTAGGAGTAAGACGCGCTTTATAACTAGATAAAATATAATATTACTTAATATTAGCCTACTAATTAATAAATAATATAAAAGTCTAGCTAACTATAATAGGAATATATAATAAATCTTAAAATAAGTTTATTTATTTATGCTTAGCTAGTCTAGTATAAGTTAATATATAACCTATTATATAAGTTAAATTAGCTAGATTAATACTTAAACCTAGGATATTATCCTAACTATTATATTAATAACTTATATCTATTACTTATTAAGGTATATTAATTCTATAATTCTAATTATTATTTTAATTATTATTATATATATTATTAACTTAAGTAGAATAGTTTAATCTATAATAAGCCCCTCCCTCTATTATATATATACTTTAGTTATAAAGAAAAGACTATTTAATATAATATAGCTAGCTATCTTTAAGATTAATATTTTAATATTATAAATAATACGCGCTTAATCTTTCTTCCTAGGCTCGCTTCTTAATAGCTTAATGATTATAATCTAATAACTAATAGTTTTAAGCCTAATATAAATATAATTAATATTACTTAAGTGTATCTTCTAATTATTTAGGATTTTAAATAGGTACCTTAAGAGTTTAACTACCTTATACCTTTTATTAATAAATTATACCTCTTATTATAAGATATAGCCTATTTCCCTATATAAATAGCTACGTTTATAGATATAATTAATTAATAATTTCTCTTCCTATAATATTTTCTAATTATATTATATTTATCTAGTTTAAATAAGGGTTCCTTCTTCTACCTATTTAAAGGTCTATCTTCGCGTTAAGAAATATTATAAGTATACTTAATAAGGCTATTAATATTAAGGCCTTTATAATTATTAAATTCATATTAATAGATATTATCTTTAATAGGATAGGATAATTTACTTATTAATTAATAATAAGAGCTTAATAATAATATAATAGTAGGTTTCTATTTATCTTATTAAAACCTTTTAAATCTAGGAGTCTTTATATCTTGAAATAACTTAAGGTTATTAATCTTATTTATTACCTACTTATAAGCTTCTTACCTTTACTTATAAAGAATCTATAAGTATTATCTTTTAAGATTTATAATAAATAATTAATAATATTAGTAGTTTTTAAATAGGGAAAAGGTTAGAGTAACTTATTACTCTAATAAATAATACCTAATAATAATTTAAAATAAGAGGAGAAAGAGATACTATTAATTAAATATTTCTTTATAACTTTAAAGTCTATTAATATTATAAGTAATATTAAATAGCTATTTACTTTAATAAATAATATTGTAATATTTAATACTATCTTTAAAGGAGTAGGAAGATAATAAGCTTATACTTTAATATTATTAATATATTTATAATAGACCTCTCTCTCTTAAGTATTCCTAATAAGATTTTTAGCGCTTATATTAGTAGAGCTTAATATAAATAATATACCTCTAATTAAATTAATTATTAAATTAATTAAGTTATACTTTATTATTCCCTTATTCTTCTTCTCTTTAATATATTCTTTAAGGTCCTTATAATTAGCCTTCTCATTATTATTATTAATATATATAGATATAATCTACCTTTATACTCTTTATATTTATAGTTATTATTCTAGTTATTAATAGTACTTATTTAGAAAAGAAAAAAAGGTACTATAATTTTAATAATATAATATAAGTATTATTTAAGAGATTTATATTTAAGATTATTTAGAGACTTATTTTATTTTATAGCTTTCTAAATAAGTTTATATCTTTTACCTATATAATAATCCTCTTTATATAGAATATATATAATTAGGCTACTAATAATTTATTATATTAAATATTTATATTAAGATTATTAATAACTTTAGCCTTTATAACTTCCTAAAGTATACTTAAATTAGAGGCTTATATTTATATTAACTATATAAGCTTTTATAGAAGATTTATTATAACCTCTCTTACTAGATAATTAAATAATAATTATAATATTACTAGGTCTATTATTTTTTATAAATAATAAATTTCTAATAATACTTATATTATAATATTATATTAATAATATTATATTATATCTATATATTTAATATACTTCTAGGTTTCTATTATTATATTATAGTTAATTATATTCTTTACTTTCTTCTTACTTAACTTCTAATAGTCTTTTTACTACCTACTAGCTTCTAAGGATACTAACGTTTTAATAAGGTTTACTTATCTAGTAGTAATAGATTATATAAATTATTTAATAGATATTTAATATTAATAATAATATTATTAAGGTCTATAAATATAGTTATAAGGACTATTAAGCTATTAATAGTTATTAACTCTAGATTTTAAGGTCTAATATAAGATCTTAACTCTAATAATATATAGTAGGTTTTATAAGTATTAGATCTTATAACCTCTTAAGATCTAACTTTATTATTAAGAGCTAGAAGAATAGTAGTATAACTATTAATAAGAAATATAGGGAGTATATTATATATAAGTAATAATAGATATAAAGGAGAGAAGGAGTATAAGGGAATTTAGGAGATTAATATTAGTTAAAAAATTAGTCAAAAACTTAATTTAAATATTTATTTAAAAGTAGGAATTATAATACTTTACTAATTAGGATAATAATTATAATTGTAATTAAAAAGGTTAATATATAGTTAATTAAATTATTTATAAGCCCCTAATTTAATCCTACTTTATTATTAATTAAGATTAGTAGTAGAGTAATAGATATAAATATTATAATATAATAAGAGCTTAAAATTTATAACTTAAATTCTTAACTCTAACCTTATACTTATAGTATTAATTATAATATATTATCTTACTCTCTAATTGATAATACTTTACCTTCTTCTATTATTAAGAGTTTTATAAATACTCTAATTATAAGTTTAATAAAGAAGGGTAAAAATAAACCCTACTATATCTTTTAATATAAGTAGAAGGATAAGTAGTTAGATTAATAAATAAAGATAGTATAAGCTATTAAGAATAAAATAAAATCTAGTTATAATTACTATAATACTTATTAAGATAGGATAAAGAAGTCTAATAAATAGGAGTATTTTTATAAATATATCCTTATCTCTAATAGAGCTTTATAATTTATTTATTACTATTATAATAAGGTTATTATTTATCCTTTTATAAGTTATAATATTAATAGTATAGGTATCTACCTCTTATTTAAAGGATATATTAAGAAATTAGGTCTTATTTCTTTATAATAGATATTAATTATTAATAACTATTAAGATAAGGTATATTAATAGTATAAATCCCTAGGCTTTTAATAAGTAGAATAATAATGAGAATTAATATACTACCTTCTATCCTAGAAGAAATAGGATAAGGATATAAGATTAATATTAAGTAAGTAGAAATTTATACGTGAAGACTTTCCTAAGTAATTTTATTATTAGGTTATAATTATAGGTATACTATTTAATAATATTAATAATCCTAAGATATTATAACTCTTTTACAACTTTAATCCTACTCTTTAATTAAACTTAATATCTACTATTAAGAACTACCTAATAATAAAGGTTAAAGAGATTAAATAAAGTCTTTTACTAAACTTATTAATAGATAGTATTAAAGTCTTTTTATTATTTAATTATTAATTAGCCTTAAATTATTAATTATATATAATGATTATAAATTTCTTTATTAATAAGGATTAAATATAATATAAGAAACTCTTAAACTTTAAATATCTTCAAGGTTAATATATTAGCTTATAACTTATAATAATTATAAATTTAATTATTAGGTAATATAAGATTAAAATTTAACTTCTTATCTTTATTATTAATAATATAAGTAATAATACTTTACTATATAATAGACTTATTAACTCCCCTCTTATAAGCCCTTTTAATAATTTTATTAATTAAAGAGAGAATAATCTTAAGTATCCTCTAATATATATTTTATATATAATATATATTATTCAATTAGCCTTAAAAGAGTTACTTAAAAAAGTTTATATTAATCTAACTAATAGAGAGTTTTAAAGAAATTAGGTTAATAATAATAAATAATAAAATATTTAAATAGTAAAGAAGGGCTAATTAATAATCTTAGTTAAGGTATAATCTTTATAATTATTATTTTAATTATCTTCTAGCTAATTAATTAAAGATATAAAAAATTATAATATTTATTAATATAAGTAATTAATAAAAGGAGCCCCTTTTTAAAATATAAAAGAATTAATTATAAAAGGATAATATAATAATAGTCCTAGATAATAATATACTTATCCTAGATAAGAGGTATAAGTAAAGACGCCCTCTTTAGTTCTCTTAAGATATTAAAACGCGCTAGGACTTAACTTATTATATATTAGTATAAGTATATCTACTTTATATAGATATAAAATATTACTTTAATAAGAAATTAGGTAGCTTCCTTAGGCTTATTAATAATAAATAGTTATAAGTTAAATATCTAATTTAACTTACTAGGCCTTTTTATATATTTATATTATTAATAAGTAGAGGGAAGGAGGTTATAATATATAATATCTTTATTATTTATAATAGACTCTTTAATTATATAGAGTTAGAAGTTAGATAATTAAGGTATAAGTAGGTTATATATAAAGTTAAGCTTCTTAAAGCCCTTAAAATAGTTTATTAGAAGCTTTTTATATATTATAATTAAATATAATTAGGTTTAAGATTTCTTTATAATTAAGTAGTATTTCTTTATTTAAATTACAAGGATATAATATTTAAGGATAAGAATTAGGCTATTAAAACTAATTAATAGCTATAAGTAGTAGTCTATTAATAAGCGCTTAAAAGAACCTTTTAAAACTATTAAAATTATAAAGAGAATAGTTAAGATTAGAGGATTATATTAATAAGGGGTTATATTACCTTTAACCTTAATAATACCTTAAAAGCTCTATTAGAGGATTTAAATAATATTATAAAGGATTAACTAGAATAGTATAAGGCTTATAATAAGTTTTTTAGTTATTATTATTATTATTATTAATTCTCTAATATTCTTATAATACCTTTTACTTACTTAAAATAAGGATCTATTCTTAAGTAATAGAAGGCTTTAAAGTCCTAATACCTATTAATTATTTATATAGCGCGTAATATCCTTACTATTATATATAAGTAATACTTCTCTATAATAAAGAGGTATTATATAAGTTATATATATTATATACCTCCTACTTTTTATACCTTAATAATAGTCCTTTATACTAAGAATTAGTAGAACCTATTTAAATAGGCGGGACTTAATCTAAAGGCCGACTTTAGTATATCTAATTAGGTAAAAAGGGCTGATAGTATTTTATATAATATATAAGTAAAGGAAGGTTATCTTAATAATAATTATATTAATAATAGAGACAAAGATAATAAGGATAATCTAATAGATAGGTAATAAGCCTTATAATATACCTTAAGAAATAGTATTAATACTTAATTTAATAGCTAAGAGGGCGTCTTTATAATTAATAAAAGTCTACTAATAATAATATAGGTATGTTAAAGAGATAGAGGTAAGACTAATAATTACTATTTATAAGGATTTAAGTAATATTATCTAATAGGATTAATATATTAATACTCTCTATAAATATTATAAAGTAGAATAGGAGGGATAAGTAATAGTAGCTAGTAATAAGAAGGTTTAAGAATATATTAGCTCTATTCGATTAATAGTAGAATTTCTTATAAATTATATTATAAAGATAAAAAAATTTAATATATAAGTAAACTCTAGAAAAACTTTATAATTATTGATTTAATTAATAGGCTTATTATAAAGAGTAGATTATTATATAGATTAATCCTATATAATTTATAATTAAATAAATAGGATATCTTATAAATATCTTATCCTATTAATAGATCCTATAAATATTCTATCTTATACCCGTCCTATACTATTATAAAGATATAGGATTAGGACCTTATTTCCTATACTATACTATAGTCTTATACCGTCCTACGTAGGATATCCTATAGGATATCCTATATCTTTCCGGCTAGTATTAAAGAGAATAATTTATTAGCCTTATTCTTTATAAGTATATAATATATTATTATCCTAATTTAATAAATATCTAGTCTATTAAGTTCTTATATTATTTACTTATATAATACTTATAAGGTAGAAGCGGATCTCTTCTTCTAATCCCTTCTTATTACTCCTAACCTCTACTTCCTAGCTAAGTAAATTATAAATTTAAAAGAAGGTAGTAATTTATTAAAAAAGTCTTATTCTAATTCCTAATAAATCTTAGTTTTCTTTAATATTTCCTATTATTTATATAAGGGGATATACCTAGTTATAAGAGGTTATAATAAAATATATAACTTATCCTTCCTCTTAATAATAATTATATATAAGGTAGGATAAGTAATTAGTTTAAAAAAGAGCTCTCTTTATATTATATTAATAAATACCCTATATTTCTTAAATTATAATATTCTAATAATTACTTTATAAAGGCTAAGATTTATTATTAGTATATAATATATAATATTATAATATCTAGATAGTATTAATATTAAATAAATTATATAAGTAATAGGGGTCTTAGCTAGTTTACTATTATAATTATAAATAGGTTTTAATTTAACTAATAAAAGAGGTTCTATTCTTAATTAATTATATATAAAATTAACTTCTCTTATATTAATAAATATATATATAAATACTCTTATATTAAGTAAGTCCTTTATCTTATAAGTCTTCTATCTAGGTATTAAGAGTTTTTAATAAAGGATATCTAATTAAGTTTATTAATCTTAGAGCTCTTATAATAAATAATATTAAGTATACCTCTTTAAGATTTTATAAGAGTTTAACTATTTCCTAATTTATTTTTATTATTCTTATTATCTTCCTCCTTACTAGAGGTAATTATATCTTAAGGGGGGTAATAATTAATTGATAACTTATTAATCTTTATTATTATTAGTTCTCTTTTAGCTATTATTATAAATTTATTAGGATATTCTATTAAAATATAACCTAGTTTATAATAGATAAAATAATCACTAGTATTTATATCTTATTATTAAGTAAAGATATTACTCTTTAATAATAATAAAATTAAGGGTCTAGATATATTATATAAAATAACTAGATTATTAACTTATATAAATTTAGCCTTATACTTAGAAACTAGTATCTCCTTATCTTTAACTACTTTAAAGTCTACTTTATCTAGCTTATAATTATATTATATTTAATTATCTTCATAGGAATAATATAAATATATCTTATAAAAGCTAGTAAAGTCTTAATAAATAATTTAATATAAATACTTAAAAACTTTTTAGTTTAATAAGGATATAAGCGTTTCTTTATTCTAGTTTAAACTAGCTAATAGCCTAGTAAATTAAGATTAAAAGATATTAAATATATTTATATCTTATATTAATAATTAAAATTAAGTCTTATTATAAGTAGTATAAAATAGATTATTATAATATCTTATAAGATAGTCTAAAACGTTTATAAAGGATAAATATAATATTTTAATACCCTTAAGTAATTATATTTATAAATAAGACTCTATAGGACTTATAATATAAGTCTAAATATATATTAATTCTAATATAATAATAGGGTAATAATTTATATTAACTATTAACTTATTATATATCTTAGAGACCTAGTTATCCTAAGTAGGATTAATTTTATTAATAAATATAGGAGGGTTTAAAAACTTTATTAATAGTCTCTTCTTAAATAACTCTAAGTTAATACTGTTTAGGATAATTAATTAGGAGGAGACTAGCGTAATTATATAATTTACTTAAGTGATAGGAATAGTATTATAATTACTACCCAATAATTATTTTATCTTAATCTAATTAAGTATTATTAATAATTATACCTTTTCTATTTATATTAATAATAATTACTCTTAAAGTATATAGATTAGGATATCCTAGGAATTAATATAAGTAATATTTATAATAATTTCTAACTTATACTTATTATTATTTATCTTCTAATCTTGAATATACTTAAGAGACTTATCTTACTCCGCCCTTAATAGATTTAAGATATTTAATACCTCTTAGGGGTTATACTTAACTTAATATTATAATTATATAATAAAATAGATATCTAGAGGATTAATAGTATTATCCTTATCTAATAAAGTATCCTTTAATAGTATAAATTAATAATAGTCTTTAATTTTCCTTAAAAGATTATTAATATTACTACTTAAACTTAAAGATATAATAATTAGAGTTATTATAATATAAGGCTAATAATCTAGTATATAAAGATATATAATAGAATTTAGGCTAAGATCTCTATTCTTATAATAGATAAAATTAGTATTACTAAAATAAGTATTACTTTTAAAGAAAAATTTCGTAGTATTTAAAAATACTTTATTTAATAACTATTAATTAGTATTATTCTTTATCTATTTAATATAATTTATTTATAAAAGGGTATTTTAATATTACTCTTTCTACTAGTATTATTTATAAAAGGAGTAGATATTATACTATTATATTAAATAGTTTTTTATAAGTAGGATATTAGATTTCCTATATACTTATTTTACTTTATAAATATAAGTTCTTTTCTAATAATCTTACTTATAATATAAGTAACTAGCGTATTTCTTTATTATTAATTTATATATAATATAAGTTAGTCTTAATTCCTTATTAATATTATTAGTAAGATTTATACTTACTTAGAATATATACTATTAATTAGATATTTTACCTTACTAGTTAATAAGGATAAGTTAGAATAAGCTAGTCATAATACTAAAACTAGCTTAAAAATAAGTTATAAGGATATATAAATTAAGATAACTAGCTAAAGAGTATAAGATATATATAAGATATAGCTATTAAATACTAATAACTATATATACTAAGACCTTATACTAGCTATCTTAGGCCTAGTATAATAATACTATATAATAATACTTAGGTATATTAGGTATAGTCCTACTAGTATCCTAGTATTATTAATAATTATAAATATTTCTACGCTAAGGATATTATCTTATAAAGAGTCTTAATATATAAATCTTAATTTAAACCGCGCTAAGCCCTTTTTAGATAATATATATATTATTACCTATTAATACTAGTAATTATTAGAGGTTAAAATTAGTTAATTCAGGTAATTCTCTTACGGGGGTAACTAGGTAACCTCCTAAATACTATGCGTATAGTAGTAGTTATTAGTACCTACTACGGGGAAGGTAGGTATAGTAGTATAATACTCTAACCTAGTTAATAGCGTAGTATTATTAGCGCTATTATAAATATAGCTTAGTTAGCTATTTTTAAAATATAAATATTTCCTGATAATAATATTTTTATATACTAATCTTGTAACCTAGATATCGTATATATATATCCTAGGATACTTTGTTTAAGGAAATCTATTAGTCAAGAATATTTATAGATATCCTTCCTATATAATTTATCTAACCCCCTAGGCGCCTTAAAAGTATATACCTCTTAATAAACTTCTAATTAATATAGTTATAGTATTATACTAGGCTTATTACCTTTAAAACTATAGGCGGATTAGCCTACTTATAATCTATAGATATATTGATAGGAGGTCTGCGTACTTATCTACTAGTAGACTATTACATGCCAAGCATTGCCAAGCATAAGGCTGAATTGTTTCATTTTCCGCTACGGCACGTAGGGGCAACGGTACCCGGAGGCCCACCTGTGAGGTCAACGGCCAGGTTTCGAAACGCGGCTGTCGAGGCTAATCGTGTTCGCTGAGGTTGCCGCAGTAAAATGACAGTCAGTACGTGGACGTGGCCCATGGCAGTTCCCACAAAGATGAGAGTATTGGCAACTAGCGCCCTTTTCGCGCTCATATCTGTTGAATTTTTCGGCAGAAGCTGGGCGGAGTTGCAGTAGCAGCTGATGACGACGAGCATTATGAGCGTTGTTGTCTTGAGGCCGAAGCTGTATTTGGTGTACGCTTATGTTTCATTAGGCGCGAGTCCATGAGTGCAGTGTCCTTTATCCTGTATCCGTTGTGGTCGTCTTGACCTCCCGGCAGTCTGACCGAGACGAAGGCAGAGTGGAAGGCCTTGACCGACAAGGTATATGCGGCGATCTTTTCAATGAGGAGGAGCTGATAATCTGCGAAAGCCCCTTGGAGGTTGGCCTCAATGTTAGGGTGGGCGAAAAGGCATACGATCTGGCTATACCAGATCAAAGACCGTTGAAGATCCCTTAGGTTCTTGAGATCGCCGCTGTCATCGGAACCACTGGCCTTCAGGATGGTAGGGTTCACCAACTTCTGGAAGTCGGACGGATTGAAGGAACCATACAAGATCCTGAAAATCCATGTCTGGCCTAATGACGGGAAACGATTAGTAAGAACGGTAGTCTGGGGTGCATTACCTGTTTGGAAATGATGACCGAAGGACACGATATCGGGGCTACTCTGCTGTACGTAATCCTGACACGGGGCGTTAATCTGGTACTGTGGCAGATGACCTGGCGAGAGGTGTTGCTATTAGTTCATCTGAGGTGGATATAGCCGTTGGACCTGCTGCAGAGGCATGCCGGCGCCATGTTGGGACGGCTGGGGAGCGACGGCAACACCCTGTGGGGGGTACTGCGGAGCGACGGCGACGCTCGCGCCATAGTTGGCCTATGGCATGGGCGTAGAAGGGCTTGTGGTCTGGCTATGAATGGTAGCATGGTTTAGATCGTATTGTATGTTCTCCACCTCTTTGCCGTTTCTGCCTGCTGTTTTTGCGTCTTTTTTTAGCCAGTTCTGTCCGCAGGGTATCGGCGTCATCGCTTTTGACGCTTTCGTCGCTCGAGTCGATAGCAATGGGGTCTTCAGTGAGGTTGGCGGCGACATCCTTCTGGGCTAATGCCTTGCGAGCTACTTTGGTAGCTGTGCCTTTCTTAGCAATAGCAGCACGGTCAGTAGCAGACTTCCCAGCAGATTTCTTTATGGATGTGCGAGTGGAGCGTCCACAGGCTGATTATCTGGCGGCAGCGGCCTTTTCAGCAGTGGCAGCGTTGTTACGAGCCATTTGGATGACTCTTATTGGTCTATAGGACGATTAAGAGGTCTGTTATGAGGAAAACACCAAGTATCTGATCATGCGAACGATATTGAGCTTCAATAATGAAAGGTTAGATACACGACGTTCCGAGTCTAAAAGGATGAGGGAATAGAAGTATCTTCTGGGGACAGCAGTACTAATAAAACTAGCCCAACATTTCACTCACGGCTCCTCTAACATCATTCATATACTTGCATTGGCGCCGGAACCCTGGCACAAAATCGAATAGTACTATGCACAGTGGTCGCAACACATCAACCTCAACCATATTTTCAGAGAAGGCCCAAGCCAACACTGAGTCGTTGAACACCTCACGGAATAGGTCAGTATTGGTTTGGATACTGCCCGGCCCTACCAGTCTACCATATACATCCCGCTATACCCTATTCTTGAACAATATCTCCCCTTGTGGATCTGGAAACTGATTTGTCTGAAACAAAACGGTCTTCGGCCGCCCCTCGCCACTTTTCAGCTTTACTTCATAATCTTCAACGAGATGTGCAAGTATGAGGTCGACTTGATGACTAGCAATCCCTCGTCCCGGGCATGCGTGTCTGCCCATTCCAAACTGTATCTGTTCCTTGGTGATGCTTGTTAGTTGAAATTTCTTCTCGTTCTCCAGTGAAGCATGTCGAAGCTTGTAGAAGCGTAAACCATCAAAGGTCTCGGGATTTGGATAGAATTCGGGGTCAAAATTATTGGCGTTTGCCGGCGAAAATACCGTGTAGCCCTCAGGGATTTCCGTCCCATCGGAAAGAATGATGGTTTTCCGCGCTATCTGTTGAAAGGTGACTATTTTGCTTTAGAACCGTAATGCCCTGTACCAGTGAGGGAAAGACATTACTCACGAGTCAAATTCCACTATGCCTCAGAGTCTCCTTGATGAAACTATCCAATGTCCGCAGCTATGCCATACTTTCCATACTCCATTTGCCTCCAGCTTCTCTCAAAGTGTCCTCAATCTCCTGCCTCAAGACAGGCACGTATTCAGGCCAAGTGGCAACATTGAATATCGAATTCGTGATCAATTGCCTTGTTGTATTCATACTCAAGGCTCCAACAATAAGTTGCACAATGGCATGCAAGTGTGGATCATTTTTATCTTTAGCATCGTTCGCGTCATCCAGGATCCATTCAATAGAGTCGAGTGGCTTTTTATGATCATGGCTCTTCCGCACACGACTCTGTCGGCGAGAATGGGGGCGAGGAGGTCTCTCGTGCTCGATGGTTGCAGTGCCAGACACTGCGGAGTTCGGGGATGAAAAATTGAGCTACAGGACGCAGAATAGGGTGAAATATTCGAAGCTTTGCAGAAGATACGAAAATGGTTTTCGTGTACTATGATACCTGCATTAGTAGCTGTTATGTAATACGTTTCTGTCCCAGTTTGTTAGCTCTCTCTCGGCCCAAATGATTGTAAGCGATAGCTGATAGCACGGGCTTTTGGTTCTAACCGAGTGCCGAGATTTACAATCATTTGGTCATGCACCCTCTGTACGTTCCTACCAACTTCTGTGCCGTCTCGGGCTTCGGATTCTACAGGATTGAACTCGCCCACATAAGCCCCGGAGATCTACAACTGCAGAAACCAGAGAAATCCTGCCTCCTAGGGATCGAACTCTAAGGCCAATATTTCCTGTTATGTTCAACACCTTCTTGGATCCACTCCTCCTTCCTATCACGCATAGCCTCGAATCCATGATCTCCATGCTGAAAACTCAGTAACACGGGAACATCAGGAAGAGCCTGCACAAAAATATGAATGTCCTAAGCGTAGAAAATGAAGTCTTGATTCACCACTTACCACGGAGTCTTGCTCGCCATGTATAAGCGATACTATAGAAAAGGCGCGAAGTTAGCAACACATTCTAAGAACATACAAAGATGAAGAACAAAGGATGGATAAGATTGCGCTTCCAAAAAGAGCACAAAAATCATCCTCGGGCATGATTTTTTGAGATTGACCTGGGATTGCCCAGCTTCTGAATCAGCTCCAAATCGGCAAGCTACTGCTGAATTTTTTTGATGATACCCCCAACATGTACTTACTCCGTGGCATTGCCTTTGCTCTTTCCAACACCTTCATCACGTCCAGCTCCTCTTTTCTTTTTGCTCCGAACCAACGGGCTAGATACGCCTGTTGCAATACGCAAGTCAAAAAGTCTCACATCTCGACAACATTCCCACCCGTTCTGACTGTCTGTGGCTTGATAGTCCTCACGTATTTCCGGACAATACTCCCTACTTTCCCCGGTGGTGGGGGCCTTCTCCCTAGAATTACCCTAGGTCTCGGAATGCGGCAATAAGGAGTATCCGTATTCAAGGAGCCGCCCATAGAAGCGACAAGTTTGATTTGTGAGAGTCCAGGGAAGAGAAGGGCCGATTGTACTGCTAAGTATCCACCTGCGGATTGGCCGGTGCAGGCTAGACGAGTGAGGTCTGGGAAAGCATTCCAGCTTGTGGTGAGCGTTGGGAGTGTGTCATGCAGCCAATGCCAAAAGCCTTCAACGACGTCAAGAACCTCGGTGGCAGTAGCCGCTGGAAGAAGACGAGTGTCAGGCGCTATAAAGATAGCAGAATTCGTGAGACAAATGTCGAGGAGCATTTGGCAATTCACTCTTTAATTGTTTGAAGTCCAAGTCATAACCTGAGAGAAAGACAAAGGTTGACAGGTGGTTGAAGAGGTGCTCGAAAGTGAACTTCATGATCAAACCAGGACGTAGACTTGAACCCACCACACAGGAAGCCATCCTTAATATGAACGGTCTCCTGCGACAAATCCACCGCCATGCCAGTTCACAATCGTGGGGTATGTCTCTCCAGGCTTTGATTGTAAGTTTTTGGGTACCAAGTCACTTGTTTTGAGGGCGTGGCCGTAGACAATCCTGAAGTCAAAGTCGACCCTATCGAACAATTCTAATTTGCTAAACGGCATGGTGAGAGGCGACCGGTCCTGGGAAGAATGTTGGTAAAGGGGTCGGTAAAGCAAAGCAGAAGAAACCTAGGATATTGTTCTGGAAGATGCAATTGTTCGTTCGATGTTATTAATAAGAATCTTGTCTGAGAATTCAGCTTCAGATTATGAACAAGAAACAAGTAGACTCCATCTCGCCGTCAATGCATTACTCCTTAGCACGCATTGCAGGAACATCTTACAATTCACTGCGGATATCTTTCAGATACAGGGGACAAGTCTGATACGCATGTGCCAATGACCCAACAATTAGTTTCCATGCATGAGGATTGACGCATGAACCTGGACTCTTGATAACGAAAACCAACCGACTAAAGTACAAACAGGGCGGCTAGGGTCTGGCTAGTGCCTTCGCGGGCTTCAAAGATTAGTCGATGTCTAGAGTATCGACCTTAGGGCGAAGGGGCGGCCTACTTTATGAGAGGGCCAAGAATTTTCCGATGATCGCTAGCTTCCGCTTCCCGTGTAAGAGTCGTAAATTTGCTATTTATTTTCAGGTAGATTCTACCCTGCCTATATAATCTATACGTATAAGCTCAGCCCTATAAGTATAAATAAAGAAAGTTATTTAAGGGGTCTATTAAAAATTACGCTAGTCTTAAAGGAAATTATATCCTCCCTTACTAAGACCTTTACTTTATAAAGTATATATAAAAGTAGTAAATAGTATTAAATAAAGGTATTATTAATATTAAAAGAATTATTATTATATAATAAAGCTATTTATAAAGCTATTATAAAATCTTATAATTATATTATAGATATTATTATTATAAGGAAGCCCTTACTTTAATAATAAAGATAAAATAATAGAGAACTTTTTATTATATAAGGAGCCTAATAGCGTTAATTATAATTAATAGGATAATCTCTCTAAAAATAATAAAGCCTAAAGGTAATAATATAATTCAAAATCAAATAATAATATAATTAAAATAATAAAATTAAAATTTATAAATCCCTTCAATTTTCTTTCTTATCTTATAACTTTTTTTAAATATTTATTTAAGTATAATATTATATCTCTTTTATTTTTATTTAATTACTCTTATAATTTAAAGGATTTAATATATCTTTTAAGAGAGGTAATTAAGACCTTTAAAAGCTTAATAATTATAATTTTAATAAGAAATATAAAGTTAAAATATTAAATATTCCTTTAAAAAAATTAAAGCTTATAATAAATAATATAAATTAAATCTTATTTAATAATTTTAAAGCTTATAAAATAAGAAGGAAAATAAAAGTTTATTTATAAATTTATAAAGAAGCTATTAAAAAAGGTAATATAAAGAAAAATACTACTAATAATAATAATAATATTAAAGAAGATTAAGATAATAAATTCTTTAAACTTTAATACTTAAATTTATTAATTTAAATAAGATATTTTAAAGACTTTAAGTTAATTACCTTAATATAAAATAAGAAAAGATATTCCTTTATTATAAAAGAGTTTATAAAGCTCTTAATTTAATATTTACTTTATATTTATCAAGTTAATAAATTCTTAATTAATATTTATACCTTATAATTACCTTAAACTATAACTTAATATTATAATTAAATTTAAATTCCTAATTATATAAATTATTAAAGTAATAATAGCTATTTAAAAGGTTATATTATAATATCCTTAATTATAAAGAATATTTATATAAATTATTACCTTTAAAAAGTAAAAATATATTCTTTATATTCTTTATATTATCTTTATAATTATTTATTATTAATATTAATAATATTAGGATTTTAATCCTTTAATAAATATCTTTAAGTATAAGCTCTTATTATTATTCTTTATAAAAGTTATTATCTATCTTAAGAAGTTTTATTATAAAGGGGTTTATATTAATCCTTTAATAAAAGTTATTTAAGCTCCTTAAAAAGTATTTAAAAATTTAAATATATAATATTTAAATTTAATATCTTAAATATCAAGGCTTTTTATTATAAAGTTAAAGATTTATAAGCTTTATATATTAAAATATTAACTTATACCTTAAGAATTAAATAAGGTTATAATATAAATCCCTTTAAAAAAGAGCTTAATAATAATAATAAATTATTAAAGGAGGATAAATAAATAATAATTATTATTTAAAAAATTTAAACTTAATATTTATTTTAATCTACTTTATAATTTATAGATAATATTATTATTTTAACCTTATATAATTTCTTTAATTTATAACTCCTCTATATTTATATTAAGATATATTAATTTCTTTAAGATTATTTTAATTTATTTTTTCTTGAAATTCTTTTAATAATTCTTTAATATTAATAGGCCTTTAAGTTAGGATACCTCTATTAATAATAAACCTTATAAATAAGATTTAATAATATCTTAAATATATTTAAAGACTAATTTATTATTAATAATATTATTATTAAGTAATAATTAAAATTTTAAATTAATAATATTTATTAAATCTTTAATTAATTAATTTATATTAAATAAATTAATTTATATAAGATCTTTAATTAATTAATTTATATTAAATAAATTAATTTATATAAGATCTTTACTCTTTTTTATAAATTCTTCCTTATATTATAGTTTTAAATTAATAGTATCTTATAATTTAATATATATCTTAATTATAATATTAGATTTTATTTAATTTATAATTAATTTATAAAGTAGAATTTTCTTTTATAATTTAAGCCTTTTTATTTTTTATTAAGATATACTATTTTTTAACTCTTTAAATGTATTTCTTTTTAAGGTTATAGGTTAGGCATTCCTTTATTAAGGATCTTTATATATTTATATATTAAATATACTCCTATTTAACTTTAATAATAATTATATATTTATTATAAATAAGGATATCTTTTATAAGTTCTTAATTTAATTCCTCTTTAATTTTAATTAAGGTTAATTAAATATTAAAGACTCTTTTTATTAATTCTTATTATATTAATATTAATTAATATTTTATTAAACTTAAAATTAATATTTTAATAATTTATAAATAATTTATATAAATTAGATTTTTAGATACTTTATTATTTAAGGCTTATAAGGTATATATTCCTAATAGGTACTTCTTTAAGATTTAATATAAATTAAACTATTAAGCTTTAAATTTTTATTTAATTTTATTTTAAATTAAGACTTATTTATTTTCTTTTAATATATATAAGGTTACTCTTTTATTATAAAGGTAATCTTATTAAATTACTCTTTTAAAAAGCTTTTTATTATTTATTTATTATATAAGTAAAAGCTTTTTGATTTATTCTTTTATAAGTTTTATATTAATACTTATATTTATATTTTAAATTAAATTTTATTATTTAATAACCTTAAATTTAAGTTATAAATAAGAAAGAAT
>JAABUL010001177.1_pt1 | contig 51147 bp, 9 predicted proteins | sample 5559151 | NCBI WGS metagenome assembly JAABUL01 (sample SAMN10711876, study PRJNA513368) | rock metagenome | isolation source: Antarctica rocks | place: Antarctica: Victoria Land, Pudding Butte sud
TATTTAATCTACGCATTAATAACGTTCGATAATAAATAAAAAATTAAATTAAAAATTAATTGCAAGTAGCGAGTTTATATTTTTGCAAAAAAACAATTTAACAAAGTTCGATTTAACAAATATTAGCAAAGATTAATTGAATTACAAAGTTAAAATAAATAAAAAAAATTGCAAATTTTCTAGAAGCTTTAAATTATTTAATATAATAAAGAAATTGCTAAAGTATATATTACAAATATATAATAATTAGAAGCATCTATTTTAAGAAAAGAAAACAACAAAGATTTTTTTTAAATATTAATTGTAAAATTACAAAATTAAAATTAAATTAAACAAACAATTTACGTTTAAACTTATATATACTTTATTTAAAAAAAAGCTTGAAATACTTCGCAAATACTTAGCAAAAAACAAAACAAAAATTTATTAAAAAATTCTAATTACAAGTAAAATACTTAATTCTCTTTATATTAAAAAAAATAAAACTTTTTGTTTATATATTAATTATTAAAAGCTAAATAATATTACAATTAAAAATTAATATTTACTACTTAATATTAACGAACTTTAGAATTAATTATTTAAAGTAAAGTATTTTATTAAATTAAACTTACAAGAAACGTATAACTAAATTAGAATAAAAATAAAAAAAAAGTAAAAAACAACTTTTCGTATACAATATAAACTATATAAATATATAATAATATTGTTCGAATTTACGAATATTTCGACAACGTATTAAAAAATAATTAATAATATATTACAACAATATTTGAATTAATTTATTATAGTATATTTGAATAATATTATAATTTACTTAAAAATTTTAAAAAAGCATATTAATTATGTTTTCAAAGTATTAAAATATCTAAATATAAAAAATTATATTTTAAATCAAAGAAATGCAAATTTTATTAAAAAAAAGTTAATTTTTTTTAAATTTGTTGTTAAACAATATAAAGTACGCATAAATCTTGAGAAGCTATAAGCAATTAAAAAATAAAAATTATTAATAAATGTTAAAAAAGTACAATTCTTTTTAAATTTTATAAACTATAACAAAAAGTTTATTAAAAATTACTTAATAAACACAATATTATTAACAAATTTTACAAAAAAAAAATATGTTATAATTATAAAGACTTGCAAAAAAGAAATTATTTTAAAATCTTAAACTAAAATACTTAAAAAAATTAATATTAAAAATATACAATTTATAATTATTAAACAAAATTAAAATTAACATATTAAATCTAATTATCGATATATACTTTAATTAAAGATATAAAAATATATAATATTTAATAATATATTTTTTAAGAAAACTCTTATTAATTAAACAAAATTATAATGTTTACAATAAGAAACTATTTGCTATAATAGTCTTCTTAAAGTTATAAAAAATATATATAAAAAAATTATTAAAACTTACGATTCTTATAAATTACAAAAATTTTATATATTTTACTACTATAAAGCAATTTAACAAAAAATAAATATAATAATTAAAGAGACTTAAACAATACAAGTTCAAAATATAGTATATCTTAGACAAAAATAACGATAAAGCAAACGCACTTAATAAAAAAAATAATTATATAAAAACAAAAAAATCGTTTAATTACAATAAACCCTAACAAAAACAAATTATTATTAACAAACCAATACGAACTAAATACTATATTACAAATATTTCAAAATAATACAAAAAAGTTTTTAATAAAAAAAGAAAAATTTCAAATATTTATTAACAAAATCGACAAATATATAAAAGAGTATTATAACAAATTATTGCAAAAACATTTAAGAGTAACAAAAATTCTTTAACTTTTATATTAATATTGTTAGTTCTTACAAATAAAATAAATTATCAAAATATATATTAAACAATATCTTAGCTATTAATAGAACAAACATAATATATATGCGAACTATAACAAAATTTAATATTAGAAATTATTTAAATTGTTATAAAATAAAGTTACGATAAACTTTATTACTAAATTATTAAAATTGACGAACTTAATAATTAAAAACAAATATAATTCGATATTAATAATAATTAATAAACTTATTAAGTACTTATATATTATCGTATACAAAGAGAAGTTTATCGCAAAACAACTAAAATACATTATATTAAATCAACTTATACAATATTACAATATATTTAAAAAATTAATTAATAATAGAGAGAAACTCTTTACATTTAATTATTGAAAGACGCTTCTCTTAATATTAGATACAAAGTTTCGAATGTCTATTGTTTATTACTTAATTATAAATAATTAAACAAAAAAAACAAATTAAAATTTTAAGCGATATTTGAGACACTACATTAACAATACTTATAGCAATTAAGTATTATTTTTATTTATAACACAACTAGCATTTAATACAAAGATTTCGAATATTATTAAAGTAACTTTATTTTTCGTTAATTATAACAAGAAATTAAATCTTTTTAAAAAAAAACGTACGCATTTGTTTGCGCAATGAGTTATCGAAAAAATAACAATATTAAAAAAAATATACAATAACATCTTAAAAATGCAAAAAAGATTGATTAAATATTAAAATAAAAAACAAAAAACAATATCTTAACTAAAAGAAAAAAATAAAATATATTTTTTTACAAAAAATCTTAAAACAAGAAAGTTAAACAAAAAATTAAATTATATCAAAGTTAAATTGTTTTTTGTTAAAAAGATTAAAAAATTAATCAATTATAAACTCGACTTACTTAAGAACGTTAAAATATTTTTAATATTTGATATTTTATTGTTGAAATTAGCAAATTTAATTACGTCTTTATAGAACACATTTTATTTTTATTCGCAAAAAAAAAATTAATTCGAAATTAAAAAAATTCTATAATAAAAAAATTAAAAGTATTTTATTAAGTAAAAAGAATACTTTATCTTAAAAAATATATAAAAATCAAATTTTTTTTTAATTATTATTGAAATCTTCTAAAGAAATTTTATTAAAACAAGATATAAAAATAGCATTTTAATTTTAATTAATCAAAAGTTAAAATTGTTTAAACAATATATCAAATAACAATTTAAAAATTTTTATAACAAACTTAACAAAATATACTTTATTTATCTTTAAATTGCTAATATTTTTTTATTTTATTACAATTATTTTTTTATTTTTATTTTTTAAGAAATCTAGTTGTTTTTTTAGTTAATTTAGTTTTGTATACATATCGCACACTTCTTTCTTTAAGCGTATTCGCTCTTTATAAATTTGTTTAATTAATATAGAAGAAATTGTTAAATTATAATTACAATTAGATTGCACACACTTTATACACTTTTCAAAATTATTATTTACATAATAGATTTTACTAGATATCGTATAATTATAACAAAAACATATAATTAAAGATATTAAACTTAAAATATTAAAAAAATCTTTCTTTTAAAAGAAGAAGTTTCTAATATTAATTTTTCTTAAAAATATAATAAGAAGATATTAAATTTTAAGACAAAAACTCTAAAAAAAAGAAATAGTGTTACAAGCTTATTAAAGCTATATTAGTAATTTAGATTCTACCTTTTTGAAACAAATTTATTATTATATTTAACATACTTAAGAAGCAAATAATTTAAACATAATGTTCGATATATTCGACGAACAAACATTGCAAACAACTATATTTGCTATATTCGATAAACAAACAAAGCAAACAATTAGTATTTTTTTAGTATATAGAAAACTTAAGATACAACTTTCTTATAAATTGTGTTCAACTTATTATAGATTTTTACTTATTGTTACTTTGATTTATCGAATCTTTTTTAAGATTTATTAAACATAAGAATTGTTTATAGTTGCAAATTTTTGTTATTAAGTAATTGCTTGTATTGCTTGAAGACGTTTACAAATCTCTTTAATAGCACAATTTACTCTAATATCTTCGAAGAAAGTACTACCGTAATACGTCTTTACAATTAAAAGTATTTGCGTTCAAAGTATTGTCTTAATTACTTAAATATCTTTTGCAAAAACAAACTAATTAAAAAAAAAAAAAGCAATTATCGAACTTAAAACTTATAATATTAACGATTTCGAATTAATAATACTTAAAGAAAAGAGTTGCTTTAATATTTTAAATAACAATTTAAATAACTTTAATAAATCGAAAAACTAAACGTTCTTAACAAGAGTCGCAATTTAAGACAAAAATTAACATTTATATAAAAGACAATAAAAGAGCTTAAAACTATATTTAACTTATATAATAAAATTTTGTTTATTAAAGTTAAATTTAATTCTAGCGTTATTAACAACAAGTTATTTAACAATTAACAACTAAATTTTTATATCAAAATTTGCTCAAATTAAATTTATTTATTTATTAATAAATATTATGTTAAAACAATGCTACTTATTAATATTGAAGTCTTCAATAAAGCTTTTATAAATAAAATTTTTGTTAAGTTTTATAAATTTTCTATTATACTATTGCAAAATTCGATCAAATTACGTCTTGTTAATAACAAATTTATCTCTAATATTATTTATATCGCTTAAGTTATTGTTAATTTGAGCAAATATATTGACATCTTATAATGTTTAATAATTAAATTAAGACAATTCGCAATTATCTTCAATATACTTTAGATAAAAGAGCATAACATATAAATTAAAAAAAATATATAATTTCTTTAGTTTAAATTTAATTATTGTATAAAACACTACTTGTTAGACTATTAATTGTTAGAAATTTTTAACAAACAACGCAAACAATTAAAATGTTTGTCTCTAAAGTTTTTGAATAAAGTCGACATTTATTAAATTAATGTTTTTTTATTTTTAAAGCTTGTTAATAAAGAAAGCTACAAAATAGTTGTTATGTTGCTTAAGCATTTTGTTATACTAAATTAATTAAAGAAAAATAATAGATATTTAGCTTGCACTATAGACAACAATGTTACAATAAATGTTACAATTATTATTTTCAATAATTACAATAAGTTTTATGCGAAATTTAAACGAAATTCTTCTAATATAAAGCAATTAAAGAAAAAAATTTATTTGAAGTTTAAACAATAAATTAAGCTTTTTAATTTATAAGAAGCTAACAAGTTGTTGTTAAATAAAAGTATTAATTATGCTATTAATCTTGTTTCAAAAGCAACTTCTTTAATTAAAAAAATCTATAATGTTTCTCGTTAAAAAGAAGAGTGTTACATATCTAGCTAGTAGATTGCTTTATTCGACGAGTTTTACTCGACGAGTTGCGCTAGTTTCTAAGAGAACTAGCTCGACGAGTAAAGATAGATTTGCGTATAGCTAAGTAGATTATAAATTCAACTATCTATTACAATTTATTTAGTGTTTGCTTTGTTTATTTCTTGCCTTGTATTTGTAACAAATAATAGCTTCAATAAATATACAAAGTACTTCTTTATCGTTGACTTATTGTATTAGTTAATCGACAAACTATATTAATTATTTTGTTTTTCGCTAGATTTAATATATTAGCTTATTAATTATTTTAATTATTTGTTAAGCAAATCTTTGTATCGAAGACAATCTATTTTTGCTCGATATTTGTTGAACTACGCAACTAACTCGCAAAGCAATTTGTCGACATTAGTTAACTTGTTTATTCCCTAATATATTCGCAAATCTTATTTAAATCTCGCACTTATTAATTATGCGATATTTATCTCTTATTAGCTCTTGTCTTAGGCTAACTTTATATACAAAGAAAAAAATATCTATATTAGTTTATTAACTTCTTGTTTTTCTATTTATTAGTTATTAATACTTAGTTTATTTTTTACTTTTTATTTAACAAGTTGTTGTTAAAATTATTAAATAAATTTCTTACTTTTCTTTATTCTCTTTTTAATTAACTCGCAAATATAGAACTTATTTAATAGAAAAGTTTTGTATTTAATTTGCAAAGTAAGCTATTAACAAATCTCTTTTCAAACAAATTGTTAAAAAATTTGAAACAATTATTTAAGATCTTAGATTATCGAAGATTCGATTTAACAAATATATTGATTTTATTGTTTTGTTAATTTTTGAAGATTTGTTAACAATCTTAAAGTTCTCAAATAAGCACAAAGATTCTAAGCTTGTTATTCTAGCTTCTTTTATCAAATTAATTAATTCGAAAAGTAATTTAACTTTTTTTATCGAATTGATCGATTTGATTGCTATCAATTTACTAGATAGCTTGTATTCGTGTAATTAATCTACTATAAACAATAAGTTTTACAATTAATCTAAGAATTTAAACAACAATTTCTTTGACAAATTGACAAATTGTTCTAGATCGAACGCTTGTTATTAAGTATTCTTTATTTTATATAAAGATTGCAACAATTATAGTAAAGTAACAAATTTATTTAATAATCTTTTTAAAATTTGTAGACAACAAGAGCTTGCGTTTGTTTGCGAGAACAACTTGTTATATATAAGAGTATCAAATTATATTAAAACAATAAGAGAAATTACGTTAACAAAATAAGTTAACGCTTCGAAAATTACAATTATTGAGCAATCTTTCTCTTTAAAAATATAGAGTTATTTTGCTCTTAATATTTAAAATATGTTTATCGTTTAAAATTTACGAAGTTAGTCTACTTTATTTATTTAGAACTTCTTTACTTAGTCTTTTATTTATTAGATATTAAACAAACAACATAATGTTAATTAGACTCTTTTTAATTATTAAATGTCGAACAAACAACACAACTTTAAGTAGATTGATCTCGCTTAATAGATATCGAACAATTAATATAATTTTAATTAAAACGCTCTTAACAACTAGATATTGTTTGCGTTTAAACACTTAATTAGTTTTGTTACTTATTTATATATTTATAGCAATACTATCTATAATCAATCAAGTTAATCGAGAGATTCGAAAAGTTGTTAAGAGAGCAAAATATTTACGCCTTAAATAATAAAGCAATTGCGTAAGTTAATGCGTTAAAAAATTTAATAATTCGATTAAGTTAACAAGAATTCTTAAAGATATTGTTATTTAAATAGAAACAATAATTAAGATAACTTAATTACTTTAATTAATTGTTTTAAAACAACAAATTTAGATTTTTTTTATTTAGACGTTTTAAAAAGCTATAAATCAAATAATATTATTTTTGCAAATAAAGAGACAATTTATTAAGAGATCTTTATATTTGTTAAACAAATAAAGAATTATATTTATATAGTTAACAAAATTGCAATAAAAGATAATTTGTTGTTGTGTTTTTATAATATTATTATAATTTAATATTTAAAAAAAATCGAAAAGTTTAAGCGCAAGACGTTTAAAAGTCTTTTGCTTATTAATTTTATTAATAAACTAAAGACGCAATCCAAAATAAAAATTAATAAAATTTTTAACAAACTTATTTCGAAGATCTTTACAATAAAGAATGCGCAAAATAATTGCAAAGCAAACAATTTTTTTTAAAATATTATTTTGTACTTTTAATTAATTGATATCTTTAATCTATAAAGTTAACTTATATAAATTTAGAATTAACTTAATTTAGAGTTATATTTAATAATTATTATATTATTAATTTATACAATTGTTTAAGACTTTATCGAGAAACTAGATACAAAAAAAAGCTATAAAAAATAATAATAAATGTTTGTTAATTATTAATTTAGAATTGTAATTGCATTTAAAAGTTTAAGAAGTGCGACAACAATCTTAAGAATAACAATTAACAACAATAAACTTATTAATTATTTATATTTTATTAGTTACGTTTTTTTTATACTTTGCGTTTTATTTACTTTAATTTATATTAGTTGTTTACAAACTATTAAATTTGTTTATCTTTACAAAACATATTTGATTTTAATAATTAATATTGTCTTATTATGTTGTTGTCTTTTCTTTTTAAGTGTTTTGTTATTATTGTTGTTAACGTCGAGACGCAATTAGATAACAAAAACAAAAATTTGTTTCTTTTTAAAGCAAGTAATTGTTGTATCGAAAATAAAGATTAACAAAATTATAATAGTTATTAATCTTAAAGATACTAGTTGTTCTATTAATTATTAATATACTAGTAGTTATTTTACTAGCAATCTAAATATGTTAGGGTTAGAGCTTTAATAACTAGTATGCAGTTACTTAACGAGAATACTAATTATGCAAAACTAACTATGTATAAGAAATAAGTATAAATACTATAAGTGCCAAGACGCTAAACGTTACTCGTAGTATATTTAAGACTAAAGAACGAAGATTTGAAGAATAATTAAAGAGCGAAGTCTATCTAATCTAAAATTGTAATATCATCTCTTTCTTTTACTTGCAAATTTCGACAAAGTAATATCGAATCTCTTAGTTAACGTTTCTAATTAACTTTAGTTAATTTCGAATATTTGTCAAATACAAGCTTCGATTAATATCGAATATATGTTAAATATTATTCGACAATTAAAATTAAAGTTTTCGATATATATCGAATAAAAGAATAAATTTGTTAAGTAAAGAAAAATAATCGAAAATTTTAAAATAAAATATGCAAAAAATAGTAATATGCAAAGCAAAGAGCGTATATGTTGCGAATAATATTTTAGTTAACTTTTAACTATCTTCGATCAATGTCGAATACGTCTATTAAATACAATTTGATATTCGAAATTAAACGTCGAACAATTGTCAAACAATAAAAATCAAGTTTCGAACAATTTGTTAAGCAACAACGAAATCAAGAGAAAAAGAGAGAATAATTAATTTTTAAGAAAATATCAAATGTAGAAAGATTAAAAGAGTATAAAAGATCGCTAATTTTAATTTTAAAAAGAGATTCAAGTTACGTAACGCAAAAGTCGAGAGATTAACAACAAAATAAAGATTAATTGCGTTTAAAAAAATTTAAAGAATTAATTATATTTAAAAGAGTTTAAGAAATCGATTAATTACGTAATCTAAAAGAGAAATTAACAATAACAAAAAAAGTAACAATATTAAAAAGTCGAAATTTGTCAAATTTTAACTATGTTCAAATACGTTTGTCTAAATCTATTACACAAAGAAAGAAAATAATATAAAAATATTTTAACAACAATTTATACGCAATTGTATATATATTTAAGAATATTAAATTAATTTTAATTCGAAGAATCTTTAGAAGAAACAATTATAAAATGTTTAATAAAAGTACTATAGAGACAACAACAAAGATTACGAATATATATTAACTAACTTTTAACAATAATAATATATCAATAATACGTTTTTAAGATTCTTGTTAAATACAATACAAAACAAAGTAATATATTAAATTTAATTTTAATTACAAATATATAACAAATAACTCTTAATAATAGTAATGTATTAATAATGCGTTTTTAAAATCGATTCTAAATGCGACGACAAAAGCTATAGATATATATTGAGCGACATTTTGACAACAATAATAAAAGAGCGCAAAAAACATATAAATGCAAATTATTTTACTTATTAAGTTTTCAATTAAAAGATGTCTTAAATATTTAATAAGATCTTGTTGCGTCTAAATATTTATAATAAGAGTTAACAACAAAGTTAAAACAATTGTTAATTATAAAGTAGTTTAGTTATTTAAATTTATCGTTGTAATTTGTGTAATTTATAAAGAGAATTTAATATTGTAGTATTTTGCGTTTGTAATTAATAACAATTAGATTTAAATTTACATTATTGTTATTTTTGCGCATATTGTATTGTAATATCTTGATATCTTTAATATAGTATTCGAAATTGTCGTTAATGTTATTAACAATATTAACAAACAACAAAAGCTTAATTTGTTAATTTAATAAAGACTTGCTTTTGTCGAAATACAAAAATTATAAATAAAATACTAAATAAATCTTTATTAATTCGAGCAATTTTAGTTCGTAAACATAATTGTTAATTGCTTAAATAATTTTATAAAGATTTGCATTTTTATACTTTAAAGATTTATATAATCGAATAATTTTAATATTTTAAATGTTAACTATAATTTAATTATTAATTTTGAACTTTAGAATTGCAACGCATTTGTAATTAGCAAACTTTATTTATTTAACTTAAGTTTAAACAAACTTTTAATAAAAAAAATTACGCAAAATCTTAATTTTTTTAACAATTTTATTAATATTTTTTATATTGCGACAAACTTTTAACGTATTGTTGTTAAAAAAAGCTTCAAATAATTTTAAATCTAATTATAATAAATAGTCTTTAATAATAAAAAATAATAATAAGTTAATAGATTTGTTAATATAATTATTAACAACAAACTCGACAATAATAAAATAATTAATCTAGTTATCTTAATTATATTGTACGTATATTCGAAAATATTGCTTAAGAGCAATGTAAATATTTTTGATTTAATTATCGATTTCTAAGTAAAACGCAATTAACAATTTAGTTTTAATTTTTAATTTTTTGCAAAAATATTGTTAAAAGTAAGCGATAAATTAAGTGTCTTTATTAGAAATAATAATAATTAAAAAGTTCTTAATACGTTAAACAAAATCGATAAAAATCTAAACAACAATCTTAACTTTTAAAGAATTTATAAATATAAACTTCTTATTTTTAAATAATTTATCAATTATTATTAAGATATATTAGAAAATCTTTTCTTTATAACAATATAACAACAAAGAAATAATAAAATTGCAAAATATATTTTGTTAATAACAATCTAAAATAGATAAAGATTTTAATAAATTATATTTATATTTGCGATATAATTTGACGTACTTATATATAAAATAGTTTTTAACGTAATTCTTAACGTCTAAATACAATGTAAATTAATAATAATAATATTGTACTTTCTTAAAAGTAGTTGTTCGACTTAAATATTTAACACTTAATAATTTATACTAAAATCTAATTGTTTCGACTCGAAAAATATTATTTGTGCTTCGAAATATATATATTTTGTTTCGAACAAATAAATATTTAATATTAATTGTTAGATATTTAATTACAATACAATTTTTAAATTTTAACTTAATTGTTTTGCAAAAATTAATTAGGATTTTTTGTTTATTAGCTTTTTTAATTTAAATAATTTATTTTATCTTTTTGTTATATAAATATGTCCTTAATATTTATTAAACAAAAACTTCGAAATTAAGTTTTATTTCAAATTTTTTCCTTTTTATTAAATTGATTGCGACAACAAATAAAAACTAAGTTGTAAAAAAAATTACGAATATAAATAATTAAGTTGTAAACAAAACAAATATATTTAAAGAAAAGACAAAATCGACAAATAAAAACAAAGAAATTATAAATTAAAAAATAATAAATGCAACAATAATAAATAAAAAAATTAAAAGAAAAGATTTTGCAAAATAAAGTTTATTTTGTTAAAGTAATGCAAGTATTGTAAATAATAAAAATATAAATAATTCTATATTTATTTTTGTTAATTGTTAACAAGATTTAAATAAATTTCTTACAAGCTTTTGCAATTCTTTTGTTAACAATTAATTTAAATTTGATAAAATTTTGAAACAAATAAACTAATTTTGTTATTAGATTATAAATAACACTTAATAATAGCAAAATTAATATAACAATTTTAATTATATTTAATCTTAAATTGTATTGTTTAAAAATTGTTTGTTGTTAAAATTAATTGCGAAAATTGTTTTTATTAAAGAGCAAATTTTGCAATTGCTTAATTAAGTTATTTAACTTCGCATTTAGTATATTTAGTTAATAGATAATTTTAAAATTAAATTTAAACAAAAACTTAATTTAGCGAACTTAATAACAATTAAATTGTTTAATAGTTATAAAATACTTTAAATTGCAATAATTAATAATAATTTTAATAAATTGTTTAATACACGTATTAATATACTCTAGATATTACTTCTTAAAAGCGCAAACAATAATTAACAATTTTTTATTATAGATTTTGTAGTTGTACTTCGCAAACAATATAATTTTAAATATATAAATTATTAAGTAAAACAATTTATTTAAATTTATTTGTAAAAGCACAACAATAATTACAAAATTAAAAATATTACTTTCGATTTAAATCTTTAAATCGGAATCGAAATAATAAAGAATAAATTAATTAATAAAAACTTTTTTAAAAGCTTTGAACGCAAAATCTTTAAAATTGTTAAATTGTTATAAAAAATTAAGATTCTTGTTTTCGAGTTTACTAAACGCTAATAAAGATTTAACTAAATCTAAATAATTATAAATAAATTGTTAATAAAAGTTAATAAAGTTTAAAAAGATCTATACATTGTATACACAAATAGAAGTTTTTTACTTAAAAATACATTTAATTTTTTCGAAATTTATTTAAATTTCTTCGATAATAATAATTAAATTTAGATATTTAATTTGTTTAATAAAAAAGATATATTTATTAATGTTTAAATAAAGACTTGTATTATAAAGCTTAACAAGAACTTTATTTATATAATTTTTATATTTTTTCTTAATGTTACTATAAATTAAAATATTATTTATATAAATAATACAAAAATTGTTCAAGTAAAAACTAAGAATTTTATTGATAAAAAACTAGAACATAATTAAGACATTATATAATTTAAAAAATATTACAACGTACTTAAACAAGTTGTAACAAATAATAAAAATTATTTTGTATTTATTATTAAAACGCATTCGAATTTTGTTAAAGATTGCGATAATATCGAACTTGCTATAGTATTTAATTTTGCATAATTGTTACAAATTTTTTTAAATTAATAATAAAATATTGCAATTCTTAATTGTTAAAGCATTAAAATCTTTATAGTTTATACAAATACGCAAACTTTTATTAGACTTCTTAATTATAAGAGTAAGAACAATATATTATAAGATGCTATTGCGAATTTAATTTTTGCTCTTTATGTTATTTAAGTAGACTCTAATAATTTCTTTTTTTTTGACAAAATATATTGTAGACTTTCTTAGCTAAAAGAATTGCTTTTAGAACAAAATTAATAATATAATTAATGCTTTTATTAAATAACAATTTGTTAACTTTTTACAAATTAAAAAACTTAACTTATTGTTTAAATTTCGAATAAATCTACTTTTTAAATTGCTTTATATTTGAAAAATTTTGTTTAAATTTAATATAAAATTTATTGTAATTATTAAAAATAATAGTTGTAACGTTTATAATAATATTGTTGCTTGCAACGCAAGCTAAATATTTGTTATTTTTCTTTGATTAATTTAGTATAACGATGTATTTAAACAATATTACAATTGTTTTGTAGTTTTCTTTAATAGCAAGCTTCAAAAATGCAAAGATACTTATTTAATAAACGTTAACTTTATTAAGAGATTTTAAAAGCAAATATTTTAGTTGTTTGCGTTAATTGTTAAAGATTTTTAACAATTATTAATTTAACAAACAATGCTTTATACAATAATCGAAATTAAATTTTAAAAATCGTATATTATTTTTAATTTGTATGTTATACTTTTTATTTAAAGTATATTAAAAATAATTGCAAATTGTCTTAATTTAATTATTAGACATTATAAGATATTAATGTGTTTACTAAGATTAACAATAACTTAAACAATATAAATAATATTAAAAACAAATTTGTTATTAATTAAACACAATTTAATAAAATTTTAAAGCCATATAATAAAAAGTTTATAAAACTTGACAAACTTTTTATTAACAAAGATTTTATCGAAGATTTTAATGTTAATAAGTAATATTGTTTTAATATAACGTTTATCGAAAAACAAATAAGTTTAATTTGAACAAATTTTAACGTAAAAATTTAATTGCTAATTGTTAAACAACTTGTTGTTAATAGCATTAAAACTAAGTTCGATTTTAATAAATAAAACTTTATTTTGTAAATTAAATATAATTTTGAGCTTCTTTATTGTTTTTTTTATAAGCGTTAGTTTCTATTTTGAATTGCAACTCTTGTTAAAAATATTTGGTTTTTTAATTCGCTAAAGTTATTTAAATTGTTATTTAAGATATTAAAGAAACTTTTCTTTTTAAATGCTATTAATTCGAAGTTGTTAACATTATAAGTTTTAAGTTTAATAAAAGCTTTGTTTTTAATCTTAGTTAATTTGTTTTTGCGAAAGACGTTTTTATAATACAATTTTTATTTTAGTTTAAGATATTTTTGACAAAGATTTAAAGACTTAATTTTGTTTTTAAAAATTTAAAATTATATTTTTACGTCTTGTTTTTAATTGCAAGTAGAGACACGCGTATTAAAATTATTGTTGTTGCAAATATTCGTATTAATACGTTTAAAGAGTTTAGAGATATTTATTGTTACAATACGATTATTTCGCTTGTTAATATTATTAGTAGCTTATATATAGATAGAAGTTTAAGTAATTGTTAAACAAAATTTCTCTATTTATTAAAGTTTAAAATTAATTTTACAAATTAATTTAATAAGTTAATTTAAAGTAATATAATTTGTTAAAATAACGTAGCAACTTTAAAGTCTATAACTTACATTTTTATTAAATTAATATATTTTATTAATTTCTAATATAAAGATTTCGATTATCGTAGATATAAAGCAATTAACGTATTAATTAAAGATTTTGATATTCTTTATAGCAAATTCGAACAATATAATTTTAACAAAATTGCGTTGTTTTTTGTTTAAATCGTCTTGTTAAACACTTAAGTCTTCAAACAAATTATTTATTATTAAATAAGAATTGACAAATTTGTTAAACAAACAATACTTAATTTCTTTAAAGATATTGTTAATAATTTTAATAACAACAAAACTAAGTTTAATTTTCTGAAACGTTAAAAAGTATTGCTAAATTTAGAAATTAATGTAATAATTTATTGTTAAAACTTTTTAAGATTCTTAATAAAGATAAAGAGATCAAAAAAGTGTTTATTATTTTTTACGTTTTATAGCTTTAATTTAAGATTACGAACAAGATAAATATTATTAAATTGATCGTTTGCTTATAAGTTAAATTTATAAAAGTAGTTACGTTTGTTATTGTTGCTAGAGTTGTAAATTATGTAAATAAACTTAATAGACGCAATTTCTTTACTTCGAAAAAAAGAAAATTTTTGTTTTAATTAATGTACAATAGCTTTAAACAAACTGTATTAAGCTAAAACGTTGTTGCGTTTATATTAAAAACAATACATTATTTTGTTGCGAATACTTATTGTTGATTTCGCTTAACTTAAATAAACTTTTAAAGAGTTAATTTAAATTTTTAGTTTACAAATAGAATTAAAATTGATTTTTTTATCGATTTAAAATTTAACAATAATAATATTATTTTTATAAAGTAGTTAAAGTTATTTCTTTACGTTATTTTTGATTGCTTCTCAAAGAAGTTAAGATATTTTTTATTAATTTTTGTTAAAATTATTAAACTAATTGTTAGGGTTAGAGCTTTAATAACTAGTATGTAGTTAATTGACGAGAATACTAGCTATGCAAAACTAACTATATACAAGAAATAAATATAAGTACTATAAATGTTAAGACGCTAGATATTACTCGTAGTATATTCGAAATTAAAGAGCAAAAATTTAAAGAATAATCGAAAAGCAAAGTCTATTTAGTCTAAAATTGTAATATTATTCTTTTCTTTTATTTGCGAGTTTCGACAAAGCAATATTAAGTTTTTTAGTTAATATTTTTAGTTAACTTTAATTGATTTCGAGTGCTTATTAAATACAAGCTTCGATTAATATTAAATATATATTAAATATTATTTAACAATCAAAATTAAAGTTTTTAATATATGTTAAACAAAAAAATTAATTTGTTAAATAAAAAGAAAGTAATTAAAATTTTTAAAACAAAATGTACAAAAAACAATAATATACAAAGCAAAGAGCGTATATATTGCAAATAACATTCTAGTTAATTCTTAATTATCTTTAATTAGTATCGAATACGTTTGTTAAGTACAATTTAATATTCGAAATAAAATGTCGAATTATTGTCGAATAACAAAAATTAAATGTCGAACAATTGTTAAGTAATAAAAATCGAGTTTCGAACAATTTGTCGAACAACAACAAGATTAAAAGAGAGAAAAAGATAAATAAATTTTAAGAAAATATTAAATATAAAAAAATTAAAAGAGTACAAAAGATTATTAACTTTAACTTTAAAAGAAAGATCTAAGTTATATAATACAAAAATTAGAAAATCGATTATATTTGAGAAAGTTTAAGAGATTGATCAATTATGTAATTTGAGAGAGAGTTGACAACAACAAAGAGAGTAGCAACAACAAAAAGTCGAAATTTGTCAAATTTTAACTATGTTTAAATATGTTTGTCTAAACTTGCAATACAAAGAAAGAAAATAATATAAAAGTGTTTTAGCAACAATTTATACGCAATTGTACGTATATTTAGAAATGTTAAATTAATTTTAATTCGAAGAATTTTTAAAAGAAACAATTATAAAATATCTAATAAGAGCACTATAGAGACGACAACAAGAATCTTAAGTATATATTAACTAATTTTTAATAATAGTAATGCATCAATAATACGTTTTCGAAATTCTTGTTAAATGCAATAGAAAACAAGATAATATATTAAATTTGATTTTGATTGCAAATGCATAACAAATAATTTTCAATAATAGTAATATATTAATAATGCGTTTTTAGAATTAATTCTAGATACGATAACGAAAGTTATAAATATATATTAAGCGATGTTTTAACAACAATAATAATAGAACGCAAGAACATATAAGTGCAAATTATTCTACTTATTAGATTTTTAATTAAAAGATGTCTTAAATATTTAATAAGATTTTGTTGCGTTTAGATATTCGTAATAAAAGTTAATAACAAAGTTAAAATAATTGTTAATTATAAAGTAGTTTAGTTATTTAGATTTATCGTTGTAATTTGTGTAACTTGTAAAAAGAATTTAATACTATAGCATTTTGCGTCTATAATTAGTAACAATTAAGTTTAAATTTACGTTATTGTTATTTTTGCATATATTGTATTGTAATGTCTTAATATCTTTAATATAATATTCGAAATTGTTGTTAATGTTGTTAACAATATTAATAAACAACAAAAGTTTAATTTGTTAATTTAACAAAAACTTGCTCTTGTTAAGATGCAAAAATTATAAATAAAATATTAAATAAATTTTTATTAATTTAAGTAGTTTTAATTTGTAGACATAATTATTAATTATCTAAATAATTTTATAGAGATTTGCATTTTTATATTTTAAAAACTTGTATAATTAAGTTGTTTTAATATTTCGAATATTAAGTATAATTTAATTATTAATCTTGAATTTCGAGATCGCAACACGTCTACAATTAACAAATTTTACTTATTTAACTTAAATTTAAATAAATTTTTGTTAAAGAAAGTTTCGCAAAATCTCGATTTTTTTGATAATTTTATTAATATTTTTTATGTTGCAACAAGCTTCGAACGTAATATTGTTAAAAAAAACTATAAATAACTTTAGATTTAATTGTAACAAATAGTCTTTAATAATAATAAAAAATAATAAGTTAATAAATTTGTTAATATAACTATTTGCGATAAATTCGACAATAACGAGATAATTAATCTAATTATTCTAATTGTATTGTATATATATTCGAAGATATTGCTTAAAAGTAATATTAATATTTTTAATTTAATTGTCAATTTTTAAATAAAACGCAATTAATAATTTAAATTTAATCTTTAAATTTTTGCAAAAATGTTGCTAGAAGTAAGCAATAAATTAAGTATCTCTATTAAAAACGATAATAACTAGAAAGTTCTTAATACGTTAAACAAAATTAATAAAGACTTAAATAACGATTTTGACTTTTAAAGAGTCTATAAGTATAAACTTCTTATTTTTAAATAATTTATCAATTATTACTAAAATATATTAAAAGATCTTTTCTTTATAATAATATAATAACAAAGAGATAATAAAATTGCAAAATATATTTTGCTAATAATAATTTAAAATAAACAAAATTTTTAGTAGATTATATTTATGTTTGCAATATAATTTAATATACTTATAAATCGAATAGCTTTTAATATATCTTTTAATATTTAAATATAGTATAAATTAATAATAGTAATACTATACTTTTTTAAAAGTAATTGTTCGATTTAAATATTTAACACTTAATAATTTATGCTAAAATTTAATTGCTTCGACTCGAAGAATATTATTTGTGCTTCGAGACATATATATTTTGTTTCGAACAAATAAATATTTAATATTAATTGTTAGATATTTAATTACAATACAATTTTCGAATTTTAACTTAATTATTTTGTAAAAAATAATTAGAATCTTTTGTTTATTAGTTTCTTAAATATAAATAATTTGTTTTATCTTTTTGTTATGCAAATATATTTTCAATATTTGTTAAACAAAAATTTCGAAATTAAGTTTTGTCTTAAGTTTCTTTTTTTTTATTAAATTGATTGCAACAATAAGCGAAAACTAAATTGTAAAAAAAATTGCAAATATAAACAAATAAATTGTAAACAAAACAAATATATTAAAAGAAAAAACAAAATTAATAATTAAAAATAACAAAATTATAAATTAAAAAATTATAAATGCGACAATAATAAATAACAAAATTAAAAAAAAAGATTTAATAAAATAAAGTTTGTTTTGTTAAAGTAATGCAAGTATTGTAAACAATAAAAGCGTAAATAATTTTATATCTTTGTTAATTATTAGCAAAATTTAAGTAAATTTTTTGTAAGTTTTTGCAATTCTTTTGTTAATAATTAATTTAAATTTAATAAAGTTTTGAAGCAAACAAATCAATTTCGTTATTAAATTGTAAATAATACTTAATAATAGCAAAATTAATACAACAACTTTAATTATATTTAATTTTAAATTATATTGTTTAAGAATTGTTTATTGTTAAAACTAATTGCGAAAATTATTGTGATTAAAAAGCAAATTTTGCGATTTTTTGATTAAATTGTTTAGCTTCGCATCTAGCATATTTAATTAATAAATAATTTTAAAATTAAATTTGAACAAAAATTTAATTTAACAAGCTTGACAACAATTGAGTTGCTTAATAGTTATAAAATACTTTAAATTGCAATAATTAATAATAATCTTAATAAGTTATTCGATAAGTATATTAATATACTTTGAATGCTACTTCTTAAAAGTGCAAACAATAATTAATAACTTTTTATTATAGATTTTGTAATTGCACTTTGCGAACAATATAATTTTAAATATATAAATTATTAAATAAAACAATTTATTCGAATTTATTTATAATAATACAACAATAATTACAAAGTCGAAAACGTTGCTTTCGATTTAAATCTCTAAATTAAAATCGAAATAATACAAAATAAATTAATTAATAAAAACTTTTTTAAGAGCTTAAAACGCAAAATCTTTAAAATTGTTAAATTATTATAAAAAACCAAGATTCTTGTTTTTAAATTTACTAAACGCTAACAAAGATTTAGCTAAATTCAAATAATTATAAATAAATTGTTAATAGAAATTGACAAAATTTAGAAAAATCTATATATTGTATACACAAATAAAAGCTTTTTATTTAAAAATATATTTAATTTTCTTAAAATTTATTCGAATCTCTTCGATAATAATAATTAAATTTAAATATTTAATTTGTTTAATAAAGAAGATATATTTGTTAATGTTTAAGTAAAGACTTGCGTTATAAAGCTTAGCGAAAACTTTATTTATATAATTTTTATATTTCGCTTCAATATTACTATAGATTAAGATATTATTTATATAAACAATATAAAAATTGTTTAAGTAAAAACTAAAAGTCTTATTAATAAAAAACTAAAACGTAATCGAGACATTATATAGCTTAAAAAATATTACAACGTACTTAAACAAATTATAACAAATAATAAAGACTATTTTGTATTTATTATTAAAGCGTATTCGAATTTTGTTAAAAACAACAATAATATTAAACTTATTATAATATTTGATTTTGTATAAGTGTTGCAAGATTTTTTAAATTAATAATAAAGTATTGCGATTCTTAATTGTTAAAGCGTTAAAATCTTTATAATTTACGCAAACGCGCAAATCTTTATTAAACTTCTTAACTATAAAAATAAAAACAATATACTATAAGATATTGTTGCAAATTTAATTTTTGCTTTTCATATTATTTAAATAGACTCTAATAATCTTTTCTTTTTAATAAAAAATATTATAGATTTTTTTGATTAAAGAAGTTGCTTTTGGAATATAATTAATAATATAATTAATGCTTTTATTTAATAACAACTTGTTAATTTCTTGTAAATTAAAAAGTTTAATTTAATATTTAAACTTTAAATAAATTTGTTTCTTTAGTTGCTTCAAATTAGAAAAATTTTGTTTAAGTTTCGCATAAAATTTATTATAATTATTAAGAATTATAATTGCAATGTTTATTATAATATTGTTGTCTATAATACAAGCTAAATATCTATTGTTTTTCTTTAATTAATCTAGTATAACAAAATACTTAGATAGCATAACAACTATTTTGTAATTTTCTTTGTTAACAAACTTTAAAAATATAAAGACATTTATTTAATAAACGTCGACTTTATTGAAAAACTTTAAAGACAAACGTTCTAATTGTTTGCGTTAATTGTTAAAATTTTTTAACAATTATTAATTTAAGAAACAATGCTTTATGCAATAATTAAAGTTAAACTTAAGAAATTGTATATTATTTTTAATTTGTACGTTATACTTTTTAATTTAAAATATATTAAAAATAATTACAAATTGTTTTAGTTTAATTATTAAACATTATAAGATATTAATATATTTGCTAAAATTAACAATAACTTAAGCGATATAAATAATATTAGAGACGAATTTGTTATTAATTAGACGCAATTTGATAAAATTTCGAAATAATATAATAAAAAATTTATAAAGTTTAATAAAAAATTTATTTACAAAGATTTTATTAAAGACTTCGATATTAATAAGTAATATTGTTTTAATATAATATTTATTAAAGAGTAAATAAATTTAATTTGAACAAATTTTAACGTAAAAATTTAATTGTTAATTGTTAAACAACTTGTTGTTAATAATGCTAAAACTAAATTCGATTTTAATAAACAAAATTTTATCTTATAAATTAAATATAACTTTAAGCTTTTTTATTATTTTTTATATAAATATTAATTTTTGTTTTGAATTATAACTCTTGTTAAAAACATTTAATTTTTTGATTTGTTAAAGTTATCTAAGTTGTTATTTAAAATATTAAAGAAACTATTTTCTCTAAGTATTATTAATTCGAAATTGTTAATATTATAAATTTTAAGTTTAACAAAAGTTTTATTTTTAATCTTAGCTAATTTGTTTTTGCAAAAAACGTTTTTATAATATAATCTATATTTTAATTTAAAATATTTTCGACAAAGATTAAAAAACTTAATCTTGTTTTTAAGAACTTAAAATTATACTTTTATATTTTGTTTTTAATTGCGAGTAAAGATACGTATACTAAAGCTATTAATATCGCAAATATTCGTATTAATATATTTACAAAACTTAAAAATATTAATGCGATTATTGCGCTTATTAATGCTATTAGTAGTTTATATATAGATAAAAGTTCAAATAATAATTAAATAAGATTTCTTTATTTGTTGAAGTTTTAAGTTAATTTTACGAATTAATTTAATAAGTTAATTTAAAGTAATATAGTTTGTTAAAGTAACGTAGCATCTTTAAAGTCTATAGCTCAAATCTTTGTCCAATTAATATATTTTATTAATTTCTAATATAGAGACTTTAATTGCTATAGATATAAAGCGATTAACATATTAATTAAAGATTTTAATATTTTTTATAACAAATTTGAACAATGTAATTTTAACAAAGTTATATTGTTTCTTGTTTAAATTGTCTTATTAAATATTTAAATTTTTAAGCAAATTATTTATTGTTAAATAAAAATTAATAGATTTATCGAACAAACAATGCTTAATTTCTCTAAAAATATTGTTAATAATTTTGATAACAACAAAACTAAATTTGACTTTCTTAAAAATAAAACGTTAAGAAATACTATTAAACTTAGAAATTAATATAGTAATTTATTGTTTAAACTTTTTGAAATTCCTAATAAAAACAAAGAAATTAAGAAAGTATTTATTGTTTTTTATATTTTGTAACTTTAATTTAAGATTACAAACAAAATAAACGTTGTTAAGTTAATTTTTTGTTTATAAGCTAAATTTATAAAAGTAGTTACATTTATTATTGCTATTAAAGTTGTAAATTACGTAAATAAATTCAATAAATACAATTTCTTTATTTTGAAAAAAAGAAAGCTCTTATTTTAATTAACGTATAATAGCTTTAAACAAATCGCATTAAGTTAAAGCGTTATTGCGCTTTTATTAAAGACAATGCATCGTTTTATTGCAAATACTTATTGTTAACTTTATTTAACTTAAATAAATTTATAAAGAGTTAATTCGAATTTTTAATTAATAAATAGAGTCGAAATTAATCTTTTTATCGACTTGAAATTTAACAATAATAATATTATTTTTATAAAGTAGTTAAAGTTATTTTTCTATATTATTCTTAATTGTTTTCTAGAGAAATTAAGACGTTTTTTGTTAATTTTTGTTAAAATTGTTAAGTTAATTAACTAGAGTACAATATTAATTTAACTTATTTTTGTCTACTTTTTTGATATATTTGTTACAAAATTAAGCAAAATTGCTATTTAGCAATTGATATATTAACAATCAAATTAATATATTTGACAAATTTATATTATTAAACGAATTTAATTTAATTAGTTTATTAATTATAATTTTGTAAAAATTAAATCAAATAAATAACAAAAATTCGAATATATTATGCTTAAGTAAATTAAAGTACTCTTCGAACTCTAAATTGTCTTCGAAATTATTTTAATTTAATAAAGAATTTACAAAATAATAATTGTAACAAGAAACAATATTAATATTTAATTAATCTTTATTTATTAAAAGTTTTTTAAATAATTTGCAATTCTTGTTAGAGCTAAACTTGACTTTGTTTTTTAAAGTTAATTTTTTGTTAATTATGTTATAAATATAAATAAAATATAAATAATATAAATATTTATAAACAAGAATAGAAGTTTAAGATTAAATATATTTAAAATTATGTAAATGTTAAAGAACTTATATTATTTGCAAGACAAAATTTTCGATATTAAAAATAGATATTGTTTGAAATATTGTTTTGTTGCATAGCGAATCTTTTAGTATACAAAGACAAAAGTATTGTTTAAAGACAACAACAAAATTGCATTGTAATTGTTGTTTTAGTAGATTTATTAATTTTATTTTAGCAAATTTATTAGTTTTATTTTAGCAAATTTATTAATTTTATTCTAGCAAACTTATTAAATTAAAGTTAGAATAGTTTGTTGTTTCTTTATTTTAGCAAATTTATTAATTTTATTTTAGCAAATTTATTAGATTGTAATTAGAACAATTTGTCGTTTATTTTTTTTAGCAAAATTACTAAAAAGTTAACGAAATTAAACATTGTTAAGTTATATGTTAATTAAAAGATATTTATTGTTGCAACTTAATTACGTTTTGCAAAGCGTCTATTTTAGTAACTTTATATTTAGAATTGCTTTAGTAACTTTATATTTAAAGTTGCTTCAATAACTTTGTATCTAAAGTACGTTTCGAAGAAAAAAAGTTAGCAAATATAAGTATCTTTAAAGTACAATTCGCAAAGTCGTATCTAAAAAGATAGCTAATATTATGTTAAAATTAGAGCTTTAATAACTAATATATAGTTAATTAATAAGAATACTAGCTATATAGAACTAACTATGTATAGAAAATAAATATAAGTACTATAAGTATCAAAGCGCTAGACGTTACTCGTAGTATACTCGAGACTAGAGAGCGAAGATCCAAAGAATAATTGAAGGGCGAAGTCTATCTAGCCTAGAATCGTGACACTAATTAACTAGAGTACAATATTGATCGAATTTATTTTTGTCTTCTTTTTTAATATATTAATTACGAAATTGTGCAAAGTTAATATTTAACGATTAATGTATTAAAGATTAAATTGATGTATTTAACAAATTTATGTTGTTAAACAAATTTGATTTAATTAATTTGTCAATTATAATTTCGTAAAAATTGAATCGAACGAATAACAAAAATTCGAATGTATTGTTCTTAAGTAAGTCAAAGTGTTTCTTAAGCTTTAAATTCTTTTCGAAATCGTTTTAATTTAATAAAGCGCTTACAAAATAATAATTGTAACGAAAAACAATATTAATATCTAGTTGATCTTTATTTATTAAGAGTTTTTTAAATAATTTGCGATTCTTGTTAAAACTAAACTTGACTTTGCTCTTTAAAGTTGTTTTCTTATTAATTATGTTGCAAATATAGATAAAATAGAAATAATATATATGTTTGTAAACAAAAGTAAAAGTCTAAGATTAAATATATTTGACATTATGCAAATATTGAAGAATTTATATTATTTACAAAGCAAAATTTTCGATATTAAAAATAAATATTGCTTAAAGTATTGTTTTGTTGCGTAGCAAATCTTTTAGTATATAAAGATAAAAATGTTGTTTAAAGACAACAACAAAATTGTATTGTAATTGTTGTTTTAGCAAATTTATTAATCTTATTTTAGCAAATTTATTGATTCTATCTTAGCAAATTTATTGATTTTATTTTAGCAAATTTACTAATATTATTTTAGCAAATTTATTGAGTCGTAGTTAGAACAATTTGTCGTCTCTTTATTTTAGCAAGTTTATTAATCTTATTCTAATAAATTTATTAAATTATAATTAGAATAGTTTGTTGTTTATCTTTTCTAACAAGCTTACTAGAGAATTAACGAAATTAAACATTGTTAAGTTGTACGTTAATTTAAAGATGTTTATTGTTGCGACTTAATTACGCTTCGCAAAACGCCTATTCTAGTAACTCTATATCTAGAATTCGTCTTATAAGGCGAAAAAAATAACGAATATAAGTATCTTTAAGATACGATTCGCAAGATTGTGTCTAAAAAGATAGCTAATATTATGTCAAGATTAGAGCTTTGATAACTAATATAATTCAAGAATACTAGCTATGCAAAACTAACTATGTACAAGAAATAAATATAAGTACTATAAGTGCTAAGGCGCTAGACGTTACTCGTAGTATACTCGAAACTAAAGAATAAAAACTCGAAGAATAATTGAAGAGCAAAACTTGCCTAGCCTAGAATTGTGACAAAATATTAATCTCTTGTTTTGTCGACGTATTAATTAGTTATTGTATCGACTTATTATATAAATTCTTTATTATATAATAACTTATATTATTCGATCTAGTATTACGACATTTTTGCGTACTACTTAAAAATCTCGCAAGACAATGTCTATTATGTTAAAGAAAATTATTAGAAAGAGACTTTATCAAAAGAATAACGCAAGAAGTTGCTAATAATTGTTAATATCTTTTACGTTAATTTGAAGATAGAACTTCTATTATTTAAACAACTTATTTGCACAAAATGCTATTGTATTTTTTAATTAATTAATAAACTTTTTTACTTAACATATTAAGAAAAGACACAATTTTAAGTATTAAATAAGACAAATATTTGTCAAAGTCTTTTACGTCGACAAAGCGATAATAAAATTAAATAAAATTATTAGTAATTTAAAATTAATTAAGTTAAATGTTAAAACAATAATTGACATAGATTTGATTTTTTATTTATATTATTACGTTATTATTTTACTAAAATTTGTCTAACAAAGATTGTTGTACATTTTATACGTAAATATTAAATATACTATAATTTTTATCGATTGCAAGTTTCTTAAAAATCTTGCATTAAATCTCTTTATTAAAAAGATACAAACATTTATCTTTGTTTGCGATATTAATATCGCAAAATACTTAATTAATAACTATTTTGTATTAGATATATATATTAAAGATTATACATGCAACAAGAAGTCTATCGCGTATATTTGTTAAAAAATATACATTGTTAATAATCTTAAAATTAAACTATTATTTAATATAAATATTATAATTTCTAAACAAATAATTGTTAATCTTAATATTAAACAACTTACTTTAAATAGTTATTAAAAACTAACAATTAATCTTAATGTTACAACACAAAATAATATTAAAATTTGTTAAATTTTAAAATTAAAACACAAAATAATTGTTAATACAAACAATATTGTGGAGATATTTGTTCGAATTAATTAGTTTTTATTAAACTGTAATTTTCTATTTAAGTTAAATCTTCTTAACACTTGTATATATATAATAGATATCTTATTATTAATAATTTATATGCGCAACAAAAGCTCTTTGTTAATTATTGTTTATAAATTGACAAATTTCGATCGCTAAATTAAGTTCGAAGAGCAAAACTACTATTAAATTAGTTTTGACAAACATATTCAAGTTGTTAAAAGTAACATAAAAGTAGAAATATCGTCGAACAAATATTAAATAATTCTATTTAATAATATACATATTTATAATTTATTAATCAAAATAATTAAGTTTTGTATTTTTGTTAATAAATTCGCTATTTTTTAAAAGAACAATAATAGAATTGTTAAATTAATAAAAAACAATTAAATAATTGTTTTACTAAATAACGATTAAAACTTTACAACAATTTTCAAAATTATACAAAAAATCTATTTGTTAGACAAACAAAACAAGAAGATAATTAATAAGAAATTCGACAAACTTTATTAGCAAAAGAAAAGAAAATAATTTACGCAATTAACTTCTTTTAATTTCTTAATCTTTGTTATTTAATATATAATCAACAATTCTAATAATTAATTTGCTAAAAAGTATCGAATAATTACAAATATTAAAGATTTAAACAAATTAACAACTATTAATAATTACTTGATATTTATACAAAACAATATTATAGCGCAATTAAAGAATTGCAATTATATAAACTTAATAACTAACTTTGTTTTCTTTCTTTAATTTGTAATAATTAAACAAAATTGTTACAAATTCTTGTTTATTATTTATCGAAACAAAAAACAACTTAACGTTGTTGTTATAAAATTTAAAATTTTTTTAACTTATATATAGCAAATTATAAATAAATAATTGCGACTTTTACGCAAGTTTTACAAAATATATATTAATAATATTGTTACTTTTCTAAAATTTTTATCGATAATTTCAATTATTTACAAAATCTCTTTATTAAGTTTGTTAAACTTTAGATTACGCTAAATTCTAAAAAAAATTATTTTAACTATTTTAACATTATTTTGTTTAAATAAAAAATTAATATTTTTAATCTATTTATTATTAAGAAACAAATTGTTGCGATTAAGATTATTTAATTTCTTAAAAATCTTAAAGCGTTAAAAATATATTTAAGTCTTATTAATTATTAATATAATAAAATTGCTTAATATATATAACGTATTAACTTATTGCAACAAAAGAAAATACAATTGCTTAAAAATTTGTTTGCGCAAAACAATTAAAAGCGTAAAATATATTTTCGAAATATTTTTATTAAACAATTATTAAATTTGTTAAGCTTTTTTTATTAGTTTTAGCGTATTTTTATAATGTCTAATTTTCTTATTTATTTCGATATTAATTGTTGTTTATTTGTAAAACTTAATATAATAAAAAAACAAAAATACAAAATTAAAATTTATTACGTTAAAAATAATTCTATTAACAATAACTTTCGAAAATTTAATATTTAGTATATATTATTTTTGTTTAAAATATTAAGTACTATTAAATCTTATTATTAATCGACAAAACTAAAGATTTCTTGCTTAATTTAAACAATTAAAAAGACAAAATATTTAATTAAGATTTTTAAATAATTAATTATTGTCTATATAAATTATTTAACTACGTTTAATATTGTTAAGCAAACAATTTTGTTATTATTTGTTATAAACAAGTTTAATCTTAGATTTATATATATATTGCAATATCTTTCGCAATTCAATTTTAACATTTAATATAAAACAAATTGTTTAAATACAATATCTAACACTTTGTTTCGATTGTTAGCATTAATTGACAAAAAAAAAGCAAATAATATTGAAGAGTTTAATAAAATCGATATTTTTGCATTTAAGATTAAAGTTTTAAAAAAAACAAATTCGTTAAACAAATTTTTAAAAAAAAAGAAAAATCTAATTGCACAAACAATTTTTGATAAAACAATATTCTTTTATGTTTGCTTAATAGAAATAAGCGTTAATTTTAAAAAACAATTGTTTGACGTTTATATTAAATTTGTTAAATAAATAAAAATTATAAATACTATTTAGAAATTTGTTATATTGTTGAATATACAATTCTTTGTAAAAGATAAGTTGCTATATTATACAAATTACGTTAATCAAAAAAGACTTTGTCTATTAAAGAAATTTAAAAAAGAAATTTATATTTAAGTATATAACAAAAATTATTACGTTAACTTTATTTGTTTATATAAAACAATTTTTATTAATTTTTACTTTCGCAAGTTAAGCAATCGTTTATAACATTATATAATATATTGTTAAAAATATAATCTTTATTAAATAAAGCGTTATTAATTTTACAATGTTTTGAATTCTATTACTAGTTTTTTAGTATCTTTTTATATAATAAGTTTCGATTTTATATTAGTTTTATTAAATAAGCAAAACATAAATATTGCACTTATTGCAATATATAAATTATTCAAAAAAGTAATAATTATAATTGATAAAAATACGCATATTGCTAAGAATTAAATTAGTGTAATAATAAATAAATTCGCAAATTAAGAAATATTAAAGACTTTTATATACAATTGTAATAGAAAGTTCTTGTTCGAGTTTTAACACATTGTATTTAAGAAACTCGACATTAACTTTTTAATTCTTGTTGCGTATTATTTTTAAATTAATAATTAAAGCAAAAGAATTAATTAAACAATAAAGCTCGCTTTTTGTTACGCAATAACAAACATTTTTAAATTTGATTAAATATTTTTTCTTTTAATTTTTCGAATACAATTAAACAATTTATCTAATTTCTTTATTGATTTTTTATTAAACAAAATAGTTATAAGATTTAAAACTTAAGATTCTTTAATTTTTTTTAAATTTAATAAACAAAAAAAGAATTAATTTAAAAAAAGATTAATAAATACGACAAAAATTAAAATCGCAATTGTTTAAATTAATGTAATAACGAAAAATCTTTACAATAGATATTATTAACTTTTAACTTTTTAAGTAAGTAATTAAGTTTTTTTTTGTTTGTACAAAAGTTATAGTTTATCTTTTACAAAGTTAACAAAATTAATTATTTAATAAATTGATTTTTTTACAATTTTTGAACAAAAAGATAATCTAATTTATAAACTTAATTTGCTCGTTAATTAAAAGATTTATTCAATTATTTTTATTGTTAATTTAAAGTTAATTTTTAGAAAAAACGATTTTTACAATTATTTGCGACTTAATTACTTTAAACTAGTTACAAAATTTAATAATAAATAACATGTTTACAAAGTTAAATTTTTTGTTAATTATTAACTTTGTTGTTACAATTGCAAGAAATTTATCTTAAAATATTTAATTTGTTAAAAAAATTATAAGTTTAAGTTTAATTGTTAATACAACAAGAATTTGCTAAACAAAGTTAAAGATTTCGTCAAAAAATACAAAATAAAGTATAACATTTTTATTAATAATGTTATACGACGTCTTAATCAATCTATAGAGTCTATTATAATAAAAAAATTTAATCGAAGAAGTTATATCTATAGTATTGTAGCACTTTTTAAGTAATAAAGTTAAGAAAATTTTACAACAAGATTGTAATTGTTTTCGAAAATTATAAAACAAATAGTTTTGTTAAGTCGAAACATTAAATAAGCAAGCTATTATTAATCGAACAATTTCTAACTTTATTAATATAGTTTAAATTAAAACTTACAACAAGCTATTGTATTATAACTTTTAATTTTTTAAGCAATACTAAATAAGCAATTCTTGCAACATTATACTAGTAGTAATATAAAGTATAAATATTAATCGACGTTCTTATTAATGCACTAGTAAGATTAAATAACGAAATTCTATTTATTAGACGCGTAATTTTAAATATTATTAACACTCACTTGCGAGTTGCGAAGATTTATTACTTGCTTGCGTATTATCTATTATCTTTATTAATTGCTTAATTTGTCAAGTATTATACTATTATTATAAAACTTCTTGAGTTCGTTAATATATCTATAATTGTTGCTTAAAAAGTTGTAGCAACTTGTTAAGTTAAAAAGCAAAAATAACAATTTGTTAATTAAAAGAGTATAACAATTAAAGAAGTTAAAAAGTAGATTATTTCTATTAACTTTAAATAGAAAAACGTTGAACACAAAATTATTAAAGACAAAAACAACAAAAATTAAAATAGTAACAACAACAAAAATTTGTTCGATTATACTTGCTTAAATATTTAAGCTTTTTTAATATTTATTAAGAACAAAATTAAGACTTGCAACAATTTTCTTATTATTAAAATGTATGTTTGCTACGTCTTTATAAAAGAATTAAAATTTTTTATCTTTAAAAATAAAGTAATTGAAACAACAATTAAAGACAATTATTTAATTTTAATTAATTTAAGTTTAACGCCAAACTTGTTAAGTTAATTAATAACAATAACAAAACAATCTAATCTTAGACTTTTATTGCGCTAATTAATTTTAATATTGTTTGTATAATTTTTGTTAAAATTAAAATTAACAAAAGAAATTAATTATAATTAGTAATCTTTAATATTAATAACAATTTACAAATATCTTGCAAATTATTTAATATTTTTGCGATTATAAAACACAAAGAGTTGTTTTATATATTAATCTATAAATAGAAGTATTAACTATATAACAAAAAAATCGACATTATATTTATTGTATTAAATACTAGTTATTATATAATAAAGATCGATAACGTAGTTATAAATCTAATAAAGAGCAAAATCTATATAGCGACGAAATTTATATTAATTTTATTTACAATTAAAGAGTTTTTATAAACTTATGCGCAAAATATTGTAAATCAAATAAGCTTAATAAACTACAATAGTTTTTATATTAATTTTGTTTGTATTAAGTTTATTGAATTTAAATCTAAAACTATTAAAAGTAAATTTTAACTCAAAAAGATTATCGATCTAATTGGGCAAAAGTTACGAAAAGCATTTGACATATCTATACTAGTCAAAATATACGCAAAAAAGAAAACAATACGTATTTTAGATTTCAATTATAAATTAATTAAATATTACAAATTTATTAATCTATTTAATAACAAAATTACAATTAATTGTTTTAGTAGATTAACGTATATACGTTTGCAAAATAACGCAAAGAATAACAAATTCTCTTTAAAACAAAAAGTAAATATCTTTTTAATAAATAACAAAGAAAGACTACAAAAGCAAATCTTTGCTTTATTATCTTTTTTGCGCAATACATTAACAAACGATACAAAGATTACAATCTCTACTTGCTTTAATTTTATAGAAATCGAAATTATAAAAAATTTCAAAATTATTAACACTTTAATTAACAAATTATACGACAAGTTTTAAGAGATTAACGCAAAATTCAAAGCTATTGCAATAAGTGCTTTAACAATATAAAACAATAATATTACAAAAATATATAAAGACGTTGTTCTAAATAGAATTGCTAAATTTGTTCAAAAATTGTTAAATTTGCTAATTTTAATTTTTAGAAGCAAACAAATTATATAAAGTAACGTGCATCTTATTAATTAATATATGCACAACATATATATTAAAGTCTTCGAAAAAACTTGTTAAAAACAATCTTTTAAGTTCTACGATTTGTTAATTATTATAAAGAATTAATTCGTTGCGTTTATCGAACACAACAAAAGAAAAATTAAGAAAAATAAAAATACAAATAGTAATAACAACACAAAAATAAGTTGTTTGTTGTTCAAAAAATTACAATATATAATTAAATAAGTATTTGTCGATAGATAAGTCGATTTTGCTTTAATTGTTGTTTAATCGACATATTATTACAAATTAATTCGATATTAATAGATTATAAATAAGTTTATTAATTTGTAAATAAATTAAAAGTCAAGAATTTAAAAATTAGTTATTTTTTCTTTTATTTTTGCGACTTGCTTTAGTTGTCTTATAGACGTATTATTGCAAATTTGTTCGACAAGCGTTTCTATTAATTATTATCGACAAGAGCGTTGTTTTCTTTTTTCGAAAGAGACATTTGTTACATATCTAGCTAGTAGATTGCTTTACTTAACGAGTTTTACTTAATAAGCTACGCTAGTCTCTAAGAGAACTAGCTTGACGAGTAAAGATAGATTTGCGCATAGCTAGATAGATTATAAATTCAACTATTTATTACAACTCGTCTAGTGCTTGTTTTGTTTATTTCTTGTCTTGCATTTGTAACAAAGAGATTATTAAAGTTTATTTAAATAATATAAAATGCAAAGATTAAATTCGCAACAACATTTTACAATATATTGCTTTTACTTTTATAGTTAAGAGGTTTAATAAGAATTTGTGCGTTTACGTAAACTATAAAGATTTTAACGCTTTAACAATTAAGAATTATAATATTTTATTGTTGATTCAAAAGACTTTACAACAATTATGCAAAACTAAATACTATAACAAGTTTAATATTATTACTATTTTTAACGAAATTCGAATGCGTCTTAATAACAAATATAAAACAATTTTTATTATTTGTTACAATTTATTTAAGTACGTTGTAATATCTTTTATGTTATATAACGTTTTAATTATATTTTAATCTTTTATTAATAAAATTCTTAATTTTTATTTAGACAATTTTTGCACAATCTATATAAATAATATTTTAATCTATAACAATATTAAGAAAGAATATAAAAAATATATTAATAAAGTTTTCGCTAAGCTTTATAAGACAAATCTTTATCTAAATATTAATAAATGTATTTTCTTTATTAAATTAATTAAATACTTAAATTTAATTATTATTATCGAAGATATTTAAATAAACTTTAAGAAGATTAAATACATTTTAGAATAAAAAGTTTCTATTTACGTATACAACGTATAAATTTTTCTAAATTTCGCAAACTTTTATTAACAATTTATTTATAATTATTCGAGTTTAATTAAATCTTTATTAACGTTTAGGAAACTTAAGAACAAAATTTTTAATTTTTTATAACAATTTATTAATTTCGAAGATTTTGCGTTTCAAACTTTTAAAAAAGTCTTTATTAATTAATTTATTTTGTATTATTTCGATTTTAATCTAGAGATTTAAATCGAAAGCGATATCTTTAACTTCGTAATTATTATTATATTATTATAGATAAACTTAAATAAATTGCTTTATTTGATAATTTACATATTTAAAATTATGTTATTCGCAAAGTGTAATTACGAGATCTACGACAAAAAGCTATTGATTTTTGTTCGCACTTTCGAAAAATAACACTTAAAATGTGTCGATATATTTGTCGAACAATTTATTAAGATTATTATTAATTATTGTAATTAAAAGTATTTTATAACTATTAAGCAACTTAATTGTTGTCAAGCTTGTTAAATTAAATTTTTGTTCAAATTTAGTTTTAAAATTGTTTATTAATTAAACGTATTAGACGCGAAATTAAACAATCTAATTAGACAATTGCAAAATTTACTCTCTAACAAGAACAATTTTCGCAATTAATTTTAACAATAAATAATTTTTAAGCAATATAATTTAAAACTAAACACAGTTAAAGTTATTATATTAATTTTGCTACTATTAAGTATTATTTACAATTTAGTAACGAAATTAATTTATTTGTTTCAAAACTTTATTAAGTTTAAACTAGTTGCTAACAAAAGAATCGCAAAAACTTGCAAAAAATTTACGTAAATTTCGCTAACAATTAACAAAGACGTAGCATTATTTACGTCTTTATTGTTTGCAATATTAATATCAATTTAACAAAACAAACTTTGCTTTGTTAGATTTTTTTGAATTTCGTCGTTTATTATTATCGCATTTACGATTTTTTAATCTACAATTTCGTTATTTTTAGCTATCGATTTTGTCTTTTTCTTAAATATATTTATTCTATTTATAATTTAGTTATTTACATTTGCACTTTTTTTTACAATTTAACTTTCGTTTGTTGTCGCAATTAATTTAACAAAAAAGAAGAAATTTAAAACAAAACTTAATTTCGAAGTTTTTGTTCAACAAATATTAAAAAAGTAAAACAAATTATCTAAACTAAAGAAGTTAATAAACAAAAGATTTTAACTATTTTTTGCAAAACAATTAAGTTAGAATTTAAAAACTATATAATAATTAAATATTTAACAATTAATGCTAAGTATTTATTTGTTCGAAACAAAATATATATGTTTTAAAGTACAAATAATACTCTTCGAATTAAAGCAATTAAATTCTAGCATAAATTATTAAGCGTTAAACATCTAAATCGAACAACTATTTTTAAAAAAGTATAACATTACTATTATTAATTTATATTGTATTAAAACGTCAAAAAATACGTTAAAAGTTGTTTAATTTGCAAGTACGTCAAATTATATCGCAAACATAAGTATAATCTATTAAAAATTTTATTTATTTTAAATTGTTATTAACAAAATATATTTTGCAACTTTATTATTTCTCTATTATTATATTGTTATAAAGGAAAGATTTTTCAATATATTTTAATAATAATTAATAAATTATTTAAGAGTAAGAAATTTATACTTATAAATTCTTTAAAAGTTAAAATTGTTATTTAAGTCTTTATTAATTTTGTTTAACGCATTAAGAGCTTTCTAATTATTATTGTTTTTAATAAAGATATTTAATTTATTGCTTACTTTTAGCAACGTCTCTACAAAAGATTAGAAACTAAATTTAAATTATTAATTGCATTTTATCTAGAAATTAACAATTAAATCAAAAATGTTAATATCGCTCTTAAGTAATATCTTCGAATATATATGCAATACAATCAAAATAACTAGATTAACTATCTTGTTATTGCTAAACTCGTTGCAAATAGTTATATTAACAAATATACTAACTTATTATTTTTCTTTGCTACTAAAGACTATTTATTACAATTAAATTTAAAATTACTTAGAGTCTTTTTTAACAATATTACGTTCGAAGTTTGTCGCAATATAAAAAACGTCAACAAGATTGTTAAAAAATTTAAGATTTTGCGAAACTTTCTTTGTTAAAAGCTTGTTTAAACTTAAGTTAAATAAGTAAAATTTACTAATTATAAACGCGTTACAATCTTAAAGTTCAAAATTAATAATTAAGTTATATTTAATATTTAAAATATTAAAACAACTTAATTATGCAAGTCTCTAAAGTATAAGAATGCAAATCTTTCTCTAAAATTATTCGAACAATTAATAATTACGTCTACGAGTTAAAACTACTTAAATTAATAAATTTTTTTTTAGTATTTTATTTATAACTTTTGCATTTTAACAAAAGCAAATCTTTACTAAGTTAACAAGTCAAATTTTTGTTGTTTGTCAATACTATTAACAATATTAACAACAATAATTTCGAATATTACGTCAAAGATATTAAGACATTACAATATAATATACGCAAAAATAACAATAACGTAAATTTAAATCTAATCGTTATTAATTACAAACGCAAAATGCTATAGTATTAAATTCTCTTTACAAACTACACAAATTACAATAATAAATCTAAATAACTACTAAACTACTTTATAATTAACAATTGTCTTAACTTTGTTGTTAACTTTTATTATTAATATCTAAACGCAACAAGATTTTACTAGATATTTAAAACATCTTCTAATTAAAAATCTAATAAATAAAATAATTCGCATCTATACGTTTCTTGCGCTTTACTATTATTGTCTTCAAATTTCGCTTAATATATATCTACAATTCTCGTCGTCGTATTTAGAATCAACTTCAAAAACGCATTGCTAATATATTACTATTATTAAGAGTTATTCGCCATACATTCGCAATCAAAATTGAATAATTTTTTAAATTAGACAAACTTCATATATTACTTTGTCTTCTATATTAATTAATAAAAATCTCGAAAACGTATTACTAATGCATTATTATTGTTAAAAGTTACTTAATAGGCATTCGCAATTTTTGTTGTTGTCTCTATAGTATTTCTTTAGACATCTTATTGACGTTTCTTCTAAAAATTCTTCAAATTAAAATTAACTTAACATTTCTAAATATACGCACGACTATATATAAGTTGTTGTCAAAATACTTTTATATTATTATTTTTCTTTGTGTTGCAAGTTTAGACAAATATGTTTAAACATAATTAAAATTTAACAAATTTCGACTTTTTTACGTTGTTATTTCTTTTGTTGTTGTTAATCTTTTTTTAAATTACGTAATTAATCGATTCTTTAAACTTTCTTAAATATAATCGACTCTTCGAATTCTTTTAAATGCGATCGATCTTTATTTTGTTATCAAATTCTCGATTTTTGTGTTACGTAACTCGAATTCTCTTTTAAAGTTAAAGTTAATAATCTTTTGTATTCTTTTCAATTTTTTTACATTTAATATTTTTTTAAAATTTTTTTTTTTCCTTCTTTCGATCTTGTTGTCGCTCAATAAATCGTTCGAAACTCGATATTTATTATTTAACAATTGTTCGAAATTCGATTTTTATTGTTTAACAATTGTTCGACATTAAATTTTAAACACTAGATTGTATCTAATAGACGTATTCGACATTAATTAAAGATAATTAAGAGTTATTTAAAATATTATTCGCAATATGTACGCTTATATTATTATTTTTTATATATTTTGTTTCAAAAATTTTCGATTATTCTTTTTTATTTAACAAATTTATTTTTTTGTTCGATATATATTAAAAACTTTAGTTTTAATTGCTAAACAATATTTAATACGTATTTAATATTAATTGAAGCTTGTATTTAACAAGCACTTAAAATTAACTAAAGTTAACTAAAAATATTAATTAGAAGACTTAATATTACTTTGTCGAAGTTCGCAAGTAAAAGAAAAAAGTAATGTTACAATTTTAAGTTAAATAGATTTTGCTCTTTGATTATTCTTTGAGTTTTTATCTTTTAGTCTTAAATATACTACGAGTAACGTCTAGCGTCTTGGCACTTATAGTACTTATATTTATTTTCTATACATAGTTAGTTTTGCATAGCTAGTATTTTTATTAATTAATTATATACTAGCTATTAAAGCTCTAATTCTAACAAAATCTTTTAGTAATTTTAGAACAATTATCTTTTTAATAACTTAATAGTGTTAGATTAGCGTATACTAATTAATATATAAGTTTGTTTTTATTATTTAGAAGAGATTAATAATAATATTATATATAACATTGTTAAAGATGTAGAAGACTTGCTTCGAAACATATTTACGTTTTTTATTATTGCAAATCTTGATTTCTACAATGTGAAATTTTACAAATTGAATTTTCTAAATTGTAAATATCTTTGTTTTAATAGCAAGATACTAAATTTATTCGAAATGTTATAATTTTATTAATTATTTGTTGATGCAATTAACATAAGAGTCTTTATTAAAAAAAAATTCGTTTATATTATTTTGTATTAATAAATATTAACAAATTTGCGAAAAGTATTTTTGTTTTGTATATTTAATTCGCAATTGCAATTATAATTGTTGCAAACTTATTTAGTTTTTCGACTTATTAAAAACTTCTTTAATAATAAATTGCAATAAAAGTGTTTTTTAAACATTTGTTGCAAAGTTCGATCAAGAGCTCTTTATTATATTTATTTGCGTTTTTTTAGAAAATTTGAAACAATCTCTTGCGATATTTTTTTTTTCGCAACTATAATAGATACGTTTATCTTATATTGTATTGCTAGTTTTTTTTAAATTATAAAAAAAAAAATTGTTTATACTTTTTTAACAATTTGCAATCGCAAAAATGTTGCGAAATTTGTTCGTTAATACAATTTTTTTTCGTTTTTAATTGTAAAAACTCTTTTTAAAATTGCGAAATTCGAAGAATAAATTTTTTTTAAAAATTTTATTTAAATATCGTACTTTTTATATATTAAACTAGCGCAACAAAAATGTTTTTTGTCTTAAGAATTTAAATTTTATTGTTAATTTTTTTTCGAAAATCTTTTCTTAATCTATATAAAAGATAATTACATTATTAATATTTAATATATTTGTCGAAATTTGTTTTTAATGTTTCTAAATATATTACAAAGTTGTTAATGCTTTACAATAATAGTTGTTTTGCGTTTTTATATTTAAAAAAAAAAAAAAAAAAAAAAAAAATTCGAATTTTCGATAAAATTAATTAGATACTTAGTAAATTATTTCTAGTCTTATTTTTTTATTTTTATTTTTATTTTTGTTTTTGTTTTTGTTTTTGTTTTTGTTTTTGTTTTTGTTTTTGTTTTTGTTTTTGTTTTTGTTTTTATAGTTCTTTTATCGCGATACGAACGCATTGCGAAAAAATTGCTAAATTTAACAAATTTTTGTAATTTTTTTTAAAAATTACTTTTTACTAGTTTCGAAAAAGTTTTTAGTATTTCAAGTTTAATTTTTAATTTTTTAAAGTTCTTTTTATAATATAAATCTAGATTAATCAATTTTATAAATTGTGCAAAGCGTTGCTTTTTGAGCGTCAATTTATTGTTTTTATTATTAAAGTTGTTTTTGCAATAGCAATGCAAATTAGATATCTTAATTTTGTTTTATTAAAGAGATTTTTTAAGACGTTTGTTTCTTGTTTAAACAATATAAAAAATTTGTTTTGTTTAAAGACTACGTCTCTTTGTTTGTTTCTTAACAAGTAGTTTTTTTATAATTAATATCTTTATTAAACAATAACAATAGCGCAATATTGTTGTTTTGCGAATATTTTTTTTATAATATAATTTCGAGACTCGTGATTAACGCAAGCTATGTTCTTGCATTGTTTTTATTCTTAAATTGCTAAGTTGTCGCAATATTATTGTTATTCTCTAAATTTTATTTTGTATTGCGTATCGTATTAATTATTTTGTTAAACAATCGCTTTTATAGATTATAACAAATTAATATTGTAAGACTATATACAAACATATAACAAAACATTGCTATATCGACGCTTATAAAGCGAGACTACATAATATGTAAAATTATAGTTTAGAAAAACATTAATTTGTAAGAATTTTAGAAGAGAATTTTTAGAAAAAGACTTTGTACGATGTCAAATCACTACTACAAGAACTTAACACTAATATATTTATTAGACTATTAATTGCTAGTATTATATTGTTAAAAAGATGCGAGAATTTGCGACGCAACTATTTGCTCAACAAACTTTTAAAAAATTGAGAAGAACATTTGTTGCAAAATCTTGGTCGAAAAATAATAATAAGATATATGTTTCTTAAGTTAACTTTACTATTATCTTAATTGACAACTAATATTATTGCTATTATAAGTAGAACTTGCTCAAATATATATCAAAGCTTCTAGTTCTTATATACTAATTATAAGTGTTGTTAATTCTAGAAATTGTTATTTCTAGATATTGCTATTTGTAGATATTGTCAATTCTAGATATTGTTATTTTTCAATAACGCAATTACTTCTTGTCTTTTCTCTTTAATTTTTTGAATATAAACTTAAAGATCTAAGATAATAAAATTTTCAACTCTATTTGTTGTAAGTACGAGATAATCAGTTGATTATTGTCTTGTTCGAAGAACTCAAGATTTAATTGCTAGAAGAAGAACTCTACAACGAAGTTTTCTAGATCAAATAATTAATCAATTGCGAAAATAATTCTTTCAAGATAAATTCGACGAAAATTGTTATAAACGCTTAGTGTAAACTTGTAAATTATTTATCTTTTCTTTTTGTCTTAGCTAATAATATTAAAATGATAAATCAAGTAACAATAGAAGAAGATCTTCTTTCCTTTAATTGTAGCGTAGTAGTTATATATTTTTACAATTGTAATAGAACAAAATGTAAATCAATTGCGCCAAGAGTATTTGCGAGATATTCGCGCATTGCAAACATTCGCGAGAAATTATATATATAGAGAAGTAAACAAACTTGTTACAACGATCTAATAATTGTGCAAAATTAAGAAGATAAGAATTTTTTAATTAAGTTTGTCTTGACGCAATATTAATCTATACAACTTAACAATAGTATTTGTTGCAACTAGATTGATTGCGTCGAATTAAATTATCGAGTTCAAGTTAAGTACTTGATTTAAATCGAGTCGAATTAATTTCTAAAGTTGAAATCGAAAAGTCGATTCGATTTCTAACGTTAAAATCGATTATTTGGATCGAGTTGCAAACTTAAAATCGAAAATCGACTCAAAAAATCGATTCAAATTGCCAAGACTATTATTTTTAGTATATTTTATTATTTTTAGTAACAATTAATTAACAATTTAATAGAAATAGTTTATTTATTTAAATTTATTAACAAATTTATTAGAATTTCTTTTTATAAATGCATTACTACTATATATTACTTAGTAATTAATAAAAAATCTAACTTTAAACTTAATTTGAATTATTTTTAATGTTATTATTATTCTTGGCAATTTCTTAACAATTCAATTCGATTTCTAATGTTAAAATCGAAAATCGAGTCGATTCGATTCGATTCGATTTCAAAATAATAGAAATCGAATTAAATTTCGAGTCGATTTCGAGAATTAAAAATTTAGACTAATTGTTAGATTAAGTTTCGATTCCAACTTTTAGAATTAATCTAATTTGTCAATTTTAACATTAGAAATCGATTCGAAACTTAATTGTATTTCTATTATTTTAAAATCGAATTAATCTAACTTAACTCGAATCTTAATTTTAATATTTAAAATCGAATCGAATTGTTAAAAAATTAAATATAACGTTATTATATTAAGATTTTTTATTTTTAAATATATGTTATTATAATTTTGAATTTTTTGCTATAGTGTTAAGTAATATACTTCGACTTGAAAACTACTCTTGCTCATATTATTTTAAAACAATTTATTTATATTAATTGTTGTTTGTATTACTTTTTTGCATTTTTTTTTATTTTTTATTTTTTTTCAAATTGTTAAAAAATATTGTTATATTATATTTGTATTTTTGTTTATAAAATGTCGAACTCTTTAAAAGCTTTAAATTTATAATTTTCTTTAAATAAAAAAATTCCAATAAATTTATTTTTCGCAATTTGTTATTTAATAGTTTACATTCTAATTAATTTGCAAATTAATTTAATTAAAATTTTCTTACTTTTGTTATTAATATTAGAAAAAGAAATCTTTGCGAAATATTTAACAAAATACTTATCAATTATTTATTACTTATTTTAAGAGAAAGAAACAAATACGTTAAATAAAGTTTAAATACTAATATTTAATTTTAAATATAATAGTTATAAACAATTGTTAACAACAATGTTTTAAACAAAATTTAATCGAAACTTGTCAATTTATATTAAGCAAAAAAAATTAATATAGAAGCACAATTTAAGCTTTGAAACAAATAGGTTTAAATAGCTTCAATTGTAGATAATATTTCGAAAATTATATACAAAAATTACTATAAAATTTTCAATTATTTTATTGTTTACAATTATTTAAGCACATTAAATATAAAAAAAACCTTTTTTTTTAGAACGAAAATAATTTTAATCGCAAATTACAATTAATCTAGTCTTTAATTGCGTAAATTACAATTAATAATATATATAAATAATATATAACTAACAATTTATTAGAAGAAAAGTTATATTAATTTGTTGTTATTCTTTATTTAAAATAATTAAAAAATCTAATTGTACACAAGTTTTATAAATTTAAATTTGTCTTTTCGAATTATTAACAATTTTAATTTTCGAAAGTTGTTAAAAATGCTTTGTTTAAATTTAATGCTTTTAAATTGTGTTAAACTATTCAAAATAATTTTTTCGAAATAAAATTAAATTCGCGAGAAAATTAAAATAAATTTTAAGAATATTTAATATATTTTTATTGCTTTAAATGCATAATTTAATTTTTAAAAAGTTGTTTATCTAGAAGTGTTAATATATTGAGTAAATATTATATTTTAATTTCACGAATATTTTATTAAATTTATTTCTCTTAATTTTAAATATATAAATTGTTAATTAATGTTAAAACTTATAAAGATTTTAAAATCTTTCGAAATTAAAGACAAATTTTTTGGAATTATTATTAATAACGCAAATAATAACAACATATTTAAAAACGAATTTAAAAAAACTTCAAATTAACGAAAATTTTAATAAAACAAATAACAAAACTTTATATTTTATTTAACTTATATAATTGATTTTGTAACTTAAGATTTTATTTTAATTATTAAATCGAAAGCAACAAATAATAATATTGTTGTGCAATAAAAAAATAAACAACTTTAAGATATTGCAAGAAACACAAACTTATTTAATATAATTAAAAAAATTTTTAATTTTGTTACATAGATTAATTGTTCGAGTCGAGTTAGTTTTAAAAGTTGGAATCAAAAATTAAGCTATTAATAAACGTTACTATATATAGTATATTAGTATACTATATATAGTAGTTTTTCTCGAGTTGATTCTAATAGTTGGAATCGAAACTCAAACCTTAATACAATTACGTAATAAATTTAATTTCTTGCAATTAGTCTAAATTTGAAATAATACAAAGAGATAATAAGTATATATATTAAATTTATTAGATTTGTGTTTTTACAATTGCTATTAACAACTTAATTTAACGTTTGCTTCGATTTAAAGTTTTTTAAAAAATAATTAATAAAAAGTTACAAAAAATAATACAAGATATTTATATTTGTTAAATCTTTATTTGTTTTATATTTTGTCAAATATATTAATTACGCGATTATATATATTTTTAAATAAAAAAATATTTTTAAAATTTAAAGATTTAACAAGTTAAGTTCGACAAAAACAAATAAAACTTAGTTTTGCTTATTAAGTAACAATATACTAATTTCTTTTTACGAATACGTTTTTATAGTTTTGCGAACAATTAATACAAGAATTTATTTAGAATTTCGAGGATTTAATGCGATGTTTAATTGTTTTGAACATCTAAAACAGATAATAAAAATTAATGTTTATTTTTTGACAAATATTGTACTTAAAATTTGCAATAAAGTTTTGACAAAGTTTGCGAAATACTATTTAAAAACAAAAGAATTAGACAACATATTATACGATTTCGCTAATATTCTGAATTCTACGTAAAAAGTTAGTCTTTATAAATTGTAAAATAAGAGAGAAAACAACAATATTATTAACTACGAAAACAAATACAAGATAGAATTTAAAATTATTATTAATATTATTACAATTTAATTGCTATTTAAGAGCAAAAGTGCAAAGAGCAACTATTGTTAAAAAGATAATACAATATAGGAATGCATATAATCTTTTACTAACATAAATATAGTTTACTATAATTGTTACGAGATTCTTACTTCGATAATCTTAACAATCTCGTTCGATTTAAGATAAAGACGATTTATATCTTTGTATTTAGATTAATCGCGTCGAATTAATTAGTCAAGTTCGAGTTAATTTGATTCAAAAGTCTTGGCGAGTCGATTTTTAAAATTAAAATCGAAATTCGAACTCGATTGGAATCGATTTCTAGAGTTGAAATCGAAACTCGATCCAAAAAATCGACTTGAATTGCCAAGACTATTAAAATAATTATATTATAATTATTAATAGTCAATATATAGTTAATATATATTTAATAATATTTAATAATTTAAATTATAATAAGATAATGCATTATAGTAATGTATTACTACTTTTTAAAAAGAAAATAATTAAATCGCATCTATAGATTCTATAGAGTCTATAGATGCAAATAATTCATTTTATTAATGAAGTATTTAATTCTAAAATTAGTAATTCTTGGCATAATAACGTTATATTCGATTTTTTAACAATTCGATTTAATTTCTAATATTGGAATCGAAAATTGACTTAAGTCGAGTCGAGTCGATTCCAAGATAATAGAAATCGACTTAGATTTCAAGTCGATTCCTAGGATTAAAATCGTCGAGTTAGATTGATTTCTAAAGTTGAAATCGAAATTCGACTTGACAATTAATCTATTCGTATTAATATTGTAGAAAATAAATATTTGATGTAGAAATATTGAAGAGACAATACGTTAAATTTTTCAAAGCTAACGCAAATAACTTAAGATGTGCTTTTATATTTAGTGTTATTAATAAATATTGAACGAAGTTTTAGTTTTGTTCGAAAAGTGTGTTGATAAAATCGATCTTAAATAAGTTCGAAAACAATTAAGCAAATTATAATAATTAAGTACTTTAATTGTACTATAAATCTAGACGCAAAAAAGATTGTTTTTAAATTGTAAATATATATTATAAAGAAAAAAATAACGATTAAGCGATAAATAAAAAAGAAGATCTCTTTATACTAGATTTTAAAATTGTTTTAAATTAAATTAATTTATAGACAAGTTAACTTTTAAAGAAAAGATATCTTTAATAACTACAAGAATTATTAAATATTATTAGTAATAACGTAAAAAAATAATGCATTCAATAAATTAAATTGCTAGAAAAAATTTATTAATAATAAAATTTCGAAGATTTAAGTCTTAGCTAATGCAAAGAACAATTATAATTGTTTAAGAAAAACAACATATTATATTTGTTTAAAAAGAAAAATATAATATTGTCGTAAAAATTTTAGCTTAAAAGATTGAATTGTTTTATAAAATCTTTAACGAAAAGCAAATCTTTTAATTAAAGTATTATATGCTTTGCATAAATAATCGCAAAATTTGAATCTATAGTATGCGAGATATTAATTATAATTTTGTTATTATAATAGTAATGCAAAAAGATAATGCACTTATTAGAAAAAAGAGTAATTATAAACGTCTTTGTCGCTTTTTAAAGTATTATTAAAGTTAAACTCTAAAGACAATAATTAATTTAATTACGTTTATAATTATTAATTTTATTATAAAGAAACTTACAAACTAAACGCTAAAATATAATTGGAAAATTAAGAAAATTAATTAATTTTTAGTATTTTTAAATTTTACGAAAAGCAACAATATTAAGCTTTTACTTTTGTGCATATTATCGTAAAACATTAATTAGACTAATCGTTCGATTTTAATAGTTGGAACCAAATTGCATAAATTATGAAAATACTAACTATATTAGGTTAAAACTTGGCCTAATTAGATATATCTTTTGGGTCGAGTTATAGATTTCGAGAAAAAATCGACCCGAACGATTAGTCTAACATTAATATATTAGTTAAAAATATATTATTTGTTTGCATTATTTTAATTATATTAATATCTTAAATATTCTTTTCTTTAGTATTTTTTTCTTCTTAAGACTTTTCTTCGTTTGTGCTTATTTTATTACGTCTAAATTAAGAAATTAGTTTATCGCAAAAAAACTTCAAAATTAATCGACAAACTATTAAATTAAGTATATTAATTTTAGATAAAACGTTTCGCATTATTCATATATATTATCTAGTTATTTTACGCAAGTTATTGAAGAAAACAATAAATTAAACAATGTTAAAAAGAGATTTATATAAACGTGAAAAAAAATGTTAAATTCGAAACAAAATTTAAAGAAATTATAGTGAAATAAATGATAATTTTGATAATTTTAACTAATGCAAATACATTAAAAAACTATATATAAAAAAGACTTAAATTAGTAATTAACGATAAAAGTATATAATATAAGTAACAAAGTAATTAACAAATATAAATTTGCGTAATATGTTAACAAAATTCGATATATATTAATGTAAAGAAATAATAATTTTGTATTAACAAAAATTTAAAATAAGCATTAGTAAATAAATATTAACTTTAACTTTAATATAAATATTTTTTACTTTATTTTAATAAAACTATTTGTTAACATATTTAGATTAATTGTTCGATTCTAATAGTTGAAATCGAATTGCATAAATCATGAAAATACTAACTATATTAGGTTAAAACTTGGTCTAATTAGATATAACTTTCGGGTCGAGTTATAGATTTCGGGGAAAAATGGATTTAAACGATTAGTCTAAACATATTATTTATAATTTTGTTAATTTTTTCGAATTTTTTACTTCTTAAATCTTGTCGCATTCTATTAGATATTATAAGAAATTTTTAAGTTGCTATATAATTGCATTATTTCTATACATTATTCGTGAAATAAGTTAAGTGTACATATAAATAATAAAAGCGCTATTAGATAATTTAAAAAGTATCGCAAATCGCAATAATACACAAAAATAAAATAATATGTTACGAGCTTACCAAAGCTGTATCAGTGGTTCAGGTTCTACGCCTTTGGGACGAACCTGCTATCATGCTCGAGATGCTCGAGGAGCGAACATTCTAAGCATAATGTTCGACATGCTTGACGAGCGAACATTGCGAGCAACCATGTTCGCTATGCTCGATAAGCGAGCAAGGCGAACAACTAGTATTTTCTTAGTATATAGAAACTAGGACACGACTCCCTTATGAATCGTGTTCAACTCATCATAGGTTTTTACTTATTGTTACTCTGGTTCATCGAATCTCTTCCAAGGTTTATTGAACATAGAAACTGCCTATAGTTGCAAATCCTTGTTACCAAGTGATTGCTTGCATTGCCTAAAGACGTCTACAAATCTCTTCAACAACACAACCCACTCTAATATCTTCGTAGGAAGTACTAGCGTAACATAATATCGAAAATAAATAATATCGAAAATAAAGCAATAATTGCAAAACTATTTTGATTTAACTTAAAAAATTGCGTAAAACAATTGTTTAAATATATATCTTTATACTAGATTGTAAATATATAATAGACTAATTGTTCGAGTCAAGTTGATTCCAAAAGTTGGAATCGAAAACTAAGCTATTAATAAACATTACTATATATAGTATACTAGTCTATTATATATAGTAGTTTTTCTCGAGTTGATTCTAATAATTGGAATTGAAACTCAAATCTTAATACGATCACGTAATATATTCGGTTCCGCGCGATTAGTCTAATGTATAAAGAAAAACATTAAAAATAAAATTAAGAAATATTAGATTAATTAAGATTTTTATAATAACACATTTAAATAATGCAATAAAGTATATAATATTAATAACTTTATAACAAAATACTTTAAAAATAAGTTTAAACAAAAAGCAAAAAAGAAATTTGCGAATAAAAAAGCAAATTAACTTAAAATTATTAAAAAAACATAAAAGTTACTTAAAAATAAAAATATAATAATAAGATTATTTTTTAAAACAAAATATATTATGTAAATATATTATTTGTGCTTTATATTTAAATTAAACAATATTATAATTAAGCGTTAAAAACAAATTTAATATTAAGAAGAGCTTTTTAATCTATATAAAATCAATTGTAAAAATTATTTAACAATATTGACAAATCGAGATAATTCTCTTCAAGAGCTCTTAGCGATTAGGGACTCCTAAGGTTGTTGTGCGCATGTCTTGATTCTCGAGCCTTATTAGCGAGATACGATTGACTCGAAATCGCTCGTAGTTAATCAAAAAATTTAAAAGATAGTAAAGAATTCTCTAGACATTATTTGTGCGTTGTTAAGATCTACGAACGCAATCTATCGCGAACGCAATCTATCGCGAACGCAATTTATCGCACAATACAATTACGCAATAGAGATATCCACGCTATCGCATTATCCTTGCGTAGAAATCTTACAAATCGTTCGATTCTACTATACAAATTACTATAATGTAAATAAGTAACAAATAAAGAGTTAATCAAAGTGCTGCGAGAGTTCGTGCGCATTTCGAACATCAATAATTATACTTTTTGTTAAGTTTTATTTGGCCTCCTAAATGCAAGCTTCCAAGAGTTCCTCGAACACGCCCCGGGCTAACCTCGGGCCATTTGGGCCAAATCTGCATTTTGAACCTGACGAGTCGCCTCCTCAATTTGCCAATAAACAAATTATATATTATAACAACTTAAATAACTTAAAAAGAACTAACAATAATAATTTTATAAAATTATTCAATATCTTTGTTTAAGAATTTGCAATCTTAAACAATGCAAAGAAAAAGAAAAAAAATCTATTTTTTTTAAGATAGAGAATTTTAATAATGTAATTTTAAAAAAATTATAAGCAAAAAACTTAATATAAGACTTAAAATAAAATGAAAAAGCTAGATTATAACTATTATTTAGCAACGAATAATAAGAATAACAAAAAAATAATAAGAGCAAAAACGATAAAAACAATAGCGATAAAATTAATAAGAATAACAACAACAAAAATAATAACAAAATAAAGAATAACTTAAATTAAACTATTTAAAATAATAGTAAAGCGAACAAAATTATTAAGATCTTAAACTAATAACTTTATATATATAGCTTAAAGAGTCTACTATTACAAGAACAATTATAATTTATTATTCTAATATAGTATTACTATATTATATACTTTATTTTGTTGTTCTTTTGTATTGTAAAATTGTAATTAAAATAAATATTAAAATTGCAATTTATATATAACTTTATTTGATTTTACTTAATTTAAAGATTTCAATTCTTAATAATATATTAAGAGTATATATTTAATACTTTAATAATTATACTATTGTTTAAGTATTATTTCTTAATATATAAATAAATAAAATAAGCTTAAATAACAAGTTTTAATAGCTTAATAATTAAAGCAAATATAATTGTTAATAAATATTGTCAAATTTAAGAATGCGTTGCAATATTGACATTAAACTAGTTATAAATAGCATCAATTTATTTAATATTTATATTGTGTCGAAAGTTCGAATCTCTTTTAAGATACAATTAAATTAACTTTTTAAGTTTTAATTTTAAATAATTTAAATACATTATTTTAATACATTATTAGATAATTTACTATTAAGAGATTATAGAACAAAATATGACTTTCTAGTTTCTACTATTTATTTTAGAATTTCTTTATACTAATACTAAGTTTTGGCAATTCAAGTCGATTTTTTAAGTCGATTTTCGATTTTAAGTTTGCAACTCGACTCAAATTGTCGATTTTAACATTAGGAATCGAATCGACAATTCAATTTTAACTTTTGGAATTAATTCGACTCAATTTGGATCGAGTACCTGATTCAAACTTGATAACCCGACCCGACGCAATTAGTCTAGTTTCGATTAATTGTCGAATTATAAATAATAGACGATAAAATAAAGTAAATTAATTTTTGAAAAATAAAATATCGCTTTTTACAAATTAGACAAGAATTTATTGTTTCTATTAAAAATAATACTTATTAATAGATTCTAGTTGATCAATATCTCGATCAATTTTAGAACTTATTTTTTTGTTAAAAAAATTGTTTTCTTAATTACAATTGTAATTAGTTTGAAGAATTTATTTATTATAGATATAAGAGAATTGTACTTGTTTAATAGTTTCGACAATACAAGAATAAAATTAATAGTAATAATATAAAATATTTTTAATTTTGTAATAATAAATTTTAGCTATTTGTATAAGCGATATCTAATTATATTGTTAAGCTAATATAATAAACAATATCTTAAATATCTTTTTAATTGCTTAATCAAATTCTTATGAAATAATTAACTATAGTTCTATTATAGATGCGTAAGAATTCTTCGTGCATTTATATATTATACAATAGTTTAAAGATTCTCGCTTTTATAGTTTTAAAAATATACAATTTTAATTGTTTGTTCTTTTTGTCTTAAAGATAAATAAATTTTTCTTTTAATATAAATTAAATATTTTCTATTTTAGTTTTTTTTAACTTAATCGATTTCTTTAATATTGTTAACTTTTTTAATATTATTACCTTTTTTAAAGTAATAATTTTTTTAAAATTTTATAATATTGTCAAAGTTGTTAAAATTACAATAGTAGATTCTTGTTTTATTATTTTCGACTTTGTTAACTTTTTATTATATTTATTATATTAAATATTAAGAGTACAATTTAAGTTTTTGCTAAAACTAAAAATTTTGTCAAAATAATAATAGCAAATTTTTATTTTTTCGAAATTTATTTTAGATTAATTAAATAATTGTAAATTTTTTATTAATTATTACAATTTTTTTTGCGTTAATTAAAAGATATTTTGTAGATTTTAAATTATTTTTTATTAATTTTGTAGATTTTTGTCAATTTTTTCTCAAAAATTAAAATTATCTTAATTAAGATTATATAATAAGCGACAATTTTGTTTAAAAAAAAATTACTTTTAAAATTGTTTTTAAGATAATTTTTTCTAAACAATTTAGAAAAAGCGTTCGAAATAATATTGAATTTTTCTATTTTTTAACATATATTAAGCGAAAACTAAAAAATATATTAAGAAATAGAAATAAGACGCAAATTTATACAATCTAAAAAAGAGAAAAATAATTTAATTTGCTTTGTTACATTTATTGTTGCAAAGTAATTAATAAAAATTACAATTAATTTTTTCGATATATAATTAAATATATAATAAATATTTTTAAATATTTATACAAAAGCGACAACTTTTAGCTTTATTAATTAATATTTTTTTTTAATATTATTTAGTAGACTAATCGTTCGATTCTAATAGTTGAAATCGAATTGTATAAATTATAAAAATACTAACTATATTAGATTAAAACTTGGTCTAATTAGATATAACTTTCGGATCAAGTTATAGATTTTGGGGAAAAATCGATCTAAATAATTAGTCTATTATTTAGTATTTTAAAAAAATATAAAATTGTCTAAATATTAATTGTCTAAAAGAAGTATATAACAATATTGTTTTTTATATAATAAATATAAATTTTAAATTTGTATTTTTTAAATTTGTATTTTTTAAATTTGTATTTTTTAAATTTGTATTTTTTAAATTTGTATTTTTTAAATTTGTATTTTTTAAATTTGTATTTTTTAAATTTGTATTTTTTAAATTTGTATTTTTTAAA
>JAABUL010001179.1_pt1 | contig 51116 bp, 47 predicted proteins | sample 5559151 | NCBI WGS metagenome assembly JAABUL01 (sample SAMN10711876, study PRJNA513368) | rock metagenome | isolation source: Antarctica rocks | place: Antarctica: Victoria Land, Pudding Butte sud
TGGGATGCTTTGGTGGGCTCTCTGATATGGGCTCAGATGCCGCTTCCTTGATCTGCTCTGAGAGAGATGCCATCGATAAAGTATCCGGCTTCACGTCTTCCTGTTCGATTAATTGAGGAGTAAAACTTCCGTCTGATTGGCCTGGAGAGGGTGGATGAGGAGTTCGGCGTGTTGGAGGATTTGGAGTGGCTTCACCACCTGTAGGATTTGAGGAGTGGAGTTGCCGCGAGTATGTTATCCATAAGGCATAGACCACCTATACACAATTTGCAGTCAGACTTGATTCTAGACGAGCCATGAAGCATCGCTGGGGAGCATAAACCAGCCAAAAGGGGGACTGCTGCTAGAAAGGACCAACAAAAACAGGGCGCCAACAACGCATTGCTCAGAAGAGCGGTATACTCCCGTAACATTTAGCCCGTCAAAACAGGTTGGCAAACTGGAAAGGCTGAGAAAAAGGAATACTTTCAAACTTTGTCTTGCAGAATCACTAGAAATGACTCCGGAAAGTGCCTTACCTCGGAAATTCCAGCACCACCGCTGTCGCTTGCATCGTCACTGTCCTCACTCTGCTCCTCGATGACAGAATCTTCGATTTTTGTTTTCTCGCTTCGAACGACCCGCATCTGGATATCCACGTTGATATCCGAGCCGTCTCTATGACGTGCAACCAAGCCGGAGGCCCGCAGGAAAAGAGCAGCGGCTTCTTCCTTGCCTTGACGTAATGCCAGGAGTGCACGAGCTCTTCTGAAGTATTGCTCTGGCACTACCATACCATCGACCAAATGAACGTTGTCTTCTTGGGCTAACACGTGCAAGGCTTCTTCGAATTGCGGTATAAGTCCAACGATATGTTGACCGCTAGGATCGGGTTCCCCGAAAAGAGCTGCACAAAACACGGCATTGGAGCTCTGGACTCTCAATGTGGAGGCAGAAAGAACAACGATGCCAGCAATATGAGGGAAACTAGAGACACGTAAAGCCTTTGAGTCCGGATCCATAGTGATTGATATAGGTATATTCCCGCCGTCAGTAGCTCTTGCGGCAAAATGCTGCACAGTCTTCTGCTCGAAGCTCTTCCTCAACATTGGCGATTCAAGATTCTGGGGGAAAAAAGGTATTAAATCTTGGACGTTTGTCCCCGCCTGGATTTCAGGCTTGCCCCATATTGCAAAGATTGCTCCCGTGGCGTCCGTCACAGATTGCTTAGCATCAATGCTTAGCATTGAAAGATCTTCTGCGATCTCTTCAAGAACCCAAATGAGTCCGCCTCGCTTCTCTTTGACCCACAGACTCGCAGCCCCCGTCACTCCATTGCGCTTTTGCGTGGGGACAATATCTCCACAAAGCAACACGCCGCGAGATGTGTCTGTGGTATGCTTTGGCGTACCCTTGGTAGGCGTCTTGTTCACATCCTCAGTTTTGGCGCGTTGCAGCCGCCATGATGGCTTGCTGAGGAGCTGTGCAGTGACTCCACCTCCCATGGATAGTGTGGTTAGATCCCTTTTCAGGCCGCTCCTTGCGCTTTTACTGCGCGATTGACGTGCTTTTGCAATGGCCGCTGACCCCTCCGACCGGAGCTTTTCTTCCAGCCATGCCCTTCGATCGACTCTAACAACCTCGAGCATACTCAATTTTTTGATCTCCGCCTTGGTAACACCAAATGCTAGACATGCCAGGTCGTTTGCGGCGAGGATAGTCCAAGGAGAAGCAGTTTCGGTAGTAAATACAGCCTGTGCAGCCGGAACCCAACGATTATTATGTCCATGTACATGAGCCGGAGTGCTAATACCTGTCGCAGGGCCAATGGCGGTCATAGGTGTCGGGGACAGTAGAAGGCTATCATGGATATGATCGCTTGCGCTATATGGCTTTGCCATTGCCTCTACGAGCTTGGTTTGTAGTCTTAGGAGTGATATATCAGTATACGTGCGTTTGAATCGGGTCGCACCGGGTGAAGGGGGAGCGGTCGTTGAAATATTATCGTCACCGAGCGGTGAAACTGGTTCTGGAAGATCGGATACCGATGTCTCACTGTTGAGGGATGGCTCGGGCTGACTGGAGCCCGGTCTGGAAAGGTCATTGTCGCTCGTCTTTTGAACAGCTCGATCTAGGGAGAGGCGGTCCTTTGACTGAGCTGGATTTTCCGGCTTTGATAAGAAGGCTCTTTCAAATATATTACCCTCAATGTTTGCAGGCCCAGTCAACGGTTCATAAAGCTGCCGAGACTGTTCATCGTCCCGGCCCTCTCTCCCAATAATGTTCGCCCGAACCAACAAGTCCACCATACTCTGTATCTCGGTATCGCCGCTGATGTTGGCCTGCGCAGCCATGATACCAGGGTGATTCGCCCCAAAGCCTAATTTATCCCGCATGAACTCTATAGCTCTTTTCAGCACGCTTTGGCGGTTGTGAAGTGCATCTTCTGATTGATGGGCAAACGAGAACGAATGTAGAGACTCAGAGGGGAATCGTGAAAGGTCCTCGCTAAAGTTCAGTGTGGGCGAAGCCGGTTCATTGGGTGTGAAGCCCCGGTTGGGCGGGCCAAGGGTCATCGATGAAGATCTAGGAGGCAGCGTATATGGTTGGGTTGGAGATGACGGGGTGGTGGGGGCTCGAGACGGTGGCTGCTGCCGTATCCGTAGCAGACCCGATATACCAAGTCCCCGTTCATGCTCAGCAGAAATGGGAGATCTTCGGCCAGGGTCGTGACCCATACCAGCATCGAAGGAGACACGTAGCTTCCCATCGCCCAGAGGTTTCCTCCCTATTGCAAGCAGATCACCTGTGCTCCTGTTCTTTGGGAGCCTGAGGACATCTGATGTCTCTCCCGGCCTTTCTTCGTTTGAGGCGACCTGTCGTAGGCTCGAGTTCGCTGGCGAGACACCAGTCAGTAAGTATGATGGAACAGGAAAATTCGAACTTGCAGATGGTGTGTCTTTATCTCCGTTTTACTTTTGCCAACTGGGGTCTGCACGGTAGTTCAGTTGCTACTTACCTTCATCGTTCAACGAGACCTCGCTCATGCTTTGTTTATGACCGCTTGTACCCCTGTGCTCAGATGATCCGCGAACGCTATCTCTCTGCAGCTCTTGCCGTCGTCACCAGAAAGCTCTGGATTTTTAGGGCTGCATAGAATTTGAGGGCCCATATGCAGTCCAAAGCAAGCGGTAGGGTGACATGCCGCTTGGTGGGGCTCGTGATTGTCGTTCAAGGAATTATCAAGGGAACAGACGAATTAGTCTGCTGACCACCATAGTATCAGACGAGCACTGAGCACAAATTGCCAAACATAGTCTACCTATTTCACGGAGGCAGAGGCAGACGAGGATCGTTGATCATACGAAAGCGGTACCTCGGTGGTTTCGTGATTGTTGAGCCTTGGCATGATTGAGTTCCTCCGTCTGCATACGACTGCTGGGCCTTCGTACGTTGAGTACTATACACTACTAGATACCCTTTGCTGGATCAGATCCGATGTTGAGACCAAAACGAGGCTTAAGGAATTCCAAGATGACTTTTCAGCGTAGAGAGGTCACCTTATCGGCTGCCACGATTGCTCATGGTTAGCCTGACCGCGATACAATACTTGTTTAATTCAGCGTCAATATGGCTTGTACCAAGCAACGTGTGCTTGTATACATGTGACCAGAATTATGGGAGAGGGAGAGGGTTTGGTAATCGTTAGTCCTATTGTCAGTTAGATAGTAGATACTCGCTCTCTATCTAATACACAACCAACGCTGCCTCTCATTCATGCAACTCGAAGCCGACATTTGGAGGAAGCGGATAGGATAATGATAAGGCTGTCGAGATATGATGGGACGAGACCTGATGATGTTTCGTCAAGCCATCACATGATTCGATTCGAGGTTGTAGGTTGACGTATGGACTGTAGAAGGAGCGAGGAGTCGAAGATGAAAGTGGTATCATCGCATCGAAGCAACGTGCTCGGAAGGAGTCATGCTGAGCAAATGAATTCGTCAGTCGTTATAGCCCGCCATGCAAGCCATGAGGAATCGTAAGGGTCAAGGTTCATGAGGTCGTTGCGTGAGGCTGTCATGAAGGGACATGTCCATTCAGGGGAGAGGGTGTAGAGACTGAAGCAAGACAACTTTTGGTGAGAAGGATAAGGCTGAATGGAAAGGAGAAGCGAGTCGGCAACGTCGCTTGGTGGATGTTGGCAGAGTTGTAGGGGCCAGTATACCTGGATCCCAGAAAAGGTGATAGTTTGACATTTTAGATAGTGTGGCCGTCTGCGTGGCAGGAGATTAGTCCTGAGGTTGCTGGCTTCGGCGCATCTTCTCCGCTTCGAGGTTTTCGTAAAGCAGGTAGAGCGCCTTCTCGTTCGCGCCAGCGCTGCCCATGATTGTGAACATGCGCTCGCCGGTCTCATCATGGGGCGCCTTGGCAATGGAGATGCGAGCACCAGAGCTCTTCCGAATTTCACTGATTTTGCTTCCGCCGCGCCCAATGATACAGCCCACCATATCGGAAGGGATACTGATGTTCTGAGTCTGTATCTCCTCGCCGTCTTCCGTAGTGGTAGGAGGCCCACGGCTACCCGCATCAGAGTTGGAACGACGATTGTAACTTCCAGCGTTGTCACTAAAGTCGGCTCCATTGCCAGTCCGGTTATAGGAGCGATTGGCGGTGTAAGGGGGAGGCGCCCCAGTCACAGGGGCTCCACCTTGTCCCCCACGACCTGCTTCAGATCTCGCAATCGGATTGTAAAGAACAGTCCCCGTTCCGCGTTGCCAGTCATCGACCAAGCACTTTCCAATCTCCCAAGTGGCCTTTTGAATACCATCTGGCGTTCCTTGGACCTCAACGATCCGCTCAGTCGATTGAGGCAGCATCTCTTTCTGGGCAACCATGCGTACACCAGAGGCATCTTGAATCTGCTTAATCTTGAGTCCTTGCCGACCAATGATTGTACCCATCTGGTGGTGAGAGATAAGAAGACGAATGGCTATAGGAAAGCAGAGTCAGCTTGATTTTGTCTTATCTACCACAAGCTGCTGTAGGCAAGTAGACGCAATGTCTGATGGAAATGGACATGTGGGGACAGGGGAGACTTACGGTGAGTCCCATTTGATGAAATGACTCCACCCATACCCATCTGCGGTGCGCCTTCCAGTAATCCCTTAGCAACGATGGCGTATGCTTTTGAGATACCATCCAAACCACCAGTGACCGTGAGTACGCGGTCGTGGACCCCTTGTACCACCTTGCTTACACCAGCCTTGACTCCGGTCTCATCCCGCAGGTCAGCCACATTCTTTCCAGCCTTGCCGATGATCACTCCAGCTTCCTTGGAAGACACAATGGCACGGAGGGTTAATTGGGATTGTGAATACTCCTCCTCAGTCCTTGGTGCTGGCTCTCCGTCTGGACCCAATCGATTGTCCTCTCCATTCTCAGCGTTAATTCCGACACGGTTCATTGAATCCGTCAGGCCTGAGACATCGGTCTCGGTGCGGGTCTCGGTTGCCATTGTCGTGGGTCTCATGGGTGACTGGGGAAATGCGTGGTGGGTCTGATAGGATTTATGTTGACTGCAGCCGGCTTTGGTTTAGAGGGTGGAGTGATGAATGGTTGTTAGATCCCGTTGCAGGCTGGGTACCAAGAGTCGCTGTCTGAGTACCGTCACTTCTAAGGCGGAATAATTTAGAAACATAAAATTACGGACGTTTGAGGAGACGCGGGGGGGGAGGAAAAGACAAACAGGGAGATTTCCGTAGAAGGGCCTAATAGTCTCCTAAAGTGTTGTAGTGGCTGACAACTGAAAGGCGTAGGGGAAAGGCGTGAGTGTACCTGGATGACTGGTAGGAATTTTGTTGCTAGATCAAACGAAACGCATGGGCCTAAACAGAGAATTGTGGAGTGACGAAGCGGCCGCGCTAGACTCCCCCCACCAATTGATCTTCACTTCCAAAGGACATCTCATGCAACGGCCCCCTGTCACTTGTCACATTTGGCGATCACATCGTGATCATTGGACTTGCTTCAAATATCTATAGTTCTGTCTTTGTGGTCCTTCTACAAGCAGCGTCAAGCGGCCAATCAATTGCAACTGGGGACGACCTACGTGAAGGGCTTGCTGTACACCCCAACTCAAATACTTATATGCCTTGTCACCCGAACGAGCCCCTAGCCATTCATCATAGGTCTCGACGTACGATAGATACTTACATACAAGCCTGCTCCGGACAGGTCTAGGACATGTCAAGATCTTCATGGCTTCATCTCTGATATATCATACAAACGAAGAAAATGACTATAGTTATTTTCTCTGCGCCTTGTCCACCATGCTGTGAGTTATTTACCTGGCTTCGAGCTATTTTTGCGCCTCGAACACAACTGCATACTGTCAGAAAGAAACAGACGCAGGGTTTTGTAATTATTTACCTTTTTGTACTTTCATCTTGTCAAACAGGTCATATCCCTCCACGGCTTCAGACATGGGCATGATCTTGTCAGACATGAAACTAACCACGGTCAGCAGTATACGGCAGCCGGCAATTGGAGTCTTACCCTAGTAAATGCTGTTTTTTCTTGAGCATATCAATAGCTTGAGGGAAGATTGATCGGACAGGACATCGACCCATTTGGATTCTCAAATTTTTGCCATAAGCTTGGTTGCCGGTCCAAGGAATCTAGAAGCCATCAACATGATCCTTTTTTGGATGATGAGTAGAGACGACGGAGACAGACCTCTGCATTGTGCACTCCGACACTCGAGATAATTCCCCATGGTCTTAGCAATTCGAAACCCATCTTTAGTGCCGCGCTCATGCCAACCACCTCTGCACAGCAGGTCAGGAGTGAAATCACCAACTAGCTCGCTCAAAATAGAGAGCGTACCAATGATTACATCTGCACCGCGTCCATCGGTCAGCTCTTTCACTCGCTTGCCAAGTCCCTCTCTATCGGTCTGAAAATTCCACGGCTCGGCGCCCAAAGATTTCGCCAAATCCAGGCGCGATTGAATTGAGTCTACTGCAAGGAGGTGTTTGGGCTTATAATCCTCTGCGTTTATAAGAGCACAAAGCCCCACAGGTCTCCATCCACACCTCGTCAGCGCGTCGAATCAAAGTAGATTGCGAGTCTTACCCGCAGCCGACGACCACGACAGTCGCTTCAGCGATTTCATCCTCCTTCATATCCTTGAACGCGTTATTGGCCGCAAAGAAACCACTGCCTGCCCATCAGCTTTTGACCCTGCAATCACCAGACCAACCTACGTGGGAAATATATCAGCCATCAAGACTAAAGCATTATCTGCGATTCCCTCGGGAGCTTTCACTGCAGTGGCATCGGCAAGCGGAACGCGAACGTATTCGGCTTGGGCACCATCAAGAGCTGCTGTTCCAAAAAGCATACTCTTGGCACATCTTGAAGAAAATCCATGTTTGCAATAATAGCATTCGCCACTGACACCTTATCAGTCACCAATGATATACCATCAAGGTAGTATATTACTGACCAGGATACGGTGAAAGGTGAAACCACCTGGTCACCTTTCTTGAAGTTCTTCACCTCGGATCCAGTTTCTTCGATCGTACCGGTAAACTCATGTCCCTGCAGCAACTTTAATGATCCTCCCAAAGGCCATCGAAATGAACGTGCAAGGATTGAATGTGGAATGGCTGACCATGATGAAGCCTGTGGGGCTAGGTTGGTGGCCCTGCACGTCGAGGTAAGCTCCGTCGCTGAACCATAGGGCAGGATAGATGTACCCTAAAGACATGGAGTTCGCTATGGATGCGTCAGCACAGCTATCCACGCAGATTCGAAATATCAACCCAATTCACCTTCCACACAGCGCAGAATATGTAACTTTGACAATAACATCCGTCTGGTCTTGAATCTTGGGAATAGGACGATCTTCAATCGCTACCTCGTAAGGTTTCTTGAAGACCACGGCTTTCATCGTATCCTTTGGCATCGTTGCTTCGTACTTGGTATTAGTGACTTCGAATATCTCAAGACAATGGTCCGTTTATGATATACACCATATGTTTTCAATGGGAAGGTCAGTCCGAATATGTACCTCGCTTTGAAGTAATTGGGTTTCATAGTGACATCCATAGCTTTACCCCACATTATGACCCCGCCGCTCGGGACTTTGGCCGATGAAATCGAGCGGGGCCCTGTGGCCGTTCCTGAGGGGGCCGCTGTGATGCTTCTCAGCATGCTCAACCTCGTTCGCCATACCTAGATTCACAGAAGTCAACGCTTGTTCAAGGGTTGAATTTCGTTGGCCGCCATGTTTGACCTGTGTTCGCTAGAAATGCCTCATATATCTATATGTCAAATCCATCCGAGCATGAGCTCATGTAGTCTCTTCGCCATGGCTTCGCCAGAATATCGTACTCATCAAATAGCTCCCCATGCATGCGCCAATTTCATATCCTCAAGGCTCGAACCCAAGCATACCCAATGTTTCCTCTAACCCAAGCGTTTCTCTTCCTCTCGTAACAGCTCTAGAAGACTGTACATAGCAACTCAGCCTCCAGGATGAATTTCCCCTCCTTGTACTTCTCGCTCGCCTCATACGCCTTATCGTACTTCCAACCCACAGTTTCCCTGCACTGCCGACACAAGATATCTCGCACGATATGGCGCCCTGTTGTCATGTTGCGTTCTGTAGCTTCCCCTAGCGCGACATTGACGACGGAGCTGAAGAGGAAGGCTTTGCCGTGCTGGCCACGGAAATTCTGAATAGGAATTAGCATTAGTGGCTGGGTGAACTCCGTGTTGAGCACGGGGGATGTGATGATGCTGTAGGGAGAAGTGCTAGGGGTCGAGAGGGTAAGGAAGACATACACGTGAGATTATGGCATCGTGGCTGGCGAGATGAGTCTTGCATGTTTTGCAGCCGAAGATCTTGTCTGAGTTGAGATAGGTATTGTAGAGGAGGCCCATCCTCACCGTTGGAGGGCCCTGCGGGCAGAGAAGACTCCGAGGGGGCTGTAGATGTTGAGTGAACGGTTTGGGTCCTGCAGGCAGTTGCCCTTGTAGGGAAGGCTGCTGGGCTTGTACTGCTTCAGCTGCGAGAACGGGGAGATTGTCGTTGGAACGCTGAGAGGTGACGTTGCTTAGTGCTTTGGGATATCTAGAAGTCTTCGATGCAGCAGGTAACGCAGTGAGTAATGGTGTAAGTCTCGGTCGGTTCCTTCTTGGAATGATTAGTTAAGGTCAGGGAGCCGTCATCCGATGATTTGCAGAAGGTTCAGGACGGTTGCTCTATGTGTTGTCAAGCCATGCAAACAGTCAGATGGCTGGGCATAAGAAGCTTCTATCTAGTAGCGGTAAGCCTGATTGCTGCAATACACAAGCCTTAATGGAACGATGTGGGACGGTCAGCTGTAGGTGGAGCCTGAGCGGTCTTTGCCAAGAATTGTGTAATCATATTCCTTGCATTGAAGTGATGCACAATTCTTAGCGCCAATGGACCTCTTCCTACATTTCTCCTTTCCATCTTTCAGTTTGATATAATGACGAATACAATCTTTTTAACTTAAATTGTGACTCTGATGACCATGACCCACAACTCAGGACCCTGTAGCTTGCTTCCGGCTAAAGTGGTGCGCCCATGGGACTGCATAGATGCCCCTCTGTTTCACTTCCTCGTCATGCTTTTTGGTATAGTGTTCCTTCAAAGATCTTCTGCGTACTTTCATCTGCATTTAACAGGGATTTTGAAATAAAAGCAAGCCGATGGCACCTCTGGGCGCGGCGGAAGATACATTCTTGTCTCATCTAAGGGTGGCATGGTGCTCTCGCTCCCCTGTGTTGCACCATCCTGCCTTTGACACATCATGTAAGGAAGTGGCCCATGCAAAGAATCGGCAATCTATTACAGCGAAAGTAACCTGCACATTATGTGCGTGTCCATGATCTTCACGTTGCGAACGCTCCTGCCGATATTATCGCTCTACGGTGTCTGTACTGGTCTCGAGCCACTCATACTTCGGAAAGCGACCTTCGCTCACAGATGCTACTTTCAACGGTCACCACGAACATGCATGGATATGAAACGCCCATTGATGACGCAGACTAACTGCGGACGAACGCTCTTTCCAACTCTGTAGCACAGATTGGAGGGTCCGAATGCTTAATCTATGTTCTTACACCACCAGGATCCCCAACATCGATGGCGCCATACCCAGGGCTAGTTTCGAGTCGTCTTAAAGCTGTCCCGGCAGAACGATGAAAGGTAGATGAAGTCCCCTCAATTTAATGAATAGTATATACTGCGTCCTTCCCTCCATCTTCGTGGCCCAAATCATCTACTTCCCCATAATAGCCACGATAGCTTGTCCGAAAGCTATGATGCTCCTTATTTTGGTGCTTTCCAGCCTCTTCTACCTTTGCAGGGCATATTATATCCCATCGAACGGTCATTGGCCTCATCAATCCTCATGAGTATCCTTGGCGTCTCTATCTACCACTACTATAACAGCAGAAACTCAACCGCCCTCATCAATAGACACCCTGCAAGATACCGCCACTCCAACCTCCACAATCCCATCCGCCACCAGCGCTCCGTCAACAAGCCCTACATACATCGGAGATATAACCCACTACGAAGTTGGCCTTGGCTCCTGCGGCACCACAAACACAGACAGCCAAGCCGTCGTCGCCCTTTCCGTAGCCATGATGGCTAACGGGGCGAATCCAAATGCGAATCCGAAATGCCAGGCCAAAATCACGCTTATCAACCCAATCAGTGGTTCACATACATCGGCGACAGTCGTCGATACGTGCCAGGCTTGTGCTTACGAGGACGTGGATTTGAGTCCGAGCTTGTTTGTTGCTGTGGCCCCGACGGGGGATGGGCGGGTTCATGGAATCCAGCGGAGTTTTGTTACTTGAGGGTTCGAGGAGGGGCTTGCCATAGAGGTCGCAGGGAGAAATCTAGAGCTGTGAATTCTATTTCTACATCGCGGAGGTCTGTTTTTCATGTATTATTCAACTGGCAAATTTTTGCCTAGTAAATGGATTTGATATGTAGGTGCACTCAGCTTTACAAGGAGCTTATGCCGGAGTCCTTTTAATCTGGCATTATGCACCAACGAATGTTTTCAATCGGCTCTATCAATCGTCGACAAGGCACTTGGAAATCGTGGCTCTTACTTCGCTTCATAATCTATCATACATCAACTCGGGCTCGGGTACGAGCGTTGGATGTACCAATCGCACTTTTCAGCTTGGAAACTTAAGTCAGTTGTGTAGGTACTCTTAGTCTAGATTACGTCTGTTATCATCGATGAGGCAGCGAATGCTTATGATTATCCCAGAATGCTACGCACTCAACATGACCCCAATGCTCCGTCCAGTACTCGCCAAAGGAATCCTCTACGTTCACATCGACCTTCGTCACTCTTTCATCCCGCTTGATCCCACATAAGAAGCAGCATTTAGGTGCAATCACTGCTCCCTCACTCGGTTTCACCACGCGAATCGGCATGTTCTCGGATATCTCTGGTACCACCGAGCCGCTTCCGGGAAGATGAACATTCACCATCGATATAGTTGATCGCAGAGGCCCAGCTTGCTTCCTCCAAGCGGCCAGTGCTTCGGCGGTCTCCTGGTCCTCGCGACGGCTTTCTGTTTTGTCTACGCCGGTAAGCTTCATACCGCCCGATTTACCGGCAGGGCCGATCTTCATGCTTTGAGATAGTAGATTGTCTCGTTTCCATCGCAACTTGCGGCCTGCAATTATTCGAGCTGCTACCCTCGTGGTCGATAACGCCGCTTTGATTTGGTCAACTCGCGGCTGATCCAAGGCTTCATGAGGATCTGAGGAAGCCCGATTTTGGGTAACAATGTTCCTAACGTCGTCTGGCAGCGACTGAAGAAGGTTGGAAACAAGCGATAAGAGAACGGACGGTGGCGGAATGTTAGAGGGTGGTGGTCCCATATCTCTCATATGGACCGTAGAATTATGCTTTACTTCTACTTTTGGGATTGTAGAAGACGTCCCCAGCGTGGTAGTGGTTGTAGGAAGCATGAGATCCTGTCCAGCAACGACGGGTTCCCAATTTTCGGCTTGAACAAAGTCGTACAGCTCTGTAGGCTTCACTTGTACGGGCTTGATCTTACGCGTGATTGCCTCTCTTGAATCTATCGGAAGGAGTGAAACTTTCATTGGCTTCTCAGCCAATGGCGCATTATTCTGAGGTTGGTGAGAATTGCTTTGGTGCCAGCGACTTGACTCATCTGCCTTTAGTCGCTCCGCATCGAACAAGATCTCGGTCCCGTTGAAGTCTCCCCATTCATTGTCGTCGTTCGAAGGCGTTTGATGCTCTTGAATGGACGCATGCTGTGGCTGTTTGATGATAAGTACATCTTGTATGCTCACCGTACCGTCAGAGCCAACGTTGGTTTTTGGGCTTTCAGGACCTTCAAAGTCCCCAAAATCATCCTCATTGTTACCTTGTCCAGAAGCTTCCGATTGACCTGGAACGTAGCGTCGTGGACTTTCCTGGGGATCGCCAAATTCTTTGAGTAGATCGCAGGACATGTCTCAAGCCCATACCCTTCGCGAGCCAACATCAACGCCGATAACGTGAACCATGACTCTCCCAATTCACAGAGTATGTTTTCAGCACAGTGCCCACGTTGAGACTCGCCTGTGGCAGCAATCTCAAAGATAATCGGACAATCGAGATGGTGTTGCTGTTCTAGGTGTCCTAATGTGGCACCCTCGGCAAATATGCCACGAGGCCGGAGCGGTGAATCCTTTTCCCGAAGCAGTAGTTCTCCGACAAGGACGACTTCACCAGGTCATAAGAGGTCGATGTAATAGATGCGCCTTTTGGACTCCCTGCGCTCCCGCTATCTTGTGTTGCAGTACCGCGCGGTATCATGCAGGGATGCGATCTATCCACGAGACGAAGTCAGTTTTGCGTGCTACAGGTAGAATGTCATTACCTAACCCCAAGCCAGGTCTCGCTGGGACGCAACACTCGCCAACAATGCGAACATCGCGGAATTAAGGGCGGTTGTGAGGAGCAATGCTGGCCAAAGCCCTTGTGCCACAGGTCTGCGGTCGATCTGCTGGAAGGTATGCACCCACAGGCACTGTCTGCGCGTTCTTGGGCTGACAGACTCTGGTAATAGGCATTCCTCTCATTCAAAACCCTCGACCAGTCGGCATGGGCAAAAATATTGTCGGACTCGAGGAGCGCCTATACATCCCTGAAAGAGCACTTCCTGAAGCATATCGAAAACCCGCACGATCTGTCAGCCGAGGACCCTCTGACTGACAATGAGACGGTAAGCACACTCCTGAGCTGTGTGGCTCCTAGTCTTGACGCCAAAGAATTCGTCTGACTGTCACTAAGACCTCGCAAGTCTCCATGGAACATCCTACGCCAAGACGAGGAGCTGCGCGCTGAGATTTACCTCGATGTCGAAAGATGTATGCCAGACAATCGATACTTCCGCGAACCATCGACCCAAAACATGCTCCTCGATATCCTGTTCGTCTATTGCAAGCTAAACCGCGATATTGGTTATCGGCAAGGGATGCACGAAGTCCTGGCCCCCATCGTCTGGGTAGTCTCACGAGATGCGATCGATCCAATTAGGCTGGGCGCAGACCATGCAGATTCTGACGGTAGCATGATGTCAAATTTGGATCCTACATATGTCGAGCATGACGCTTTCACCCTTTTTGGGGCTATCATGCAGACTGTCAAGGGTTTCTATGAAATGGGTAGCAACAATCAGCCCACTACATCTGGATTGCTCAACAGCTCGCCGATTGTGGAGCGAAGCAAACGAATTCATGAGAACTATCTACACCATGCAGATCCAGAGCTTGCTGAGCATTTGACGGCGATAGAGATCCTTCCACAGATATTCTTAATCCGATGGGTCCGACTTCTGTTTGGCCGTGAATTTCCTTTCGACGATGTGCTTGCTCTTTGGGATATATTGTTCGCCGAAGACCCTGGGCTAGATCTAGTAGATTTGGTCTCTGTGGCTATGCTTTTACGTATCCGATGGCAACGTGAGTTTGGAACCCATTCTCTTGCACAGAAATTCGTCACTAAAAACATGCTTAGTGCTTGAAGCGGACTATTCGGAGGCATTGACGCTTCTTCTACGATACCCCGTACCTGCTCCTCCTTACGGACCTGCGACCTTCGTTGAGGATGCTATATACCTACGTGATAATCTCCTACTCGATGGCGGAGATCATATCATCTCAAAGTATTCCAGGAGGGCGCCAGAGACTACGGTCACTCGAAAGCTTCCCAAAAAGATCAAGAGGGCGAGGACAGCAGAACAGGAGGCCGCCAAAAGGGCTGTAACCCCCAAATTGACCCCTGCCAGGCTATTCCAAGAGCAAGGCGGGATCGAAGGGATAATCCACGAGGCTGCCAAGGGAGTCTACAATCGAGGTGAAAAATGGGGAGTTGGGAAAGCTCTGCGTGGTGCCATGCAAGGCTTGCAGTCAGGTCACACCTCACCACGGACAACATCAGAACGGGCGCGGTGGTCGCTTGACAGTGGCAAGATGATTGCGGACAAACCAGATGAGATGATTGTAAGGATCCAGGCCTTGGAACAACGTAATAAGTCATTAGCAAAGCTGCTAGAAAGCGCCGTAGACGAGCTTTGGGCCCAGCAAAAAGGGATCCATCAGAAGAGTAACAAGACCGCGGCTGATGCGCTCAGTTTGTCTATAGCGAAGGTGCAATTTGTACAGGTCTACCTGGAAAACTCGAGTATGCCGCTTCCCACGGACAGCACTCCTTCAGAAGACGATGCAGGAATGGCAAGCGGCCCAGCACTAGTAGGACAAGGGCCAGACTCGGCCCACACAGATGGCTCGCTCGACAAGAAGACCACAGAAGGCAGTAATGCAGATAGAGCAACGACTGTTGCTGGGGAGGGACCACCTACGGCTCACACCGACCTAATGCCCTCCACGCCCAAGATTGGTAGTCCCTCGAAGATTGGGAGCCCACCACCTCGGCCATCGCTGGAAAAGTCACCCTTCTCGTGGATGCTCGGTGAAGATCAACACAAGTCCGAATTCATCATTGCCTCTCCGTTCCAATCCGAGAAAAGGGAAGGGAAGGCCGGAAACCTGTTTGGCGATGCTGGGAGGATTAGCAAAAACCGAAGCGGGCCGAAGAAGGAGGGTAGTCAGAACAAGAGCGAAGATGAAGACGACGTCTTTACGATGGGGACTCTCAAAGCGCAGAGCAGAAGGTAGAAAGCAGCGAAGGCATTTTCGAGCTTTATCATGGCGGGATCGCCTGTATGCTCAAAGTAAATCCCCTTCGTAGACTAGATTTGTGCAAATATTGGTGGGTATATTACACGAGGGCATTCACGTCGACGAATCCAAAATGTATGCTAACGACAAAGACGCGAGCAGTGTGCGCAAACTCGGTACGGGCAAACATGGCAAAGAGCATCTGGACAAGATCAGCATTGTTGCAGAATTGTCTCGCAGCTAGCGTGGGATGAGGGGAAAGAACCTGCGAACGATGGCTAGGTAGTACATAGTAGAGATTATGCAAGGATTTCCGCCGGATAGTTTTAGCTACGGATATGTGATAGGCTTGCGACACAATAGTGCTCTAAGGTACCGAAAGGTCCGATAAGACTAATTCAGCCAGGCCACAGTGGCTTCCACTCAGGGACCGACACCCTCCTATCTATCTTGAAACCACGCAGGGAAGGAGGAATGACAGCGGCAGATTACGGATCAAGGAAGTTCGTTGATTGATCCTGGAAGAGAACAAAGCGACGTGTACCCGGATGCTGGGTTGGAAAAAGGAATGAGCAGAGCACTGAGCCGAATTGCCCTCGTGGCATTTTGAGAGGCCGATATCGAAGCTCAACACTACTATGTAGATCTGGAGTAGGTACGCAGTCATGTGTTAGTAAGTAAGAAGAGGAGTAGGAGCACAGTTGGTGCACTTTTTAGCTCTATCCACTCAAACCCCGACCATCTCGCACGCTTCCTAGCCTGGCTTGGCGTGAGTGGTGCCGAAGAGCCAAGCTGACGACCTTCTCGCCGCTTCCAGCTTGCCAACAACAACACCATCAGCACGGCAGCCTGCATTGGTACCTTTTCCCCGCTTCCATCTTGGTCTACTTCTAACATCCATCATAGCACCAGACATCATCCAGCTAGCTATCGTATTGCTCACCACGACAACTTTGTAAACCGCTCAGGTCGCCTTCACGGAGAGATCTCCTGCCAAGCTGTCCTCACCATCCATCAAAAAGCACTTCTTCTCACCTGCATCCAACTCGTATCTCGTGAGTACCCCCTCTCGCTTTCCCTCTACTATTTCAACCAACGCGACAAATCTTTTGACTCTCTAAACCCTCAAACTCCTACTGCTTCTGCTCAAATCCACGCTGACTCACACGCGGTCATCAGTAACCAGAGATACAATCAAGCGTCCAACGACATGGCTCCTACCAGCACCAACACCAACTCTAGCATCGCTATGGCCCTCGCTGGAAGGACGGAGTCAGTCCAGATCCCCAAACCGCGAGACAATTTCTGGGCCGGCAAGGAGAGCTTCGCTGCAGTGGCGGCCAAGTCTCTTCCGGTCAAGAAAAACGCCGCCGGCCTTCCTACCCCTCCCAATTCTCTTTCCCCATCGCTCCCTCCTCAGGCCTACTACACCCGCACCTCTTCAGGTCCCCTCACCCCTCCCGCTCCGACTCACATTGACTCCGACATTGATCTTCAAGATGCTGTCGAACACGCCAAGGCCCAAGATTCTCCCCAGCGTGGTCTTACCGCTCGTGGCCTCAGCAAATTGGCAGACCTGGACGCAGTTGGTAACATCACTCCGGCTCTCCTCGCAAAACACCACCTACCCGGCATCCTCTTGGAAAACGGTCCACTCGCTATTCGTCATGTCATGGGCTACCTCACCACTTCTGTTCCAGGCTTTTCTGGCATTCCCCCTGCGAAGGCAAGAAGACTGGTAGTTGGAGCATTGGAAGGTCGTGGCAGTGACGGCCAGCAAGGAGGCATTGACGGGTGTGTGATCTTTGAAAAGGTTGGGTGGGGAAAGTGGGATGCTAGGAGAAGAGGAACCCAAGTTCGGGAAGCTCGGGGTTCTCAGCACCACGAACACCACCCCCAAGGCACGCTTCGTATCCCAGTCAGCAGCACGCGGCAAGATCGATCACGCGGAATGGCGACTTCCCACGAGTCAGACCTAGACTACGATACGCCAATGGAGGAAGCTAGTATGCATGAACACGAAGCAGACAAGATGTCTCTTGATGAAGACTGTTCTTCCTACGATCCTCCAGCTGACAAGCGAATTTCCAACGATGATCTCGACGACGTTACAGATGAGGAAGACTGGGCAAGCATAGGTGCAGCTGCACTACGGCAGGGCTCTTTCCCACGTTCAGGCGGCCTGATACCTCCAACCCAGCGGCACCCATCACACTTCGACCCAAAAAGCCGAGGAAGAGGAAGCAGCGCCAGACCTCTTTCGAGAGTGGCAAAATCAATGCCAGTAACAAGTTCTATAATTTATAATAAGAAGAAGCAACAGCAACAACAGGACGCTGCACGCGCCCTCATGGGATTTTCGCCTCTATCGCAAAGTGGTTTCGCCGGCGATGCCCAGGACAGAGAGGCAGTCGAAGCGTTGTTGAAGCTCAGCAGTGTGTGAACAATATTAGTGGCGTTTGGATGGGACATACCCCTTCTGGTCGGCGGTCTAGGGATCGTGGTTAATGATGCGGACTTTGAGCACGCACGGCTGCTTCAATCTGTCGCCTGCGTTTCAGCTCGGTCGATCAATTGGTTGGGTCTCTGGTGATTTTTTTGTTGGGTGGTGCGGCACTGATGAATAGTAATTGTTCCTTTGCGGCAAAGGATTCTGTTTCTTCCTAATAGTGTTGAGACTTGAAACGACGGATACCCCCATCTTTATCTCTACTCTGGTTTTTTTGTCGTTGTTGTTACATTCATCCTCACGCCCGCTAGGCCGTGGCACGTATCTATTGTATATAGTTTCACCAAGCATTTGAACTCTGAGGAGTCAAAACTTCTGATCGAACCTTCAATTCCCTCTGGCCTTGAGACTCTATATAGGTTTAGAGTGTGGTTCAGCCACCCGAATGAAGCATCAAATCTATCCGTACACTTCCCCCCCCAAAAAGAAAGATCATAATCATCTACGCATAAATCCCCTACCCCCTTTCTTGCGCGTGTACCATCAAAACATCGCTCAGCGACAACCCTTTCCCACCATCCAACCACCCATCCATCAATCAACCAAAGGAAAGTCCACCGATCACATATCCAAAACCCCCCAAAAACCCAATCAACCAAAACAATCCAATCTACCATCCAAACCCCTCCTCGAAAAGATCCACGTTCCTATACCCCTGCCTCCGTCTAACGGCCCACCTCACATCATCGCCCAAACCGCCGGGACCACATACGCACACGCCCATCGCGCCTACCTGCTCGTGACACTCCGTCTCGACGAGGGCGTCTACGTTTGGTTTTTCGGGGTGGAGTTGGAGCGGCTAGGGGGGTTTGGGTGTTAGTATGTGGAATTGGGCTAAGAACCACTAGGCCAGGAAAGAAGATCGTTCTGAGGTAAATAATGGGTAAGGGGAAGCACTTACAGGACTCGGCCTATGAGTCTCCGTCCCACCCGTCGGCTGCGTAACAAACACCTGAATCCTCAAAAGATCACTCCGTTTCGGCATGGCCATTATCTCCATCAGCCACGGCCGTATCCACTCCAGATGCTCTGGGGATCTGATTATCCAAATAAGCGTCACGCGCCTTACGGCGCTTGTGGAGGGGGCGTGGTTGGCTACGAGATGGCGGAGGAGGGTGAGGTGCGCGGTTATGCCGATGCCGCCGGCGAAGAGCAGGATGGTGCCGTAGGAGGACAGGGAGGGCGGGTGGCCGTAGGGGCCTTCGAGGAAGGCGGGGACGGAGAGGCGGGATTTGAGGGTGCGGTGGTGGAGGTGGGATGTGAAGCCGGCGCGGCGGCGGAGGAGGAGGGAGATGGTGTGTTGCGGGGAGGCGGGCGTGTATTGCTCGATTTTTGGGGGGGTAGTGTTGCCGTTTTCCAGGTCGTGGTGGTGGTTTGGGGGGCTTGAGGACCACGCTATTGAGAAAGGGTGGGAGGTCCATAAGCCCACCGAGGGGATGGTGAGGTAGATGTGTTGGCCTGGTTTGAAGCGCAAGGGGTGCGCGAGGCGGAGGGTGATGCGTATTGCGTCGCCGGGTAGTTCTTCCATCTCGGCGGTCGTGGTGGTGCGGCCGATGTTGCGACAGAGTAGCGAGAAGAGGCGCATCAGGCGCTCTACCACCCAGAGCGCTATTACGGCTTTGAGGTACTTTAGTTCTTTGTGGCCTTCGAGATGAATCCAGAGGGCGGCGAGGATGAGGGATACCAGGGCGATGTGGATGTGGAGGAAGGTCTCATAAAAGGCGTGGCGGAAGGAGGCGAATGCTGTCAGGATAATGGTGATCATTGCTACGAAGGCCTGTCATTAAGGGTATGGTTAGAGACTTGTTTCTATAGAGTAGTCCATCTAGAATAGATGGTGCTTGACATACGACAAACCCCCATAGCAGAAAGCGAGCTGCTTGAAGGCTTTCTGTGAAGACCGTGATACCAGACGGATGCACTTTTTGGCCGGCGGTGGCACCAGTAACCATGCTTGTTATTTCCACAACGCCATGGGTGACAGCCAGGGAGACGACGATGCGGCCGAACCAGCGGTGTAGAAGGTTGAACGTGTCAAATGGTACACTGAGTAGGCCAATAAGGGGGTTGTTGCGACCTGCCATCAGAACCAGTGGGATCATATTGACGACAGAGAGGGCTCCTGACCGATTTCGGAGGTGCCACAATTTGGCTTGAAGAGGTCCACTCCATTCAATGCCGTAGGCACAGAGTGTGACATTCATTGAGATTATACCGGCGAGCAGCATGCTCTGGAAGCGCGTTGGCAAGATGCCCATCACCACTGGTCCCATGGACACTTGCTTGCTGTGACGTCTGTTGAATAATGGTGCGTATATTATATGTTGTTTGATCCAACCAAAAGTACGGTTGGGCACCTTGAAAAATTGCTGCCGGTCATCATTGAGGCATGTGAGTGTGCGTGTATACCGGACTGAGAAATTGGCCACTCGGTAAACTGCCATGCTGATCACAATCGCAGAGAGGATTATTAGGATGTAAACAGAGAACCGCATGTTATCCGCATTTATGGCTCTCCGCTCCGCTGGTGAAAGCTTTGGGGCCCCCATCTTGAATTGGAGTGATGTCTGCGTGGGATCTTTCTCGTCTCTGTGATTTTGACTCTTGAAGGGAAATGGATGTCTGCGAAGATCTGCTTAATAAATCATGTGGATAAAGTCTGTAGAGGGGGGATCGCATGATCTAATGTGTAGGCCGAGCGTGTACGAAAAGATGATCGAGACTGTAGTAAGTCTTTATATGCCGGCGTGATGGAGGGTAGAGATAAGGTCGGACTCCGGGAAGATACGTATTCTAGGTGAACGAAATGCGAAGCCCGGACCAATTGGAAAACGTGGAGGATAAATCATCTGGTTGGACTGGGAAGCTACGAATATAGAACAGTGGATGCTTGCAAGGAGAGAGTGCTGCTAGTTGCTGCTAGCGTCTGAAACATGACTCAAGAGCGGCGAAGAAGACCATTATTCTTTTCACCTAGAGTGCTACAAGTAGCGCAAGGCAGCTCTGCTCCCTTCACGGTGTCCCTCGCTCAAAGTAGGTGCACATTGATTGAAGGTGAAGGTGCACGTGGGTTGAGAAACAGCCAGCTCATCTCTCCTACCCAAACAGGACTAGTGGTGTGCGCGGCTTTTTCTCAATCCTGGTGAGATGCGAGGTCTTAGCGCACACCTTCTGAAACATCTTCATCTTCTAGGTTTGCTCTTAGATCCTCGAGGCTTCTCAACAGGCGTTTTGAAGCGATATCTTCAAGGCTTGTCGGGAGGTGTTGCCGAGTGTGCGTGTATACAAATGGTATATGATCGAGATTCATGATAACGGATCATGATCGCAAAGTCTCGCCTTTCTGTTGAAACCTTTAGACATGCAAATCTTGAATACCATCTTTGGACATAATCACTATTGGACGAGCATGGCCAACTCATCTTCAGCCATGTCCAACCCGTGATGTTGCTCTAAAATTCGTGACATTGGCATCGTAGAAGCGGTGGATATCCAATTGTCCGACCTATACGTGTTCTGTTTGTGGCCAGACCATCTCTTCCGCTTCATACTGAGGACTGAATTGGGAAGCTCTTGCAATGTGGACCGCGCCAGTGTATCCTCTTGCGACGAACCTGGTGTAGATAGCTCGTCGAAATCGTTGTCATCGTAGATCCTTGCCAACGATTTTAGGGCAAAGGTCTTTTTGGAAGGCTGGTAGGTTTTCATGGAGCTAAGCTTCTCCAACCTACTACTTCTACTACAGCTGTTGAGTTTCGGCTGGATGAGAACCTGTAACGCTTGTGATCCGTCACGTCTGGGTTTGCCTCCTGCTTTTGCTGGTTTCTTGCTCGCTGCGCATGGCGACATTTCGGACGAACGTGGTAGCCTTTCATCTAAAGTCTGCTCCATGTGGTTGACAGGCTCTTCCATACCATCAGTTTCAGGTCTAACGTCGCTTAGCTTGTGCAGCAAAAGATCTGGAGTCATTGCTATCCATTCACAGATGCCCTCCTCCCATCTGTATCCGCTCTTGGACTGCCTGATACTACGAGCTGGCGTCCTCACCAATGCAGCTTTGGGTGTGCTAGCGGCCTTGCCTGTGATGTCCAATTCCAGTTGTAAAGCCCAGTCGAGGTGATATGGGCGACTAGTATCCTCCGAATACGCGAAAGCTGCAGCAAGAGCAAGATCGCTACAGATTCTCCGCGTCTGCCCATCATAGTAAATGAACTTGGATGCTTTAATCAGGTCTTGCACAATAGCTTGTAGGCTTTCAAAAGGGTCTTCAGACCTCGCTCGTCCACAGCACCTTGCAACAGCGCATATGAACAGACCTGCAAAGCTTAAAGCTTCGTTGCTAGATGAGAGGCTGGCCAAATCACTGAGCCATGGGGCTTGAGGCTGTGATACATGACTGCTGCATCCGCTGGATGAGAGTTCAGCGAGGCCAGCTGCTAGTAGAGGTAGACGGAATGAGTCTGCATGTAGCTTTATCAAAAGATTGGGACTGGACTCCCGCCTCATTAAATCAATGGCCCGACGCGCTTCCATGGACAAATCATACAGAACGGTGGTAATCCACGTATTGCAGGCATTTGTATGAGAAGAAACAGTTGAAACTCGAAGGCGCGTGATAGCCGACAGGACCGTGAGAAGATTCGATAGCGTGGAGGGTACGCCGCCGTCCGTCTCCTTCGACAAGGAGCTGCCGGAAATCGCGCTGCTTCGCTGTGACCAAACATTGCTCTCCGAAAGTTGGCCGAAACTACCAGATCTGAGTACTGGACGATGGGATGCTACGTGTATCTCTAATCGCAAGTCGTCCACATCCAGCGAAGGTATTGCATCCACCTTCCTATAGGACATAGCTATCGCAGTGTGAAGTAGGACAACAGCTGATTGGGCGTTTCCATCTTCCTGTGCGATTGACTGAATGGCTTTGTTCCATGTGCCCACCATTGGCTTGCTGGAAATCCAAGTCGTCGGAAGTATACATCTGTCTAGCATCGCAGCCGTGTGGCGATATAAAAATCCATCTCTCCCAGTTCTTGAAGCCAGACTATCCAAGCTATTGACAATCATGTGAAGATCATGCGGAAGATGTCTGGCCTTCTTTAAGAGTGGCTGGTCGGTGGGCGTTGCTAATCTGGTCAGGCTTTCAATGATGCATTGGGCCTCATCATAGGCACTGACATCAAGACACAGGTGAAATAGATGCCGAGCCACTGGTAACCCAAGTATCCCATCCTCGATGGCATCGGTAACCATGCTGATACCATGGGCTCTCGCCACTTCTCTCAGCGGTTCCCAACCGCCGCCGGGCATCGATCCGAACTCTTCAAGATCACTGTATACCGCGCTCGATATGTCAATGTCACCATCTTTGTCCTCGGCGTTTGCCACGTGGTCCTCCTCGGCGATATACTTCGGAATCTGTCTTGAACATGTAGAGAAGAGCGAGCGGCATCCAGATGTGAGAGGTGACTTCTCGCAGTCGGTAGCCTTCAACAAGGCTACCAACCCTTTACCAATCCCATCGATCAGCCTCCAAGTGTTCGGCGCCAATTCCTTCGGAAATCCCTGCGATGGATTCGCAGCACGTAGATACTGACTAGGTAGAGGCCTCGAGCATTGATCGTTATCTTCGATGGTACTCGACGTTTCAGATGGCCTTGCTTCAAGTGTGAGCTGAAGTGGCAGTCCTATAACAGCTTCGCTCGTAGAACGGCATGTCCGAGCTTCAGACCCATCGTCTTCAGTGTCTTTCAATGGGAGGGTCCTCGCCTTCGTGGAATAGGTCTGCTTGATTTTCTTGCGTGGCCTTGGATTTGATTGCCATTCTGCGTCTGCATCTGCTGCCGCCTGTGCTGAATGTCTGGGACACCCTACTCTCCCACCATTGCCGGATGGGACTGCTGTAATGTTTTGTGCATTCCGGCCTGCGTTGCAATTGGGTTCAGGTTGGCCCTCCTTGCGAAGGAGAGCGATCTTCGATGAAAGTGGGCGAAGTAGCCGATTGCATCGAGCTGATGTCCAAGGTGTCTTGGTAGCAGCTATGTCGGAGGAGTATTGTGGGTACTGGCGATGAGAAGGACGGCAATCGCGTATCGGGTGTTCATCATATCTGCTCTCATTCATGTCTCTGTCTGGCAAAACAGCGCCGCGGGTTGTTCGGCGGGGTATCTGGCTTTGCTTGGAAGGTCAATGACAGCTCCAATATTATTAGTAAATGCAGCAAAAGCAATGCAGTAACAGAGCAAGAGTTGAGAGATGCAAGCAAAAATGTTGGAGCAATGCTGTGTCTTTAGTAAGCTTAGGATGTTGTATATCGAATCAATGGATCGGATAAACAACTCATAACGGAACATCAATTTTCCGTAAACAGCGCTAATCCTTAAACAGATCAGCTTCCGATTGGTCAAATGTACATTCTCCACATCTTTGCAATGACAGCCGTGGAGCTCTACTGTTGGCGGTCGCTCATGTAATATACATGTGCTCCGGTGAACCTCCCGTAATCTCTGCGTCCGCCATCCGGCCGCGTGCTTCTTGTTAAAACTATGGTTTTGGAGAATGGTAGCGACTATTATATTGCCTTCAAGATGTTCGTGTTAGGTACCTTGGTCGTCGCGATATGCAGCTCCACTGGTCATCTTGGGCTATGCTTTTGTCTCTTCGAAACTTTCATAGATTGGCCCCATCCCCTGGATTGGGAGTTGAATAGATCAAAGACCTATGATAGCAATCTCGAAGCATCGACCCCAATCTGAACCTCATTATATGGTCAATCTTAGTCGATCATCTCATGACACATAATTTGGGGAACTTGTAAGGAGCCTGGACATGCTTCCGTCACCTAATTTGTGGAACAGATTTTTTTGTCAAAAGACTGCTCTTACGCGTCTCACTGATTTGAGGGGCATGTTCTTTCGAGGGCTAACAAGAGGGCTAAGATGAGGCCACGCGGGCTGGTGGTCGACAACAACTCGAAAGGCAGGAAGAATGAAAGGCAAAAGCGAAATGCAAGGACAATGCAGCGCACCCCCTTCATAAGATTTGGGATAGCCTGTTGCCTATCTGGGGATCTCTGCCCGTGATAGCGTTTATGGTGCCGCAGGTTTTCAATACTACTCACCAGCGAGGAGCTTTCGAAGGTCTATACGATTTGATTGACTGCGATGAATGTCAGATGGCTATTACGAGATTGCATATGATCGAACGTAGCATTCACGAATATGTGGCAAGGCTCGATCAGACGCCCTCAGATTAGACATATAAGCAATGCTTTGTCATGATGCGTCAGCTCTCGGACATATGTAGATCAGGACAGCTGATCCTGTAATCAGTTGGTGGTGATGAAGATCCTTGAGTATCGAGATATCCTGCTTGCAATTCCTGAGCTCACACACGTGTTCTCTGTGGGTATCAGCATGGGTCCTGTGTTGCTGTCGATCGAGCAAACAGACATGCGTTCGAGAAGACCCACATAAGCCGAGCGTGAGATGGAAAGTTCGAGGACAATTTGGGCATCTGATGAAGGTAGGCGCCAGTGACAACGGCAAAACCTTCCGCCGTGGCACCATTGGCGAACATGCTGGCCCTGGAGAGGCGAGATTTGTCCTCGATAAATCCACAAAAGATTCGTTTGGAGCGCTGCGTGTCGTGTAGTAAGTCCGAGTCCGACTGTCAACCCGCGCCTGTGATTTGGTGTAAGCGTCGGATTTTGTCTTCGGAATTCGGAGCTGAAACTTGCCGTTCAGAGACTAGCTTGTTTAATCTGGACTGATGATAAGCTTCCAATGTCCATGCCTTCCATTCCTCAGGAAAGAGCCGTCTTCTTCATATCCGTACCTTTAGTCACCTTTGAGGTTAAGAAGAAATCCCATATTACCAAAGAATATCGTTACGAGACATAGTAAGAAAGCACTCTCTGCAATATGGGCCCCTCTCGCTCCATCTTAATCACGGGTGCGAATGCTGGCCTAGGGCTTGAGATCGTGAAATGTCTCTGTGCATCGTCACAACAATATACAATCATCATGGCTGCGCGTTCGATCGACAAAGCATCCATTGCTATTGCTGAAGTTGAGAAGCTTCATCTGACAACGCAGACCAAGTTGGTTCCTCTCGCCCTTGACGTTGAGAGCGATGAAAGCATCTCCGCAGCCGCGTCATACGTTCAGCAAAATCATGGGATGTTAGATGTCCTGGTAAACAATGCCGGCGCAAGCTTTGAGCAAGCGATTGCAGGAGGCAGCAGCAGCATGACCATTCGAGACGCCATGAACAAGAATTGGGATGTTAACGTTACAGGAGCACACGTGCTGACGCAGGCTATGGTGCCGTATCTTCTCAAATCGCCTCGACCCTATCTGATCTTCATGACCTCTGGGACCTGCTCTCTTGTGGAAACTGAGAGCGATCAGTTGTGGTTCAACAAATCACCACCTGCCGGATGGCCAAAACCTCCTGGCATCGTGGGGTATCGAAGCTGCAAAACTGGCCTTAACATGGTCATGCGTGATTGGCACCGCGTACTCAAGAATGATGGGGTTTTGGTCTGGGCTATTAGCCCAGGTTTCCTCGCGACAGGCTTGGGAGGTGTAGGTGCGCAGAAGCTCAAGGAAATGGGCGCCATGGAACCATCTATTGGGGGAGAGTTTGTTAAAGAGGTTATCGAAGGCAAGAGAGACGAAGACGCGGGCAAGGCGATAAACAAAAATGGCATTCAGCCTTGGTAGGGTAGACGACAAGGCTGACCAATGAAGATTGGAAGATTAGTCTAGTCAATGAAATCTGGAACGCAACAAAGTCCAACGATATCAATACCTGCTTGCTGTGATTGCTGTACATGGATTGACCGATCTTGCCAACATTCTATCATTGCGTCGGAGATTCAGAGGAAAGCGCCCTGCCAAGGCGCCAATCACGTAATATCCCCGTAGCTCAGAATTCAGGTGGTCCTCGCTTGAGGTTACCGCTTCGGGTGCTTAGGATGAACCTCATACCACCCGCTTCGAGCTACGGAGGCACTTATGCTACGGCTAATGGAAGCGGCGGGCTGAGAATGCCCGAACGATATATGGGAAAGCTTTCAGCGAGGTCACAAGAAGAAGAAAAAGTGAAGCGGCTATATTTATTCTTGGGAAAGTATGGGCTGATCACAGGGGCCGGGCGTAGAGGGGTTGGACTGTCAAGTAGTACTTGGTGCGTTGACCATTTGCAGTACGACGTATAGATCGCCATCACTGAATTGCCCAACCTTGTCGGTCAGTGCTCGGAAGATGAGTATCAGTTCCTGTCAGTACTGGGATCTCAGCAGGCAGCTCACCCCATTGCCACGTATTCGGCAACCGTTCGAAGGCTATTAGCCAAGCAGTCAAGGTCTATGGCACATAGACGAAGGGTGTGATATACCCCTTAATACACTCATCGCTTCTCGAAGTAAATATTTCTTTTGTTCCGACATACAATTACACGCCTTGAGCCGGAAGTGTTGGCTGATACCTCCTTCATCGGGAATCCGACGCGCCCACGACGTCGTTGACTATAGAGTCCTTGCAGCAGCGTCGACTCAGGCCTATGAGTTGGGCTCATTGAAATCATTCCTGAGATTTGGAGTATTGACTTTTCGTTGATCAGGCCGGTGGTGCGGAGACTCACACACGGGTTTCCAATGCTGGATCAAGCTCGGAGCAACCCGATCGTTGCAAAAGTTTCAGAGGTTTTTCCAGGCAAGAACTCGACACGTTCCTCCCACTTTGACCCGGCTTTAATGTGACGAGCCTCGAATTCCATGGGAATATTTCTGATCCAGGGAAACAGACTCTAGTTGTACGATATAGAGCCACCGCGAAAGTTGTCCTCGCGGAATTTCTCGAAGCACATGCGGCTCGACATTCAAGGGCTTTAATCAAAGCTTGACTCACCGCTTTTTCTTTTCTCGACACAATCTGCTTTCAGTATGAGAACATTTCATTGGTAGCTTGCGGCCTTTCGAAATTCTTACACGGATCCGACCTACAGACATAGAGAACTATTACCGCATTGGATTTTCAGCAAACCGGAGTCCTGATTCCTCAGATAGCATTGATGCAGAATAATCACGTTGGTGGACAAAGTGCCTCAGTAGCATCACAAAGTCTCATAGACACATTGCCGGCTTCTGCAATGTGGTTGAAAGTAGAGGGCAGCCTTTTGGTGGACGACATAAGGGAATTGCTCTTATACCCTACCTATACCACACTTGAAATTTCACTAGGACGATGCTTCGAAAAACGGAAAGAATCATGCCTGAAGCCTGCGAGACATTCAAAGAGTTGGGTCTTAGTCGCGAGCAAGTAGGCGTTGAGTTGGAATATCAGAAAGCATCGAGCATATGAAAAAGGGCCACTCCATGATGTATTCAATTGGCAAGTCTGGAAGAACTTCGAGCTCGAATTGCATGGGGACATAACAAAAGGTCTAGCATAATGCTGCCTGTTAGTCATGCAGGTGGCTTGCAGTAGTCTGACTTGGCCTCCAACCTCTGTCACCGGCAAGCTCCACTGTATCCGCAATCTCTTTCGCTGCCACTGTTTCCTGTCATGTTCACCGGGCGTTGCATTCCACGCTCGTCGAAATCCGGTTGTTGCGAGTGCTACGACAGCAACGCCGGACTCCTGACATAGCACGTTGGCCAATGTCTAATCAACAGTCGAAGACGTTGATCCTCGACTCATACATCGATAGCTCGGAGATATATAGTTCAGGGATGCACGTATGCAGCTTCTCTTATGTCGAATAACGTTGTCCAGAACAGAAGATATACGCGAAGTCACTCTCCCTGGTAAATACAATTAAGTAAGATGGATGTCTGCGCAACCCCGCCATTGGCCACGTGCTAGGCAAAGTGGCCGCCTCAGATCCTTATACGGAAACTTGGCCGTCCGTCCCTTGATGAGAATACGAACTCCAATGCTACCCACCACAGACAGGCTTGAATAGCGTCGCTTGATGATTGCCGTGGCGTTCCAATTGGCAAGTGCACATGTTTGAACTCACCATGCCATGGAAGGGACGCCAAGAAACAAGGCGTATATAAACCTCTTCTCACTTCCCTTCCTGACACTCCATATATCCATCCTTCCAATGTGAATATCCGAAACTCCAATCTTCATCAATATGCAGTCCCTCAGTGTACTGATCCTTTCATCACTTACTCTCGCCGCCGCCTGGCAGCAAAGCTCCACATGCATTCTTGGAGGTGACGCCTGCCCCACTGGCTCATCCTGCACTCCAACTCAGACCTGCGGGTACGTGTCCCTCAATGACCCTGTTTCTGGTTTGATGCTATCGTTTGAGCCCCCAGACAAACTTCTGGTGGCAGGCGATCCCCTTTTCACCTTATTTAACAAGATATATCGAATCACTTGCCTACGAGTTGAAGACTCAATACTAACCCTCACAATGACAAACAGTGGTCTCTGCTTTACACCAACCACCCTACCGCCCGCTATTCCCTGCACCGTAGGCAACAATGGCCCCTGTCCCACGAACTCAATCTGCACGCCTACCATGATCTGTCCGACGAGCGCCCCCTGTGGTGGGCGTACGTACGTTTCTCATTCAATTTGCCCCGAAATCTTGAGTAGCCAGGCATCTGTTTAGGTTGCCATGCTTACCCTCGATTCCAATTACTGTACCCATTGTCTTGAGAGGTAATTGCTGACTCCAAAATTTGCATAGAATGCATCGGCACCACGGTTCCTCCGTACACTAGCCCTTCGCTGCCCTCGATCACCTGCGTGGTAAGCGGCTCCCATTGTCCCAGCGGCTCTTTCTGCTCGCAGACGGAGGTTTGCAGCGGGCTATGCATCTCTGCCCCTGCGACAGTAACGGCGACATGCACGTCTACGCCAACGCCGACGCCCTGTGGGGGGACTCATGGACGGCAGTGCGAGAAGAAGTATAAGTGTATTGGGCCAGATGGGAAGCATTCCGGTGCCCAGCCTGATTGTTATGGCGTTTGCGAGCCTGAGTAGAGTAGGTCGCGTGAATCTTCGGGAAGTGAAGACAGGTTTGCGATTAGGCGAGGGAAAAAAAATTAGGTAGTGATCGTGATGCGGGGGTTCGAACGCACAAGGATGGGGTGGAATACGCCGAGTTTAGGTGCCGTGGAAATGTATCGTGGAAGCTGATTTCCTCCCCCTTTCTCAAAGCTCCTGGAAACGGTCGTGAGCAATACAAAGCGTAGGTAGCGGTCCAATCCATTTCAGATCATGACACAGACTTTACTCTTGGACAAACAGGTGGCTTGTATCAGTCAGCAATACCATAGATCATTGGACGGCCTCGGGACAGTGTGCTGACTGTGCTTATTGCCCTGCTGACCATCTCCACTCGACGATCGTGGATACATTGAATATCGAATCCTTCAGCCTAGGAAAAGAGTAAGCGATTGGACCTCTACAAACAAGCAACGGATTCGAAAGCAGTCATATCTAGTATGAAATCCCGCTTTCAAAGAATTCTTCACCCACCACTCACAATTGCTACTCCGAGACCAGGGTCCAGTAGATACCTACTTCAAGTAAGGTATGCACGAACACGAGCGCATGCAAGGTCAGCGTAACCCATATCAATAGTAAAAACGTTGTGTCATCTTTCCAAGATACCGGCCCGAAGCTTCGCTTTCGTGTATGACGACGTGGTGACTGGATCCGCGTTATTCTATCGACCGTAGTCTGATACTGTGCAAGCCGGGAATTGAATCAGTGTGGCCTAAACCCTTCGTGCTTTAAAACAATTTTTTTTCCGCCGTGTCAGCTATCTAACTGTGATGTTCATTCGGCGGCAGTCAGCGAAGTTTGCACGATCTGTCGTGGTGTCTGACGAATGGCCGTCCACGCATGGTAATAGGAAACGCCCAGGGATTCATCATATGGTGTCATGAGGTTTTACGCCTGGGGTTGCGAGCTTCGGTCTTAGCACCTTAAGTGCTCTAGAGGTCAAGCTTTTCCAACAACGCCGGCGAGGCCCAAGCAAGTCTCGTGGTGTAGGTAGCAAGATCAAGCACGCATGATGTTTGAATGTAGAATAAATTGAATGTGGTAACAGGTCTTAGGAGCAAATTGAGAAGCGTGCAATGTTGTAGAAGGAATGTCCAGGATTCAACTTGGGCATAGCTATCGCTGAGCTGGAGGAGCAGGCAGAGCATTTGGGTTCTTTTGTCCGCGGTTCAGAGACGAGACTGAAGATTTCGTTGAGCTGGTTAGGCGAGGAATAGTGGTAAGGACAACGGAAGAAATAAGACCAATTTCGCATTAGTGCTGATAACTGGAAGAATGCCCTCGATCAAGCTAAACAGCGCTGCCAACTCCTGTCTTTCGAGTAGTAAGCCCGGACGATCTTCCCCTGCCCTAGCCTGTACGGTGAGGCCATCTGTAACTACGAGTAAGCTCCTGGCGCTGCCATATCATTATCAGCACCTCTATATGGATGCCAACAGGTGAGTACCGATCTTCTTCCTCCTTCAAGACTTTAGGATCAAATCTTGTTTTTCCTGACGAGTATTTTTACATCTTCTTGATCACCGATCATAATTCTCAAATATAGGATACTCACCAATTATTCAGCAGCCCTGCACCGAAAAGTCTGAACACATTGCGGTCTCTCTTGGCGCAAAATACTGAGAGCTTGACAGGAGACCCGGAGAGGTTTCCGCGCAAAACTAGTAGCCCTAGCCGTTGATCACGTGACTTTCTCTGACTTCCAATCACCTTATTGATGCACAGCAACTGTTCCTTGTGCAACGCTACCCTCTTAGAACGCATTCAATTTGATTAACTCTTCTGCTTCAGGCATTCACAGTCTGTCAGCACAATTGCTCTCCTTGCATGGGGGTCTTGCTCAGTGACCACTGTATTGCACAGTGCATCGCAAAGCCCGTCAAGCTCGCTACGTTCCTATGACTGCGTGACAACAGGGTGTAAGGTGATATGCGCTACTGCATCTTGGGGTTCAAGGCGAGTTCATCGGCGCCTCCAGTATATGCGTACTCCAGACCATATACAACAGTATCATGACAGAATATCCGTTATTTCTCCTCGTATTGAATTCGGCTCTCAAATCGATGAATCGCTGTGCGTGAGTTGAGTGCCGGTGGTTCGGTGACCAATGACGGTAGGATCTGTTCAAAGTGCATGAGTATAGTTGCATCTCCAAGAATACTAATCTCGGCTCGATTATTTGTGTTAACGTCACATGTTGTCTTTAACCCTGAGAACCCCAAATACAAACCGAGGAGCGCACGGCGGAGATATTATGGACCATAATAGCAACATACGACCCACAGATCATTGTGGTAAAAGAATCTGTACAGCTACGTACGGTACAGCATGAGCTCCGCACGATTTGATGTCGCATGGGTGTCTAAATATGGAAGGACAGGCGGTCTCACCATGGCTACGGCTGGGGAATTGGGAGTACGTTCTGGGGCGCCGCCGAATGAAAATCGGGGGTGAAATTTGCAGGAGTGAAGTATGTTGTGGTGCAGAAATAGCTCGGAATAGCGTGATGTCGCACGGGGTCTAAATATGGAATGACCAGCTGCCTCGCCATAGCTACCATGGACTTGGGAGCACAACCCTGGGGCGCAGCATCATTCTGGACGGTGGAGTTGGCAAGAGTGAAGTACGTTGCAGTTCTACTGGAGGCTACAGGGACACCAAACCTCTGTCTTATGCTATTTCTGGCTACTTCGTCGGGATCCAATGAGTCCAACTACCCAGGTCTACGGGCGTACTGTTCACTCTGGTACTGACCATGGATGGACACCTGACTACTTTGCATAGACCTGTTACACTCGTGGCCGAAACGTCGAAAGTATCACCGACCCCTGGTAACCTGAGTCCCAAAATACTCCAGAAGGAGCCCAACTTCTATATGTTCTCGCACTCCCCATGCATCTTATCACATCAGCAAGCCTCATCCTTCCAGGAATACCATATCAAGCTCGAGCGATTCACAGGAAGAGAACATCGCCAATCATTCCCAGCCGTCAGTCTACCATTCATCAGCATATCTCTACATCTACAATATTCCTTGTGCGGAATCTAATCCTCCTGATATTTTAGATCCATTCAGTCATCACAAAAAGCGAATCGCAGCTCTCTCGCCTTCATAATCCGCCTCTCAGGCTCAGTGATCTCGTTCATTGCAGCGAAGCGCGACCTCTTTGCTTGCATAATCGCTGTTGAACGACCAGAAATAACCACTTGCGATTGCCACAATCGCCTGACAAAATGTCCAACGTCGAGGAGAACCCCACTGGCCGTCGCTTCCTTCCTACCCAAGCCGACGCCCAACCCTCTGACCTCTTCAAGAATATCTCTGCCACAATTAAACCGAACCAACCGATTCGATTCGAGCGCAAAACCGATGCCCAAGAATTCCTCATGTTCATCTCCGGCGTCTGCAAAACCGTAGGCGCAGCCCCTAACCGCGCTGTCTATGCGTACGTTTGGGGTCCCCATGTGAACGGGCAGGATAAGGCCAACTATGAGGTCGGCGACCTCGACCGCACACTTAACCCACAGACAGCTGAGCGCGCGCAACTACAAGCAGCGATCAAGGCGCTGAAATTAGCCATGGATTGGAAATTAAAATACGTGGAATTTAGTAACATGGGAAACAGGGCACCTAGCGACGGAAAGGCACCCAGCGACGGAAAGTCCTGGGTCCCTCGCAAAGTCGTGATTGCGTTTGACGGAGACTATTTCCTCAACCAGGTTGCTCGCTCCACGTATGAATTGGAGGAGAAAGCAGGGAATGACAATTTGGATCTGAAAAAGCAAGTGGAAGCCTCGATTACATCGTTGAAACGCGAGGACATTGCAGTCCAGTTCTGGCTGCTTGACGAATCCAACATGGCCGAAGGCTTTGCCAATGCCCGACTGAGTGGAAAGTAGCACTGGTGGTCTAAAGCCGTGAAGACAACCATGACTTTGACTTGAGGGCTATGGCGATGTTGTGTGGAGAAGTGAGGTTCGTATCGCTTGCACACGTGGGATTTCATCGGCTTACCATCCTTGACAGAACGAACGATATTATGCGAAGGAGGTTGGAGAATGGAGTTTCAGCTTTTTCTTATGTTATACGTGCGTGGAATTTGATGGGCTAGCATTTCATGACGGAACGAACAATTGTGTGCGGAGGTAGTTGGCAACTGGGGTTTCAGCATTTCTTATGTCATACGTGCGTGGAATTTGATGGGCTAGCATTTCTGACGGAACAAACAATTGGGTGCGAAAGTGGTTAGAGAACGGTGTTTCAGCATTTCTTATATTCTACATGCGTGGAATCTCATTTGCTAGCTTTTCATAACATAACGAATGATAATGATAAAAAAACCAAACGGGGTCAAAGCCTCGCCTACAGTGGTGAAAACTCATTAACTTGCCAATCTTCACAGGAAACGAACCACAATGTGCGAAAGTAATTGAGAAAACAAGTCTCAATCTTTCTAAACTTTAGTGAAAGTCTATCGAGGTGCCAATCCAGAATAAAACAGAACTGAATGATTCTCGATTCAGCAGTAGTTAATACTGGGCTTAAATTCGTTTGGCAATGTATGATACATCTCCACCGGGAACCGTACTACCTATCCATCATCCTTTCCCATCCTCCCATTCTCCCACGCTCATCCCATTCCCAAGCCCCCCCTTTGAACGTGTCAAAATTCCCACCTTCTACTTTACTTATAAGATAGACACACGCCCCATCCCATCAAGCCTTGAATAGACAAGTAGCGTATCTCCCTTTACTAACCCCACTCACCCTTCCCACATCACCCTCCTCATCCCTACTCACTCACCATCTCCCCATCTCCGTCTACGCCCACACCACCACTCTCACCCACCACCCCTACCCTCACCATCACCCCCAGTGGAGCTAATACCATGCGTAGAGTTGGTGGAGAACTTTTGTCAAAGAACTAAAATGCGGAGTTGAGGTTGGTGGGGGTGAGGGAAGAGGGCTTTGGGTGAGTGGTGAGGGATGATGGGGGTGCTGGTAAGGGTAAGGTGCTTCGATTGGAATGAAAGGGGAATTTCAGTTTAAGATGCGGAGGCCAGCGTGTTTGTGGTGTGTGGGTGGGTGAGTGGAATTTCCTTTTGGGTTTGGATAGATGGGGGTTTCTTGTTATGGAATTTGCTGGCGAGGGGGAGTAGAGTGTGTTGTGGAAGATGTGCTTGGTGATATTTCTTGAGCTAGATGTAAGAGCATTTGCAAGGGCCTGGATCACTTCTGATGGCTTGGTGAGGATGTTTCCGGTAATGGGGGGCTGGAGTTGGGCTTTGGATGGCGGTTTTTGATAAGATGTAATGTAAATCTGCGATGAATTTGGGTTGTTAAGAGCGAGGGGCTTGATCTGTCTACCACGTCAATAGCCAATATTCGGGCGGATTCGGCTTGCAATTTTTGCTGGACTTCTCAAGGGAATTATATACTGAAAATCGTCGTTCTTCAAGGTTACATTTCATGATCGTTACGTTGTTTATACTGTAATATACCTCCTACCTCGCAGACATAAAGTCCCTAGCAGGGAAACTCATGCCGTAGGTTTCCGACCGTAGACGACATGGCTATAGGTAGATGTATCAGCCCCCAGCGCTTTACACCACCAGGCAGAAACGGCACGGATGGACTCACAAGTCGAGCTGAGCATGAATTTTAGGATCTCGGAAATCCTTGCGGACGTTCGCGAGCAGGACTTGTACTTCTTCTGGCTTCCACTTGAGCACTTGTGTCAAGAGCCGAAGGGTCATTCCTTCGAGTCCCTCTTCAAGCGTTACCAGATTCCAGGCTCCTACCGTTTTCTAGCAAGAAATTAACCTACGCTTCCGGCCCAAGAAGTGCGTCTGAGCTTACCAAATGCGTGTCCTTCGCCCACGGCCCAATCGGCAAGCGGAACCTCTCATGGTAGACGTCCTCGAAGCCAGCATCCTTGGCCCACCCCTCGATTTTCTTGCCGGGATAGGGATCTTTGCCGAAAGAAAGGCAGGCGCCGCATCCCACGGTGTTCCACTTCATTTCCGCGTGCTCCGGCTTGAGTGATTCATCCTCGGAATAAATGTTGAGGTCATACTCATGGAATTCGGTGTAGCCGCCCGGCTTGGTCGCTTCGAAACATTGGCGGACCAGCTTCGGCCAGTCTGAAATGGCGGCTGCGAGGTAGCGTACGTGGACGAGATCGAATTGTTTCTGGAAAGTCCAGGGCGCTTCAGCGTCATCGACTTCGAACTTGACATTTGCGGGGACCCTGTCACGATTAACAGCATGCTCTATCGGCTACAGATACGTATTCACCAAGTGGGTTGAGTTGGGCTCAAATCTGTGCCGATGATTTCTGCGTCAGGAAAATCGTCGCCCATTTCAATGGCCCAGATTCCCGTGCCAGTTCCAACGTCCAAGATGTGAGCCGGCTTGCTGATAGGCGCGTGATACAGTTTGTCGCCTATGGTGATAGTGAACATTCGATGACTCAAGTCAAGGCGATCTTGCTCGTCCTCGTCGTTCGGCATAATGTAGCTTCCATCCTTAAAGGCGTGGTAGCGTCTGCCATTCTCGATTGGATATCTCTCAATACTGCTGGTTAGGGATGCAGTATACTTTGATCTTTGAAGCAAGAATGATTAGCCTCGTGGGGCTGTCTTCCAACATTCCCAAGAGACATACACATCGTCCCCGAGGCTGGAGTCAGAAGCATCGAAAAGCTAGCGAGGATCAGTGACGTCAGAAGTAAGCGACTCATAATAAGATGCCGGCATAACATACGTCTGGGTCGGCCTCAATGTTTTGGCGTGGGTCCTGCTCTGTTGGTGGAACATTGGCCATGATTCCGGTGGAAGTCGGTAGAGGGGAAGAGAGGAAATACACGCTGCCGCAGACGAAGGTCAACAAGTGGGGTAGGAGGGGAAGCGAGACACGAGGTCTTTAAGTATGAGCTGAGCTCGTGTGTCTCGACAAGCGAAAGGCCGTGCTTAGAAGACTGCTGTACTTTAGTTCACTGAGGCTAGTTTCGCATGCACGTCGCAAGTCAGGCCTATCCGATGCTTCCCCGTCGAGGCCCGTCTCGCTGCCCAGGGCCTTCCTTGATCGTTGATTGGATGCTGACCTGTCACGGTTGAAGGGTTCGCGCGTGGTCCGCCCGCGCATCACGCCAAAAGACTGTTAACCTGCATTAACTCCATCCTGGCACATGCGAACCCCCAAAGGCCTTGCTTGCTTACGTGCTTACATATCGCTATCGCCCATATGCCGCATTTCAATGCAATGTGATTCCTTAGCTGTTACTTCACCAACCCATCAAGCACGCAGGTATACGCGCGGATCATGAGCTATATTTGGGACCTAAATAGTCCATGTAGGAGTAGCTTTGGATGTTATGGCACCAGACCAGTGCTATTTGTATATACAAGTCCAAAAATCCGAGAGGTGATGCTGCCCCTATTCAAAGATCCGTCCCTATGCAGAATGGAGTTTCGTGCAATATACAAGAGCCAGGAGTAAACGAAATTGCTGTACATGAAGTTGAGACGCCTTGTAAATGCCATGCATGATGCAACCACTTTTTGGAAAGGCGCTTTTGCACAGATAGGAAATGTTCGCATGGGAGAGAGGGATAGCATGAAAGCAACGTCTCACTCATGCTGCTGCTCCAACGGTTGCGCCACCACGGCGTCGAGGATTGCCTCGAGTTGTGCGCTTCTTTGCCGGTGACGCCTTTGACATGTCACCACCTCCTTCGATGAACCTCATGAGCTCATCTATGCTTCGAGAGTCGTTGAATCTGCTGCCTCGCGACTGCTGACCGTTGACCATATCTGCAGTCGACTGGCCAACCTGCGGCTGGGGCCTAGCTCCCATCGTCGTCACTCTTGGGTTGAAAAGGACTCGCCGCACCTTTCGAGCTTGAACATCCTTGGCGTGCTTGGCCATCGAGACAGCATTTTGTGTAAGCTGTTCAAGCCATTTCTCCGACTCTTTGGTATTTAAATCGTCAGCGCCAAGTTTTGCGAGGAAGATGCTGTACGCTTCTCGCATCCTGTTAACGGCACCTTTATGGTCCTGGTCAAGGACCAAAGCCTGTGCCAGTTGGAAGAGGAGGGTGGCCGTATTGACAGACGCTTTGCCAGAGACCTCCTCGCTAATGGTAAGTGACATTTCGAACCACAGCCGTGACTCTTTGTACAGTTGAAGTTGCTGTAGCATCACAGCAGCATTGTTGAGGGTCGTGATTGAATCGGGGTGATTGGGGCCGTAGATGACCTTCCAAAGCTCTAACGCGTGCCGAACGCATGAGAGGGCAACAGTCGTATTTCGATTGCCGTGCTCGAACAGGGCAAGATTGAGATAGCTGAGAATAGTCTCATTTGAATCAATACCAAGAGTGCGCTCGGAGATGATGACTGCTTTGTGCGCCAATTCGGTAGCAGCGTTTCTTTCGTCGAGCTGATAATAGAGCATCGCCAGTTGATGATATACCCGTGCCACCTCGGGGTGCAGAAGCCCATATATCTGTTCATGCAGTGTTAAGGATTCGAGCAACAGCTCTTGACCAACCTCCTTCTGATTTTGCATCATGGATATCTTGCCGGCTTCCAAGGCCTCTTCAGCGAGAACACTCTTCGGGCAAGCGTCCTTGATGACAGGCACAAGGTTCGCAATATCATCTGGACTGAAAGTGACTGGCTGGCTTGATATAGCTGAATTGTGGCTGTCGGTTGGAGAAGCACGACCACCGTTCTTTCGCTTCTTTTTCCCACCAAGGTGGCCATTAGAATGACCGTTGATCGCGGGAGGCACAGCCCCATTCGTCAAAGATTTCGAGTCTAAGCATTGGGTCCGAGTGTCAAGAGTAAATTGGTAGTCTTTCGCAATTAATTGGAGACCCAGCTTGAGCGATATGCTACGCAGGAGCTGAAGGTTCTTGATATCCTGCATCCAACTTCCCTGAAGAGTATGGCGATAGCGAATCTGGATGTGACCTTCAATGTCGGCTTTAAGTCTTTCCGGCGTCACTTTTGCGAAGGAGTAGTCGGCGTCCGCGTAAAAGTCCTGCAGATCCTCATCCATATGCGCTTTTGGGTTTTCGTTCAGGCCTATCCCCAACAGACAATTGAGTAGATGGGCTAAACACTGTGTGGCAAACGTCATAGGCAAGTTCTTCAGATATCGATTGGCCACATGCTTGAAAGCTCTCGCTATCATTTCTTGTACGACCAAACCTTTGAGCGCTCGCAATCGTGCATCATGCTCCTCAGCCAGTGACGCTAACTTGCCGAGGTATCGCATGTTGATTCCTCGTTTGTGCATTAGTCGACTCAAGGACTGGCCATCCATTGGAAAGCCGACCTCTCCTTCCTTGAGATCGTGTATCTGATATACAGGATGATTAGCAACTGTACCGGCCAGCGCGCCTGACGCACAACATACCAATTCAGGAATAACCGTCTGATGAAGATAGTGGCAGACAGCTCGGACTGCAGTTTCATCGCTGGCCCATTCATCCTTCTCCTCATCTGTCTGCGGTACCTGACCACAGAATACGTCTGGATTAAGCGCCAATGAAAAGGCCGAAATGTCGACACGCTCTTGGTCAATATCTTGCTCGGAGATCTGCCCCACTGCTTCTTCCCCAGATTCTGATGGGCCATTGGTCTCCTCAGACTTGACTCCGTCTGCTCCAGTCTCCTGCGATGTATTGGTGGTGTGAAGAGCCTTCTTACTTGTGACAGAGCTCTTCCGCTTTTCAACCTCCATCTTCACATATTCTCCCATCTTGAGTCTCCAATACGCTTCGATGAGCTCAGGCCTTAAAACAGTCATGCGGTGCGGGTAATTACGTTCCTTGGGCTCAGTGACGCCATCAACATGGTCACTCCAATTATCATCCACCCAGGTAACGTCCAAAGGCGTGAGCCTGTACAGGTCAAGAATGTATTTGCGGCCATCTGTGCCCAAAAGACCCTTCGTCTCAACGCTTGCTTCGAGTATGTGCTTCTTTCCTTCTTTATCCCAAACCGGATGCTTCTTGACTTTTAGAGCCTTTGAGACCTGTGAGAATGTTGATATAAACGTCTCGTTGTCTGCAACCACGTCACGGCCTTCCACACCCCCATAGTCAACTTGATGCTCTTCAGGTTCTCGCTGCTTGAATATGCCAGGAACAATGCTCTGCGCAACTAAGCGTTTACCTAGATAATCTACTATGATAGTACCAGCTGTAGCTAAGCCTGCTACGTCGAGCTGATTTACAGCCTTCACCCCACAAGCATCTTTACCAACAGCTACTCGTGCAGCTTCATCGCCACCTTCGGAAGTGAAAGTGCCTACACCGTCAGCCCCGAACGAGTAGAAAACATTGTTGTAAATATAAATCTGCGCGTCCTTGCTTTCAGTAGGGTTGAGGGGTGCAATTTCCCCACGTGCAACCATCATCGCTCCACGAGCAGCGGCTTCGTTGAACTCAGCGAATATCTTAGAGATCAGTCGCTCTCTAAAGACACGATCTTGGACGGTCTCCCTTGGCAACTCTCGGGTGGACTGAATCTCCTCATTCCAATCCCGCAAAGTCTCCGTGTTCTCAATCCCGGACATTAGATACGTTTCTTGGGTTCTTGTAAGATCTGACTGGTGAGCTGATAGAGCGGTCACTGTAGGCGAGACGAGCCACGGGCTAGACGGTATTGCATTGGTGATTTGAAAGTTTGCCAAGGGATCGCGCTTGTTATTTGACTCCAGTAACACATCAAAGGATGTACCAAATGAGGGCGACAAATTGTAGATCAAGGAGAAGAGGGAGTGGGCAGCTGCGTTCTTTGGCGCAGGTCTCGGAAATGGATCGAATTTGCTATTCGATGACTTGTTCACGAAGAACCCGGAAATGTGCGATGTAATCTGATACTGCTCACCTTCATTTGTGGTGAGCAGTAGATATAGAAGGTGGCCTTGTTGACGAAGTTGTGGAGGCGGTGGGTTCCAGGGCGAGAGCCCAACTGATTTGACGGTCTTGGGTGGCTGTTCATGCATCGGCGGTAGTATGGTACGTACAGCAGGTGGGCCGTCAAATAAGTAGTCTACCAGAGCATCCGGGGTTTCGGACGCGCTACCATGAGAGGATTTGTCTGGAGGAGCTGGTGGTGTGTTCGGATCTTTCCAAGGCGAGACGCTGTCATGGAGGGATAAGCCGGCCGATATCCCATGCAGTGTATCTGCCCTATTACCAGCAGCTCCAATGATCTCGCGAACTCGAACCAAATGCATCCGAGCTTCCTTCTCAGTATATGGGTCTTCAACCAGCTTCAGTTCCGAGGCCGCAGCCAACCCCTTTACTTCTGACAGCTCCACAAAATCATTTATCCGGTTGCCCTTGTGCTCGAGGTGAAAGCATGAATATTGGAAAGTGCCCGGTGTCTCCATAATTGACTGTCGTAGATCCTGCACCTGTTCTTGGCTCGAGACCATGATCTGGATTTCGTATGGCGTATGAGGGAGTTTGATTTTTATTTGGAACACATCTTGGCGGGTGTTAGCCCCTTCCCTCGAATCCCGCTTGCCAACATACTGTCATTGTTCTGCTCTTCCTTCGCCTCGCCTTTCGCCAGTAACGATTCTTCTCCATTTTCGACATTTAACGGGTTTGGAGACTCGGTCTTGTCACCGTTTGTATGAGTATGATGTTCTGCACAATAGCATTCAGCCAAGCTGCCTGGAGAAGCTGCACAATGTCTCGACCAAGGAGAGGCACGCGAGCTCTACCTACCAGGCTTTGCATTTGCGTCACCATCACTGTAGGACATATTAGAAGCTTTTGGAGATGTAAAGTATTGTACAGAACAGTAATGAGAGAGCTTCTAGAGGTGATAGGGACAAAGAATGCAATGTCAACAAGTAATGAACGGATTGAGGTATGGATGTCAATGACCAGTAGAAAAAAAGGAGATGAGTGGTTATTACTTATTCTGAACTCTTCCAGAGCTCCGGGTAACAATAAACATCATCGGCTCCGGTTCTTGCCGATAGAAGTAATCCCTGCAAGCCTGCGGAATAGAATATCTTGGCAAAGCTCGAGTTCTGGACAAGGTGTCTCGACCAGGACAGGCGACCAATTTCTCAACGTTACCGACTCAACATGGTCCAAATTCCCTTCTCGATTGGATTCAGCACGGTTTGGGCGGATTAGAAGGCGTCTTTGTGTCTCAACTTATGTTCCATTTTCTGCGAATACACATTCCTTGCGACCTCCAATGGCACGAACAAAGCAGGCAACTCCGCTGCGAAAGGAGCCGTCAGACTTCGAGTCAACGAGCCATTCTGTGAAACATGCCAATGGCAATACCTCTAAAGTCTCTGCTATTACCAGCAATGGCAAGCCCAAAGCGCCCTTTTCTTCAGCTACCCAAGAGCAAGTCGGTCTTCCTCAGCTACTCGTATGCGTTGGTGGCATCTATATATCGTTGTAAGTCCCAATTGAACGTCATGTTGGTTGAGAAGCTTTGCTGACATCCACAGTCTCTCCTGGGCTCTCCTCCAAGAACGTATTACCACAACGACCTACGGCACTTCCACATCTCCTGAACGTTTTACTTACTCCGTCTTCCTCAACACCATCCAATCGACATTCGCCGCCCTAGCAGGCTACGCCTACCTTCTCTTCTCCACCCCATCCTCCGCGCCTCCATCCGCCATATTTCCCACCCGCTCCATCCTCTTCCCCCTTATCCTCGTCGCCGTAACCTCCTCCCTCGCTTCCCCCTTCGGTTACGCCTCCCTCGCCCACGTCGACTACATAACTTTCATCCTCGCTAAATCCTGCAAGCTTCTCCCCGTCATGTTCCTGCACCTCACGATCTTCCGCAAATCCTACCCCCTCTACAAATACCTCGTCGTCGCACTCGTAACCGCCGGCGTTGCAGTCTTCACAGTCTACCACCCATCTTCATCCTCCAAGAAGTCCTCTCTAAGCAACAATAACTCGGCATGGGGTCTCATGCTGCTTGGCATAAACCTTCTTTTCGATGGCCTCACAAACAGCACTCAAGACTACATCTTCAGCACCCACCGCTCGTTCACAGGCCCACAGATGATGGTCGCCCAGAATATCCTCTCCACCCTCCTCACAATCATCTACCTCATCGCATCTCCTCTTTTGCCACCAACGCCCCTCTCCCCCAAAGGCGCCAACGGCTCTGAAATATCAGCCGCTCTCGCCTTCATATCCTCCAACCCGGCAATCCTACCAGATATACTTGGATTTGCGGCCTGTGGCGCCTTTGGACAAATATTCATTTACTATACGCTCAGTCGCTTTTCGAGTTTGCTGCTTGTGACGGTGACGGTGACGAGGAAAATGCTGACGATGATGCTGAGTGTGCTTTGGTTTGGGCATCGGTTGAGTGGGATGCAGTGGGTGGGCGTGGGGTTGGTGTTTGGAGGCGTTGGGGCTGAGGGTGTGATACAGAGGAGGGAGAAGGCGGCGAAGGATAAGGCGAGAAGGGAGAAGGCGCTATGAAATATCTCCTGTGTGCGCATAGCGATGGGTTTCGGGAATCGGAATGTTGGAATAGAATATAGAAGTCATAGAGCGATAGATCTGTATATTAGACATATACCGGGGTGTCGCGGCCATTGATGTAAGTATGGAATCAAAATGCATATATCCGAATAGATCTGCATTGACCTAAATATCTATCAAGGAATCTTCTTCATTAAACACGCTTAGACCGCTCGAAAAGAGTAACCGAGCTCCGCTGACAATCTATATACTTTAACCGAAACGAAACGCTAAAGTAAACGCTCCAAGGAAGCAGGAACGATATCTAGCTCACGAAGTCGAGCTGACCTCCGGCGTACTCTTCTCATCGACCTTCTTCCCCCATCTCTTATTATGCCCACTCTTCTTCTCACCCTGAACAGCGCTCTTCTCCACATCCTTCAGCATCTCCGCCTCGTCAACCGGTATGCCTTCGACAGCCTTAATCCTCTTCCCCTCTTGAAATTGCATCAGCCCACCAAGACCGGCGACGATACACGCCAGAGCCACGAACGTGCCGGTACTCCAGCTCGGCCGCTTGTATCTGTCGTAGCCCCACATGAACCCTGACAGCACGGCCTGGAGGAAGGTGTTGATCACGAAAGCCCAGACGACGTAGTCGAGTTTCCACACCTTTGTCGCTGGCGCGCGGATGCCTGTGAGAGGAGCGTCTGGGATCTTGGTTGGGGGAAGAGGGATGGCGGGATTGGTTTCTGGGTTGTCGATCAAGGCGTTGGGATCGGTTGGAAGCTCGTGGCTTCCGGGCAAGCGGAACCAGGAGCGGTGGATACCAGCAAGTTTCCGAAGAGCGTATTCTTTGTGACGGATGCGGTATTGCAATAGGTAATAGAAATCGCGGAAACGCCAGGGGATAAGGCCAAAGCCGGTGACGCAGAAGAGGGCATTGAGTATTTGAGAGTCAATTTCGATCCAGATGCGGCGGGGGGAGTTGATGTTGTTGCATTCTTTCTCTCCATGTGAGCCAGGTGGGTAGCACATGAATTCCTGACCGCCGCCGATGAGGAGTAGAAAGAGCATACCACCCCAAGCGACGACGTTCAGGCCGTAGATGACGATGAGGAAGCCTAAGGGTGTGATGAAGAATTTCCAGAAAGCCTTCAAACCGATTTTGGTAGCTTCGCCCCAGGTGTGCTTTGGTGGGAATTTGTAGCCGTTCGGGTATATGCCGTCCTCATTGGGGCCTTGCTCGTTGTCGGATGACGAATGAGAATCGGAAACATTGCCGGTGGTGACTGTTGTGAGCTTTTCACCCTTTCCGTCAGGAACTGGAACCACCTCGCCTGCTGGGTCCTGGAACTTTTTTGGTAGGGTTCTGTTGCTGGCAGGATGAGCTTCATCGAGCGGGTCAACATCATCGTCGTCGTCGTCGTCGCTAGGAATGGCATATGGATCAGCACTTGTCCTCTTGGCACCCGAGGTCATTTTCGAAGTGGTTTTGGCCTTCGGGGTGTAGGCTTGGTTATCAATCCTTCCACGTCCAATGAACTTTGAGAACGGGTCATCTTCATCGTCTCCTATATCCATAGGCCTTTGTGCAACTTTCTGAGGGCGTGAAGCGAAGTCTCGGCCTGCTGGCAGGATTCCCCGTTCAAGAGACTTGGGAAGCGCGTCGCCCTCATCTTCTGCCTCTGCGTGTGCGTCCATAGGATTGGTTATACTTCTTCCTAAGCCCGTGGGAGTCTGCGCTGAAGGGGTTCTCGACAGTCTCCTGGTGCTCTCCTCGCTGACCGTGCTGTTCCTCCGCTGGATGTGTCCATCCCAGCCATCTCTACCGAAGCTTCCTCTTCGAATCTCAAGTGGTGTTGGGGCTTGTGCGAGTACTTGACCAGTAGCGGACCACATACCACCGGGTGGGCTAGACTCGAGAAATCTGAGGGAGGCACTACGAACTCGACCGGAACTACCAGTAGACGAACGATTGCGGTTTCCCCCATCAAAGGCGCCATCTATCTGAGCCAAGGGTGTCCTAGGGGGGTTGGTGGATCTGGGATCACTGTCGCTCGCCATGGCGGGTAAAGGGTGAGCTGTAGACTTGTGGCTTAGATTGATACGTGGTCAAAGGTCGCACTGATATGCTTCAGAATATTGTCATTATTGGTGGTGTATCACGATGTCTGCGTGGCCGATTGCAGTCGGGGTAAATATGGAATTGCTGAAAGCAAGGACGACACGACGATTATGTACTGAACGCAGCTCTCGAGAAGATATAGTATTGATAATACGCTGTTGAAACGAAGATTGGAAGGATCGTATCAGTGAACGGATGTTGATGGGTGGAATTCTTGAAGAATCAAGCGTGAACCCTGAGACAACATGATTAGTCGTCGAGCTTTTGATTGGCTCATTCTTTGTTGGTTCGGCATTTCCAGCATACAACAATGATTTCGCACAACAGAGCAGCTGTAGTAGACTGGACACTGCGATCTACGATGCAGCATCACTTAAGCTCGTGAACCTCATGTCAGTATGCCGGTTGCTTCATTGTGCGCACAGTCCAGAGTGCCTGCGGGGTGATCACTAGAATATAGCCATGACTCGCCATGGTCTTGGACGGCGAGTCAGCACCTTATAGGCTGGATCAATCAGCAAGACCCCGCATTCATCAAGGATTCAAGCTTTCAATAGAAGCTTGCCTAGAACGTTGCACTCGACTGCGCTGCTTTCGAAGCCTCTCGCTGCTCTCATTCGACATTCTCGTACAATAATGCCCTCCGCAGAACCACCGCCTGTCTCCACATTGTCCACCTATGTCCAGTCACATCCCGCTTCACCCTCTCAATTAATCTATCACCATACTCTGGCACTACAGGTACAGCATAACCTTCAGTATCAGCATGACTGGACGTCGCTCCGTATCCACACGCGCGCTCCTCTTACCCAGCAGCCTCTACCGCGGCCACTGATCTCTGGCTTGCCGCCTCGCAGAATATACGTACATCCCGATGATCAGGTTGAAGAGCTTAAAAACGGGCTGGTGGATGGGCAGCTCGAGGCAGAGAGGGAGTGGGTACTGCCTACTCATCTGCAAGAGAAGTGGAGTCTGAGGAGGTTTGCAGAGGTGTTCGATTCGATTGGAGAAGAGCCTAAAGCGAACGAACACGAACCCAAAGATCCGTCATCTCAAGTCAGAAATGCAGAACAAGTACAGCCCAGCAAAAAGAGGAGAGGAGGGAAAAGACTTCTATTGGCTACGCTAGGAGACGACAGCACGGTAGTATACTACATTGTGCACGACGGCATTGTTAAGCCTCGACAGAATTGATATTCACGGCGCGCATAAGCTCGTGTGATACTATATCAACCGAGTGCCGCTGTCTGAAATCTGTAAGCGACGGCGCCTTTGGACGTCGCCAGTGTGCGCGATTATGGGAGTGATGCATGGAAAAGACAATTCGAGGCAAATGTCCTTCTCTAAAAGATTTACTCCTGTCGCTCATCGGCGTACGAAATTTCGGATTTTCCCAAGCATGCGAGGCATGCTTAGCATACTCGTCTTGCTATTCGTCTCCTCCACCCTTGCGATAGCTATTAACTCTTCACCTGGCTCACTCCTCCAACCCGGCTCGAACGTGTCATCACTCCTCTCCTCTCTGGATGCCGTCTCTGCCACAAAATGCGCTGTGAGATCTTTAGACTACCGACATAATGTTCGCGCAATCGATTGTCTAAACCTCTTCACCTTCATCCTCGCAACTGAAGACCACACCAAAAAGCAGACATTCATTCTACCCCCAGATGCAGCGCCAGGGGCCACAGTCTACTCTCGTAGAGCCGGTACCTGCGAACTCGGTGTAATATTCTCTGCCGGCAACACTGCGGTTGAATCTTCGGTTGATGAGATCCTGCGAGCGGCACTTCGGGTTGTTGGGCGTTGTCTTTTGGACAACCGGCCGGATTGGTCGCATTGTACGTCACCGTCCCTGTGGCAATCGTTTTCTGAGCCGTACCAGATGATGAGTCGAAGCTAATGATGGATTACGTAGGGGGAGGTGGTGTTGGTATTGATAAAATGGTGATTGGTGTTGCCGGCTTGATTGTACCATTTCTAGGGAATCAACCGAATTCAAATGAGACTTCCACACTCGATCAAGGCTTGTCGACATGGTTTGAGGGGCTTGCGGACAGTTGACAGGATTTGCAATTTCATAAAAATATGAACGAGGGTATGATCTCAAAGGAGGGGATCCCTTGATCAGTCCCATGATCGCAAAGGGAACTCCCCAAATATGAGAAAGATAGTGGCTATCATGGTATATCCTGCAAGACGCCAGCATATGAAATCGAGAGATGAAAGACAATAGCGAGAATCCACTCCCCAATTCGCTTCCGGTTCCATCTCCAATACGCATGACCAAGGACTCTCAATTATCCATCCCCTCCACGTCCCCAACCCACCAGAATGCCACACCCGTCAACGTAGCAGCCAAAGCCCACACGCTCGACCACCCCACGCCTCCAAATCCCTCAGACCCTTCAACCGTAACGTAAGTCTGAAGTGAAGTGTGCAAGCTGGACACAGCGACCAAAGTAGCAGTCCTCGTGATCAACGCCCTTGTCCTCTTCGAATGTCCCCAGACATTGTACACCACCGTCTCCCAAAGCGTAGCCTCCTCCGGATTGAACCTCTTAATCTCCTTGTCGTATTTATCCGGCTTCGCAGCCGTAGCCGGCGTGAACAAAAAAACCTTCGCCGCAATCCCAAGCGGGACAAAGGAAACCGCAAGCAGTGGAAAATTGCTATTGTAGAGCTTCGAGATATCTCTCACGCCGTCGAAATGCGTCACTATGTATGTGGGCAGCCAGCTGCCGTAACTACCCAGCACCACGACGCCGTAGATGCATGCTGCGAGGAGACTGATAGCGGTTTGCACGTAGTAATCGTTGATGACAGAGCGATTGGCTGCGACGCCGCGGGGCGTTTTGACGCTGTGGATGCTGGAGGAGACTTTGAGGGCGTAGAATGGGACGTAGGATGAGACGACGTCGATGAATATGCAGGCGAGGAAGGTGGAGGGACGGACGGCGTAGAAGGACGTGAGGAAGTAGTGAAATGGCGCGTGGGATAGTAATGTTAGTGCGGCGACGTCGGAGCCTGATAGCGGGACTGTCAGTATGTGGCGCGTTTATTTCGGGAGAGGTGGAATCGTACTGTCGTAGCCTCCGTACCATCCTACAGCCAGCTGGGCGACCTTCCACCCAAGAAGGGCGGATACCTCATACCACGAGTCGCGCGTGTGGCTCACGGCTGCGAGGTCACCGCTGGTAAATGGGGAGGCGATGCTGTAGAGGAAGGACGAGAGGACCATGCTTAGGAGGACGAGCAGTGGGAAGCGGGCTCGAGGCGGGAACTTGGAATTCGGCGCTGGTGACATTGCTGGGAGGTGAGCTGGTGGCTCGGATGGGGTTGCGCTTTTCGCGCTGTGTCTGGTTTTCACCATGGTGTAGTGTTTTTTTCAATGATAGGAATTATGAAGATGGGTCGAGGGTGAGTCGAAGTCGAGGGTTTGCTTGATATCTGGAGTAACTATAAGGTGATGTTTTCGGGCCAAGAAATGAACGCGAGCCTGTTTGCGGCGATGACGCGCGAGCGAAGCTGATTGGTCCGCGCTGATCCCTTTTTTCCAACCACCTCAGAATCCGCTACTGTACGATACGCCCCATGTATCGCTTGCCGGCGGTTCAAAGCTTGATGATCAAGTATCACCAATTGACTTTCGATATGGAAGGCAGTGTAACGGTTAAGCCGCCAGTTGTTGGACGGTCTTTTGGCTCCCACAGGCTCAGTCCCACCTAGTCAACAACAAAACAAAAAGAGCGATTCTACATATGCGTCGGTTTTGGGTACTGTACACTGTTTGTCCCTGCACACTCTTTGCCCAACAATAGCTATGTCATTGTCTGTCCGCCTTGCACTTTCCTGTCGTGCTTCATATCAGACTGCGAAGTTCCATCCATTCCTTAATTCTCGCTTCCCAACATCTACGCGAGTCATTCGACCAATTGAACGCTATGTCAATGGTTTTAGTGGACCTAGCCCTGGTCAAATTGGACCTCAAGGCGAAGAGGCAGATGCGTCTAATGCAGACGAGAAATCACTACCAACATCGAAGTGGAGCCCGACTTTCTTTAAGATGTTCGAGAGTGCGGCCACAACATTTGCATCTATATTAGTCCTTGCGTAGGTGCACTGGAAATATAAATGCTCCTTGAGATGGACACTTATACAAACTTATTAGACTCGCTGGATACGGTTACCATCGGTACTACAAATATCTGGTCTTGCAAAAGATGGAGAACGCATTCAACCCAGGCGACCCAGTCCTCGACCTAGCTTCAATGAAGAAAAGTCTCCCAAACAGCATTCTTCAGGAAGATAATGAGCATTGGATTCGTCACGCCGAACAGATAAAGATAGACGCAATTGTCAGTGGGACTGACCATGGTCATTATCATCTTTTGATCGGCGAGAAAGGAACAGGCAAATCTTCGATGCTCTTACATGCCATGCAAAAGGTAGACGGCGAGGGTATCTCTATGTTTGAAGCGCATGCGGACCTTGAGATATTCCGCATACGACTCGGAAGAGCCCTAGATTACGAGTTTCATGAGGACTACATTGGAAGCCTGTTCAGCATCAAAGGTCCTCGAGAAGGTAATACTGCACTTCTGGACATTGAACGGGCTTTCAACAAGCTAGAGAAAGTTGCGTTGAAGAGACGAGAGGCTGTTGGCAAACCGCTGGTGCTTATAATAAACAGCACACATCTGCTCAGAGATGATGAAGATGGGCGTGATTTGTTGGAGCTTATCCAGCAGCGAGCCGAGCAATGGGCAGCGAGCAACCTTGTCACGGTAGTCCTGAACAGCGATGACTACTGGGTCTATGAACGTCTCAAAAAGTACTCGACACGTATGGAAGTCCTGCCTGTTCTGGACCTACCGAGAGACCAAGCAGTCTCGGCGTTGAAGCATTTTCGCAAGCAACAATCCAAAGACGAGCCTTCCATTAGGCTCCTCCATGAGGTCTACGACAGAGTGGGTGGCAGACTGACGTTCCTGACTCGCGTGGCCAAATCACGTGATATGTTGCACGCATGCGACAGAATCTGCCAAACAGAAAAGACTTGGTTCTTAAACAACTGCTGGATACTTGGAGAGGGCATGGATGATGACGTGATGGATCAACAGAAGTACGCATCAGCAGCAATGGTACTAGCGAAAGCTCTAGTAGACCAAGAAAAAGAGGACGAAAAAACTTACAACGCTGAACAAGGCCGGTTGTTGCCTCAGATACCCCTTCATAAGGCCAGAGAAATCATGACAAGAGCCGACTTCATCAAGGACTATGACCATATCAATCTATTCACCATTGACGCCCAGGCTATGGTGCGAGCAGACTCGGTCCCAATGCTGAACGCCTTTCGCCAGATCTGCAACGAGCCTGGCTTCGAAGAACATCTGCACGCCACCCTTGAGAGGATTGCTGCCATCGAGAGCCTGGGCAGGACGCGGGAAATTGTTGCAAAGGATTTGGTTTCTGGGAAGTACAACGTCAGTGGAAGGCTTGATCACGGCGATGGCTTGACGGTAAAGCTCTATTCGGTGGATGGTTCCAGCGATTGACAATCACGCTGGTTGCTACCGATAATCAATATACAGATGCTGTCGAAACATTTGCCTCATGGCCGTCCGTCTCGATGTATGGAATACTAATCGCTCCGACGCAGAATGTGTTACCAAGGAGCACTATCACTAGATCCCCTACAGATTAAGCCACAAAT